>Ga0210400_10001726_pt1 | contig 21350 bp, 13 predicted proteins | sample IncBWH26MmetaG_FD_155456 | JGI IMG/M metagenome (GOLD analysis project Ga0210400, IMG submission 155456) | Forest soil microbial communities from Barre Woods Harvard Forest LTER site, Petersham, Massachusetts, United States - Inc-BW-H-26-M | ecosystem: Environmental > Terrestrial > Soil >...
CTTGTCTCCGTAGTCGAAACTGGTCACCAGCGTGTCATAAAACTGCCAATCGTCTTTGAAATGATATCTGCCGCCTGACGAAGTGACACGTTGCGGATAGTCGACGCCAAGCGCCCAGCGGCAGACATCCACCTCGTGCGTGCCATTATTGAGCGTTTCGCCGGTGCCATAAATCTTGAACCAGTGCCAGTTATAAGGATGCACATTGTCCTTATACGGACGGCGTGGGGCTGGACCCTGCCAAAGGTCCCAATCCAGTTGCGGCGGCACGGGGATTTCTTTGCCAGTACCAATCGACTTCCTTGTATTGACGTACCAGGCTTTTCCGAAGTAGGGCCTGCCGATAATTCCTTCGTGAATCTTTGCGACGATCTCAATAGTGTGGGGTGAGGAGCGCTGCTGTGTTCCCATCTGCACCAGCTTGCGATATTTCTCCTGCGCCTGTACCAGCATCTCGCCCTCAGCAGAATTGTGACTGCATGGCTTCTCCACATAAACGTGCTTGCCCGCCTGCAATCCGGCGATGGCCATCGGTGTATGCCAATGCTCGGGAGTGGCAATCGTGATGGCGTCAACGTCTTTCTCTTCGAGTATCGTGCGAAAGTCTTTCTCCGCCACCGGAGCCTCGCCCATTTCCTGTCGCGTGCGTTCGGCGAACTTTTTGAGAATATCGCCGTCCACATCGCAGACATGCGAGATGCGGGCGGCGCTCCGGTTCGCCTTAAGCGACGCGAGATGAGCGTAGGCGCGGCCGTTCAGGCCAATCACGGCAAAGTTGAGGCGGTCATTCGAACCAAGGATCTGGCCGTAGCTTTTTGCCGTCGTTCCCATAGCAAGCCCGGCCGCTCCAACTGCCAAGGCGTCAAGAAACTCACGTCGTGTAACCATCACTTCTCCTTATCGGCAGGTCTCATGTCGCACAGTCATTCCCGGTCTAACACCGCTGACAAAACATATCGCGATCAGCAGGAGATACCCGCCTTAGTCAAGGTCATCTTGAGTCCGTGCATGCTGACGCGCGTTGAGGCTTCGGGTGTTCCAGCGCCGCGCCAGTGGGTTTCGAGACTTAGTCCATAGTGGAAGCGATCACGCCGCAAAGCCTGAAGTTGCCCAACCCAATCCACGATGCCGCCGCCTACCGGAGCCCAATCGTATTTGTGGTCGGGCTTGTTCACCACATCTTTGCAGTGACAGTGCCCAACGCGCTCTTTGGGCAGTAACTCATAGCCGGTTGGATACGGCTTGCTTCCCAAGGCTGCGGCATTGCCAGGATCCCAGTTCAGCATGAAGTTTTTGTTTGGAATCGCCTTCAGCACGGTAGCCGCCTCTTCGCCGGTTGCCGTGTTGCAGGACATTTCATTTTCGAGCAAGAGGACGAGGTTGTCCTTGGCGCAGCGTTCCGCGGCTCGCTGCAGTTTGGCGTTGATCGCCGCCCGGTACGGCTTCTGATCGTCCAGTCGCCAGTAATCGAAACAGCGAATCCGGTCCGTGTTGAAAGACTTGCAGAGCGAGATACACCGCTCGAGCAGTTTGTCCTGCGCACTGGCATCGAAATCCGCGTGGAACTGGTCGCGCGTTTCACTCTGCGGCGATCGTGGAGCTCCGGGCCAGTCTGTCTTGAACAGCGGGCTGGCAATATCGGTGACTTGCAGTTTGTGTTCCGCTAGAATCTTATTCGCATCCTCAACTTGTTTCGCGTCGAGCAGGGTCACATTTTTGTCCCACATGGAGCGCAGCTCGATCCAATGCAACCCGAAATCACCGGACACAATTTGACATGCCTTTTCGAAGTCTTGCGTGATCTCGTCATTGATCACCGCCAAGCGGAACGGGCAGCTGCCTGCGCCCGTTTCCCTCGAAGCCAACGATTCCGTTAGCGACGACGCTACGGCCTTCCTGATCTGTGGCGGCAATACTGCCCCGAGCCCTGCGAGTCCCAGGCTCGCGAGCACGCTACGTCGGGTATATCCCATGCGATCACTCTCCTATTATCGAGACATCATCTCAAGTCGTCCTATGTTTCTTCCACTCTTTATTGGTTGACGCCGCTGGCAAGAAAGCCTCCGTCGACGACCAGAGTCTCTCCAGTAACGAACGAAGCGGCATCGGAACAGAGATAGACAGCGGCTCCAACGAGCTCTTCGGCTCGGCCGAAGCGGCCCATCGGCGTCCGCATCAGCAACTCCTGGCCGCGCGGCGCGCTGTCGAGCAGATCTGCATTCAGGGCTGTGCGGAAGACGCCGGGCGCGATTGCGTTCACCGTAACGCCCATCTTTGACCACTCCACAGCGAGCGAGCGTGTCAGCGACACAACGCCCGACTTGCTGGCCGCGTATGCGGCGACTTCGGCGAGCGCAACAAAGCTGTTGAGAGAGGCGATGTTGACAATGCGGCCATAGCCGCGTTCGAGCATGTGCTTGCCGAAGATCTGACAAGAGCGCAGCGTCCCGGTTAGGTTCGTGTTAAGGATATCGCCCCATTCCTCTTCCAGCATCGTAAGCGTGGGCATACGCTTGATGATTCCCGCGCTGTTAATAAGAATGTCGACTTTGCCGAAGCGTTGGAGTGAGGCCGCCCGTAGTTCCTCGAGAGAAGCGCGGTTACGCACATCCGAGCACAGGCGCAGGGTTTGGCGTCCGAGCCGCTCGATCTCGTTCGCTGTTTCGTCGACGTGTTCCAGGCGCCGCCCCGAGGCGATGACATCGGCTCCTGCATCGGCGAGGCCAAGGCTCAGAATTCGTCCGATTCCGGAGGTGCCTCCGATCACAACTGCCGTCCTGCCTTCGAGGCTAAAGATATTGGTCATCTTTCCTTCGTCTTCATCGTTGCAATTTGCTGCGACACGCCCAGAGTCCTAACCCTGGATTGGGAATAAAGTAGACCTCTTCGCCGTCAACGCGGTTGTAGCCATGCCGAAGCATCTGCGGCCTGTAGCGCGCGAGCATCGTTTTCAAATCGCCGAACTCAAAGCCCACGCTTTCAACTTCTTCTTTGCTCAGTTGACCAGGGCACCACTTGATTGCGAAGCGGCCTTCGGAGGACCCTTGGATGAGGTGCGCGGCCGCGCCTAGGTCGTTGGCGAGATCCGCATTAGTACTCACCGCTTCGAGTGTCGCCGGAGTTCCGCGATAGCCGTACTTGCGGATCAGGGCGTCAATGGCTGGGTCTTCGCCGAATTCTCTTACGCCGGGAGCGAGGATGATCAACTCCGCACCGTCGGCCAGCGCCATGCGGGTGCGGTAGATCGCCTTGTTGCCGAGCCATGTGCTGTGAAATTCATGCGGATCAAGATAAACCACAGCCTTCTGGATGGGCGCATCGAGTATCTCGAAATTGACTTTCAGGCTCAGCTCAGTGGCACGATGGAAGCACTCGACGTCGTCGCCGATGAAAAGGCCGCGCACGGCAAGCGCACCATCAGCCGCGCGTCCGACGACGGTGAGCACGTAGACGATGGGCAGATGCCGCAGAAAACGATCGGATGCGTAATTGAGAACATTGCGCACGGGATTCTCCGCACGGCCCATGATGCGCTCCATCCCATAAACTGCGCCAAGGTAATGACTACGGTTTATGCTCTCGCGGCCTCCGGTGCCCACCAGAATGTTCTTGTTGTAGTTCGCCATGCCGATGACTTCATGGGGCACGACTTGACCGATAGAGAGAATCAGATCGAAACCGCCCTGCGTGATCAGCCGGTTCACCTGGGCCGGCCACGTATAGTTCAGCTTGCCTTCCGATTGCTCGTGGATGAACTCCGCCGGGACCTCGCCGAGAGTCTCAACGTCGGTTCGCCAGCTATGCACTCGGAAGAGGTCTACCGGCATGGCGCCAAACATTCGCGCGATCTGATCAGGCTGCATGGCAGCATGCGTGCCAAGAGCAGGCAGAACCGCTTGCAACCGGTCGCCGTAATACTCCCACGTACAGCGCGTCAGGTCGCCAGAGCGGGAGTGTATACGGCTCTTATCGGGAGGTACGACGAGCACGCGATTTCGCTGCCCCAGCTTCGCCAGACTGTCGACAAGCAGACTCTGCAACTGTGGAAGCAGATCACTTTCGACGCCGCCGGTGGCACAGAAGAGGCTCATGCGGTGAATTCCACCTTCTTTAGTCCGGGAGCGAGCAGATACATAACGATGAGAGCCAGCAGGTAAGCGCTGGCGGCGATGCCGAAGAGGACCGCATAGCTGTGCGTCAGTTGCAGAATGTGTCCTGCGAAAAAGGCAAACAGCGCGCTGCCGACGGATCCCGCCATACCGCCTATGCCAACCACGGCGCCTACGGCGCTGCGCGGAAACATATCTGACGATGTGGTGAACAGATTGGCGGACCACCCCTGGTGTGCGCCCGCCGCAAGGCTGATCAGCGCAATGGCGGTCCACACTGACTTGGCGTTACTAGCTGTGTAGATGGGAATGACTAGAAAAGCGCAGAAGAGCATGGCCGCAAGCCGCGCATAGTTGGGCGAGAGTCCCAGGCGACGGAAAGGCGCCGGCAACCAACCTCCGCCGATGCTGCCGATGGCCGACACGTTATAGACGATGATAAGTGGCAGCCCGAGATGCGAAAGGTTCAGGTTGAATTTGGCGCTAAAGTAAGAGGGCAGCCAGAACAGATAGAAATACCAGATCGGATCAGTAAGGAACTTCGCGATCGAAAATGCCCAGGTCTGACGAAAGCCAAGCAAACGGCGCCAAGGCACGGACGGAGATGGCCCCATGTCCGCGGCCGCCTCCTGGTAAATATGTCGCAGTTCCTCACCGGTAAGCGTGGAGTGATCGTTGGGCGTGCGGTAATAGCGGAACCACCACAGAATCCAGAGCACACTGAAGAGGCCAGTAGAGAGAAAGGCGGCGTGCCAGCCGTAGCGCAGCGTCACCCAAGGCACGATGGCTGGAGCCAGGATCGCTCCAACATTTGCTCCGGAGTTGAAGATGCCCGTAGCGAGTGAGCGTTCGTTCTGCGGAAACCACTCGGCCACGGTCTTGATGGCGGCGGGAAAGTTGCCGGATTCGCCGAGTCCGAGGAAGAAGCGCGCGAAGCCGAACTCCAGCACGGTACTGGCCAGCGCGTGGCCCATGGCGGAGAAGCTCCAGACCGCCATCACCAACATGTAGCCGATGCGCGTGCCCAGCTTGTCAATCAATCGACCGGCGGCCAGCAGGCCAATCGCGTAGGCGATTTGAAATGCGTCCACAATGTAGCCGTAACTTACCTCCGTCATGCCGATGCTGTGTTCGAGAGTGGGCTTGAGGATCGCAATCACCTGGCGGTCCATGTAATTGATGGAAGTGGCGACGAACAGCATGGCACAGACCGTCCAGCGCACGCGTCCGAGTCGCGTTCCCGCAGATAAGGTGTTCGGCGTCGGATTGTTGAAAGCTGTGGTATCCGCCATGCTGCGTTTCTACAGCCGGTATGCCTCTTTGACTAAGTTATATGCGAGATCATGAGCCACTTCCAAAGCCTCATCTTCCTCCAGCCGGTGTTCGGCAACAAGCTTCGCCAGGAAGGAACAATCCATACGCCGCGACATGTCGTGCCGTGCCGGAATCGAGAGGAAGGCACGAGTATCGTCGTTGAAACCCACAGTATTGTAGAAGCCCGCCGTTTCGGTCACCTGCTGGCGGAAACGCATCATTCCTTCCGGACTGTCGTGAAACCACCACGGCGGCCCGAGCCTCAGGCACGGGTAGTGCCCGGCCAGCGGAGCCAGTTCCCGGCTGTAGGCAGACTCGTCCAGCGTGAAAAGAATGATCGTTAGATCGCGCTCATTGCCGAACTGGTCGAGGAGCGGGCGAAGTGCATCCACGTAGTTTGCCGGCGTTGGAATGTCCGCACCTACGTCGCGACCGTATCGCTCGTAAAGCTTGTGATTGTGGTTGCGCGCGCTGCCCGGGTGGATCTGCATTACGAGTCCGTCTTCGAGGCTCATCCGCGCCATTTCTGTCAGCATTTGGGCGCGAAAGAGTTCCCGTTGCTCGGCATCCACGCCGCCAGCGATCACCCGACCAAAGAGTTCGGACGCCGCTGCTGTCGAAAGATTCGCGGTTCGCGCGGTGGGATGTCCGTGGTCGGTTGCCGTGCAGCCGAGTTCACGGAAACGGACGCGTGTGGCTTGAAGCGCGTGCAGGTAGCCCGTCCACGTCGAGGTGTCTTCCCCAGTCTTCTCGCCCAGCTTTGCGATATTTTCGGCGAATCCGGTGAATTCAGGATCGACAACCGGGTCTGGCCGGAAGGTCGGTAGTACCCTCGCCTTCCAGTTCGATTCGCGGATGGCCTGGTGCTCGGCCAGCGAATCAAGCGGAGAATCAGTGGTCGCCAGCACTTCCAGATTGAAACGCTCGTATAAAGCGCGCGGCCGGAACTCCGGCGTAAGAAGTTTTTCCGAGATCGTGTCGAAGTAAAGATCGGCAGTCTCTTCCGACAGTCGCTGCTCGAGTCCGAACAGTTCCTGGAAGCCAAAGTCGAGCCACATTCGTGTCGGTGTTCCGCGGAACAGATAATAATGGGTGGCGAAGGTGCGCCAGACTTTCCGCGGATTTTTTAGTGCCGTTCGCCCAATCTCCAGATCCTCAAGCGAAACTCCCTGGCTGTAGAGCATGCGGAAAATGTAGTGATCGGGCTGCACAAAGAGTCTTGCGGGATCGGGGAAAGGTCCATTCTTCGCAAACCATGCCGCCTGGGTATGCCCGTGCGGACTGATGATGGGCAACTTTCGCACGTGCTCATAAAGCGTCCTGGCCATCTTCCGTGTGCCGGGCTCGGCGGGAAACAGACGATCTGGATGGATCAGCATAACTCCGACACTACCTTGTCGCGTTGCATCTGCGAACCGCGATGCAGGAGCGGCGCTGCGATCTGTCCACCAGCATACACGTTGTTATATTCAGCCATCAGATGAGGAAGCCTATGTGTTGCGCGGGCTAAGTCCGCGGGGTCCCGTGAGGGCTTGAATCAAATGGCTCGTCCGGTAGAATTCAAATACGCTGATTACTCCAGCCCAAAAGGCAAAAAGCCGCTTCGATGGCGCAGGAAGGTGCTTAGTCCTTCCTGCGTATCAAAGCGGCTTTGGCGTCGCTTGCGCGCGTTTGAGTCGGTTATCGCTCTTCACGACCTCCGAGGTGACCTAAATCCCACTCCCCCGGAGGTGGTGCATTTGGCAATCAGCGGATCTCAATGACACATGGCTGGCTGTGCTACAAGACCGGTGGTTTGGTGTCCTATTGGAGTACGGAACGTGCCGGGTTGGAAGACCTGGCCAGCCCAAATCTCCGCAATCAGAACTCGTGCGATATCCGACGACGCTATCGCGTTCCCAGTAAGGAAACGGTCGTAATATTGGAGGAACTTCTGGTCGTTCAGGATATCGAGCTCAGCCAGTGTACTCCCCCGAAATCTTCGCCGGATTACCGGGACAAGTTCACGCCTGAGCCAGAGTTGTTCGGGCACCAGAAAGCCTTGCTTATCGCGCCGCCAGCGAAGCGCGGCAGGCATTTCGGGGAGCGCGGCGCGCAGAATGTACTTCGTCCAGCCTCGATGGATCTTCAGTTCCGTTGGCAGGTTCACGACAAAGTTGACCAATCGGTGGTCTAGAAACGGATGCCGAACCTCCAGGGAATGGGCGCTGGAATTGCGGTCTTCGTAGTGAGTTAACGCGGGCACCGAGTAGTGGCATATGTCGGCGATCTGTCGCGACCGAATGTCGCCGCATTGCCAGACGGGCGCCCGCTGGCTGTCGCGCAGCATCGCTTGCCAGATTCCTCTCCGATTGTGCTGCAGATACCGGCGCGCCTCGGACATTCGGAATTGCGCTACGGCAGTGCGGTGCAGAGCGCTCCTGGCAAGGAGTTCCATGGCATCGAGATATTTCCCCGCTTTGAGCAAGAGCTGGACGTGGAAGAAAAAGAACTTAAGGTATCCCAGCAAAGTCTCGTCTCCACCCTGCCCGCTTAGCAGGACCGTGACATCGCTGTCGTTCTTGATAGCGGCGAAAAGTTGGTACTGCGCGATAACGCTGAACTCGGCAACCGGTTCATCACTGTAGTACAGCACCTGTTCGAGGCAATCCAGGACATCATCTACGCGAAACGTGACTTTGCGATTGGGGATCCCGGCTTGGCACATTACGTCAATAAAGCGGCGTTCATCGTAGCCCACGTGTTCGGAAACGATCGAGTAGGTTTGCAACTGCTCTCCGCCGACTTGTCTCACGGCAGTGGTTACGGCCGAAGAGTCCAGCCCTCCACTGAGCAGGACCCCAACCTTGACGTCACTCCTGAGGCGGATGCGGACGCTGTCGAAGAACAGGGTCCGGAATTCTTCGACGAGATCTTTCGAGGAAGCGGAAGTCGAGCCCGTCGATTCGAAGCGCCAGAACTTTCTTTCTTCGATAGTGCTCGAGATCGTGCGCGAGTCGAGCGAAATGATCACATTTGTGCCCGGCGGAACTCGAGTAATGCCGCGGAAGAACGTCTCGACATCATGATCGAGTAAGCCTTGCGCCAGGTATGCTGTCATGGCGCCAGTATTGAGTTCGAGACCGGACAGGAGCGGCAATAGTTGTTTGATCTCGCTGCCAAAGTAAAGTTCGCCATTCGACTTGAAGAGATACAGCGGCTTGATCGAAAAACGGTCCCGGCTCAATACGACCTTACGCGCACAGCTATCCACGATGGCAAATGCCCACATCCCATTCAGGCGATCGAATCCACTCTCACCATATTCGACGTAAAGATGAAGGATGACCTCGGTGTCAGTGCCAGTCGTGAAAATATGCCCTCGATCTTCCAGCTCGCGTCGCAGTTCGAGGTAGTTGAAAATTTCGCCGTTGTAAGTGATCCAGCGTCCCTTGCCGTCTGACATCGGCATGTGTCCGGACGAAGACAGGTCAATGATGGACAACCTGCGGTTGCCGAGGAATACGTCGAATAGCCGTTCGCGCCGCGACTCAACCGGTTTGAGCGTGAGGGGAATGTGACCGCAGTCATCGGGTCCGCGGTACGCTACCAGGTTGGTAAGCGCTACGAAACGGTCAAAATCCGGCCCGTCAAAGAATCCGGTTCTGTTAATCGCTCCAAAAATTCCGCACACTGGGTGCCTCTTTATATAAGGTGTTTGTGGGGTGCGTGGTGGAGTGGCTGCCTGTCGTCACTGGCAAACTTCGAGTTTGCTACGCGACCGGAATGCCGTAAAGAGTCTCGGGAGCTGCTGTTGGTTGGGGAGAGAAGCCCACGGGTTGATGCTCGCACGCGCGGGCGTGCGCATCTGCAATAGAGTTGTCTCTTGCGGTTGACTTATCGATACAGGATCTCAATTTGACTGCCAGGTCTCGAACAAACGGCTCTTCGACAAGTTGCGCGGGGTAAGAGGGCACACAGAAGACTTCCAGGCCGCCGGCAACCAATTCATCCCAAGCCATTTCACGCCGGTTATATCTGGTGTATTGCCGCGAGGGACGGACGTGTAACATTCGTCCCGAATACACCCGTGGAACATAAGCGCAGGCGGCACGTCTATTACATTCAGAAACCTCCGATTCATTAGACAGCTCGTGATACCTTGCTTGCAACGACCTCAGCTTATTCCTGGAGCTCGTCAAAAAGAAGTGCCGGCAACTAAACCACAATTTCTGAACATTGAAATAAATGTCATGCAGGAATGTTCGTTTCATCATCCTCCAGTTATAGGTATCTAACAACGCTAACAAATTTACCCTTTGCCCCTGCCCGCTGAGTTGCTGGGCCATCTCGAAGGCTATAGTTCCACCCATACAGTATCCCGCCAGGAAGAAAGGACCCTCGGGTTGAATGACTTGTATCTCCTTAATATAGCGAGCTGCCATGTCTTCAATTCGTGTCAGAGGAGCCTGCTTGCCGTCCAGCCCTTGCGGCTGCAGGCCATAGATCGGCTGATCCGGGCCTAAGTGCCGCGCCAGGCTACGATACATTAATAAGTTTCCTGATTCGCCGTGGATGCAGAAGAGCGGCGGACGGACACCGCCGGGCTGAATTGTCACCAAAGAATGCCATGCGTCCGGCGAGTCAGACACGTGAATGAGTGTGGCGAGTTTCTTTATTGTAGGAGCCTGGACTAAGGTAACCAAAGGGATGCTGAGCTTGAACCTTTCCTCGATCTGCGCAAACAAGCGTGCAGCAAGGAGAGAGGTTCCGCCCAATTCAAAGAAATCGTCCTCGATACCGACAGGCCTTTTGTCGAAAACCGCTTCCCAGAGCTTAACCAGTTGTGATTCGACGTTATCTCTTGGTTCCATGTAGGCTTGGAGTGCGTGTTCAAGTTGCGAATGGTTGCGGCTTTCTGTTTGTAGCACCGCGATTCCGAGCTCGCCAACTTGCGCTTCCGGGTCTTTCGACATGATACGCAGTACCGTGCCATAGTCCGCCAATATCTGGCGTATCGTCTCCGCTTCAAACAGGTCAAAGTTGTATTGCAGGTCGATCTCGAGTTTCTCTTCGAGTTTTAGCCATACGATTAAGTCGAACGCCGTTGTTCCAACATCCAGAGGAAGCGGCTTTACATTCAGCTCGGGAAAAGTCCATTTGTCTTTTGGAGTCTCAGTTAGGACCAATAGCACCTGGAAGAGGTTGTTTCGATTCGCGTCAGAATCAGTTTCTAGTTGTTCTACCACGCTCCCAAATGGCAAATCCTGATACGAGTAGGCAGTAAGGGCTGTTTGGCGAACCTGGCGGAGGACGTCACGAAGCGTTGAGTTATCGGCGAGCGTTGTGCGAAAGATCACATGATTGCTGAAATGACCGACCATCCTCTCAACCTGAGAGGATTGCCGATTTGCAACACAGGATGCAACGCCTATGTCGTGTTGGCCAGAGTATCGGCACAATAGGCATTGGAAAGCAGCGAGAAGCACCATGAATGGACTGACTTTTTCTTTCGGGCTCATGGTCTTCAGGGAATCTGTCAAGGTCTGATCCAGAGTTAGGCGTTCGTGCGCTCCGTGATACGTCTGGCTCTTCGGTCGGATATTCTCCGGCCGGAGATGATCCGGAGGCACATAGTTGAATCTGTCTCTGCCGGCCAGTTGTTCCTTCCAGAAGGCAATGTATTCCGATTCCTTATGCTCGAACCGTTTCTGCTGCCGTCGCACGAAGTCTCCGTATTGGCAGGAGACTTCGGCGAGGGGAGATGGTTGTCCCGCGGAAAAAGCTCCATAAACGAGAGAGAGTTCCCGAAGCAGAATTGCCATGGACCAATTATCGGAAACGATGTGATGGGTGGTCAGCAGCAGCAAGTGATCTTCAGGCCCAAGGCACCACAACTTGGCCCGCAATAAGGGACCCTGAGTCAAGTCAAATGGTCGATTGGCATCTGCTACGGCCAGCCGCAGCGCCTCTGTTTCCCGCTCAGCGTCGCCTACGTTGCTCACATTCACAACCGGCAATAGCAGAGGTCGCGGCGGCAATACGATCTGGATGAGGTTTCCTTCCATGATGCGAAACACTGACCGGAGAGGCTGATGCCGCCGCACAATTTCCTGGAAACTCCGTTCCAGTGCACTCTGGTCTAAAGGACCGCGCATGCGCAGCGCCAGTGGATAGTTGTAGGCAAAGTTTTCCGGGTGCCAGGGATTCTGAACCCACAACATTTGTTGGGAGTACCATTTCGGCGCAAGAAACGAGTCCTCTGCGGTTAGACCGAAGTCGTTTTGTATGCTTTCGATCATCCTTTCGTCATTTCCATTCAAAGCAATCGGACCGGCATCTTCATACTAAGTTGCATGTCAGGCGATTTATTGTGAGAATTGTGACTTGGCGATTCAGGTTCCTGATCCGGTGAGAGGTACGTTTTGCGGATTCTTCGGTGCGTTATCTGTAATCCCTAGAGTGGAGGTCCGGCTACCGGTTGCACCGGGTGTGAAGGTGATCGTAATAGTACAACTGGCGCCGGGATCCACCGAGCTATCGCAGTTATTCGTTTGCGCGTAGTCGGCGGAGTTTGGTCCGGTAAGAGCCACGCTACTAATCAGCAGTATCCCTGTGCCGGTGTTGCTTAAAGTGACACTCTTGGGTGCACTCGTGGTTCCCACGGGTATTTTGCCGAAATTCAAGCTGGTCGGCGTGAGACCCACGGCAGGAGTAACTCCGGTGCCGGTTAACGCGGCTTTCTGGGGGCTGCCGCTGGCATTATCGGTCACTGACAAGGTGCCGGAACGCGTGCCTGCAGCGGAAGGCTTGAAGCTTACGTTGATAATGCAACTGGTCCCCGCATCCAGGTTAGCGCCGCAGTTGTTGGTCTGCGTGTAATTGCCCGCAGTCTTGATACTGCTGATATTCAGAACGGCAGACCCCGCGTTGCTCAATGTCACGCTTTGGGCGTCGCTGGTCGTGCCTACCAGTTGGCTGGCGAACGTGAGACTCGCCGGTGAGAGCTCAGCCGCTGGTGCGATCCCGTTGCCACTCAGGGCTACCGTCTGCGGGCTGTCGCTGGCATCGTCGGTCACTGACAGGCCGCCACTTCGCGTGCCTGTAGCGGTAGGCGTGAACCTCACATTGATATTGCAACTGGCACCCGCACCCAGGCTGGCACCGCAGTTGTGGGTCTGCGCGTAATCACCCGTGGTCGCGATACTGCTGATATTCAGAACGACCGGCCCAGTGTTTCTCAACTTCACGCTTTGGGCGGGGCTGGTTGTGCCTACCAGTCGGGTGGCGAATGTGAGACTTGCCGGTAACAGACTAGCCGCGGCTGCGATTCCGCTCCCACTCAGGGCAACTGTCTGCGGGCTGCCGCTGGCATTATCGTTTACTGACAGGGTGGCGGTACGCGTGCCTGCAGCGGTAGGCGTGAAGCTTACGTTGATACTGCAACTGGTGCCCGCACCCAAGCTGGCGCCGCAGCTGTTGGTCTGCGCGTAATCACCCGTAATCGCGATATTGCTGATATTCAGAGTGGCAGACCCGGTGTTGCTCAACGTAACAGTCTGGGCGCTACTAGTGGTGCCGACCTTTTGGTTGGCGTAGGCCAAAGCAGGCGGTGAGAGGCTTGCAACGGGCTGCTTGACGGTGACGAAGTCCGCCAGCAGGTTCCGCATCATCTGCTGAACTGCGGGGCTAACCGAAGCGTGTCCGCCATAGCTATCGACACCCCACGAGAGATCAAAGGTCCCAGCCGCGTAAACTGTGGCTCCGCTGGGAGCCGTGTAGACCGTCATATCGCCGTAATATACGGTGGGATCACCACTGAGCGTGTAGGGCGAGTGCCCGATCAGCGCGATGCCGGGCGGGGTAGTCGCGTCGTTATAGAGGTGGTCCACCTCCCTGCCGAGCAGTCCAGTGATGTGTGAGCCATTCTGCAGTCCGGTTCCGTTGAACAACCAACTGGAGGCGTCGTTGATAATGATGTCTGCGGGGCCCACGTTGTCGTTCTGGTACATTATGCCGATGACCGCATCTTCTGGCAGATTCGTCGGGTAATTGCGCCAGGCATCGGCGGTGACGAGGTAATACCTGGATGCATCACCAGCCAGATATTCAGGATCTATCTTGTAATCCTTGTAGCAGACCATGGTACGGTCGGCGACACCGTCCTGTACGCTCGGTTCGAACCGAACCTGGCGATACATGTCGTTAGATGAGATGAACCCTAGACCAACGCCCGCATCCCGGGCCGCCAGCACATTGGTGCGCATCTGGTACGACCAATACTCGCTGTGGCCGACCATCAGATCCCCATTGTGCGGCAAAAGTAAGTTGGGATTCTCATGCAAGTCGACATCCGTAACATAACTGATGTTATACCCCTCGCTCTCTAAGAAGCGTACCATGTTGTATTCATAGCTGAAGAACTGGCCCGCGCCAAAATTGTCGTCATAGGGACGATTGAAAGAGACCTTGTAGGCACGAACGCCTCCCGCGCTGTTGTACGGGTAAAGTGATCTTCCTCCCCACGCGTTGTAGGCCTGATAAGTGTTCATAGCCATCTGGAACACATACGGTGAAGCTCCAGCGTCGTCGCGCACCGTGAAAATGATGTACGACTGATAGCCACTTTGCTGCCCAGTGAGCAAGACTAGATAGACGCCGGTCGGCCAGTTAGTTGGATCATTGGGATCGCCTGGAACCTGCAGGGTGTAAGGATTCGTCCAGTTGCATTCGAGCAAATAGGTGCTGCTGTCCACGGCCGGGCAGGCTGGCTGTTGGGCAGCATTGACCTGCACGGGCGCCGTCATGCGGCGTGCGCCCAATCCGAAGTACCAGCCCATGCGGAAGACGTCGATCGTGTAGCTGCTGTCTGTGGCGTTGACATACAGGTTGATGCTGCCGCCTCGGTTGACGCTTGTGGACGATGAGTAGCCCTCGATCTCATGATTCGAGGCGACATTTACGGTGTGCCAGTCACTCGTACCGGGCTTCGCATTCTCGATCTGGATAGGATTCCCAGTGGTAATGGTTGGAGCTGTTGCACTACCCGTGAGCGAAACGGTCTGCGGGCTGTTGCCGGCATTATCGGTGATGGAAAGCGTTCCATTGCTCGTCCCGATGATGGTTGGACCAAAGGTGACACTGAGAGTGCAACTTGCTCCGGCAGCAACCACCGCATCGCAGTTGTTGGTCTGGCTAAAATCGCCGGCCGTGGATATGTTGCCGATGGTTAGCGGAACCGCGCCGGTATTACTTAGTAGGATCCTCTGTGCGCTGCTAAACGTGTTCACTTGCTGACTCGCAAATGTCATCTGCGTCGACGAGAGCCCAACGACAGGGAACGCTCCAGAACCCGATAGCGCAACGGATTGTGGGGAACCGGAGGCGTTGTCCGCCACCAGTAGCGTGCCCTTGCGCGACCCAGCCACAGTAGGGCCGAAGGTCACAGTGACGGTGCAACCAGCGCCGGCTGCCAGAGAACTGGCGCAGTTGCTGGTTGGCGCGAAGTCGCCCGTCGTGGTGATGCTTGTGATGATCAGGGTGTCGGTGCCGATGTTCGTGAGCGAAACGTCTTGGGGCGCACTGGTGCTGCCCACCAACTGAGGCTGGAAACTCAAACTCGTGGGCGCGAAGCTGATGGCGGGGGCGATGCCGGTACCCGTGAGAGAGACGGTCTGGAGACTCGATTCCGCGTTATCGGTGATTGCAAGCGTCCCGGTCCGGGTACCCGAAGCTGTTGGAATAAAAGTACCGTTGATCGTGCAACTCGCCCCGGCCGCCATCGACGTGCCGCAATTGTTAGTTTGGGCGAAGTCGCCCGTGGTCGCGATATTGGCTACATTCAGCGTCCCCGAACCAGTGTTGGCAACTGTCACGACCTGAGGCGCACTGGTTGTGCCAGTCGCTTGGCTGCCAAAGGTGAGGCTACTGGGAGAAAGACTGACGGTGGTTGCGGCCAGTCCTGTGCCCGCCAACGGAACGTTGTGCGGGCTTCCGATTGCATTATCCGTTATCGCGAGCGCACCCGTGCGGGTGCCCGCGGCAACAGGAGCGAAAATGACATTAATTGTACAACTGGCGGCCGCAGCAAGCAGCGTGCCGCAATCGCTGGTCTGCGAATAATCGCCGGTTATAGCGATGCTGGTAATGCTCAGCGCCACCGTGCCAGTGTTAGTCAGCGTGACCGTTTGCGGCGTGCTAGTCGTGTTCGCTTGCTGGGCTGGAAAGCTCAGAGTGGATGGTGAGAGGCTCACGATGGGCTGATCTGCAATTGTGGCACCAGTCGTTGCCATATTGCGCGAGCCCGCGTTGTCAGTAACAGTCAATGTAACCGTGTAGTTGCCATTCGCGGCGTACTGGTGCCTCGGTTGTGCTAGCGTACTCGTCGTGGCATCGCCGAAATCCCATTGATAAGCAACAATTGCTCCGTCCGGGTCGGAGGACGAAGTACTGTCAAACTGAAGCGATTGTTTCGAGACGCCGTTGTAGGGTCCCGCCGCGTTGGCGATTGGCGGTTGATCCCCAATCAGGTTCGCCAGCACATTGCGTACCAACTGTTGCGCGCCAGGGTTGACGGGTGTGTTGTTGCCATAACTGTCGAGACCCCAGGGCAGCTTGAATGTCCCGGCGTCAAATACCATGGCACCGCTTGCCGCGGTGTATACGCTCATATCAGCGAAGAAAGTCGCACTGCTTCCGGGTATCGTATAAGGCGAATGTGCCAGCAATTGAATGCCGGCAGGCGCGCCGGCGTATAAGTGATCGGCTTCTTTTCCGAGTAAGCCGGTGAGATGAGTGCCATCCTGAAGTCCCGTGGTATTAAACAGGGGGTTGGAGGTACCGTAAGCTACGATGTCACCGCTGACCCCATCGTGCTGGTACATGAGCCCGACGAGAGTGTTTTCGGGCAGGTTCACCGGATAGTCGCGCCATCGGACGGCAACGAGATAGTACTGAGATTGATTACCAGCTAAATATACGGGATCTTTCGTGTAGTCCTTGTAACAGACCAGGGTCCGGTCTGGTGAGCCAGTCAACATGCCCGGTTCGTAACGCGCTTGCCAGTAGACGTTGTTGGACGAAATGAACCCAAGCCCCTTGCCGGCATCTGGTAAGACCAATATTCCGCATGGCCCACAGCTAGAGCCGCTTGGTGATTAGAGAGCACGCTGGAGTTTTCATGCAGATCGACATCAGTGATGTAGGTTACGTCGTAACCTTCACGCTCAAGGAAACGAAGCATATTGATTTCATAGGCGAAGAATTGCCCTGCGCCTCGACCGTCGTCGTAAGGACGATTGAAAGAGACCTTGGTCGCAGCAATCCCTCCCGAGCTGTTATAGCCGTACAGCGACTTGCCGCCCCAGGCGTTGTACGCTTGATAGGTATTAACGCTGCTCTGGAATACATAAGCGGCATCGCTCGAGTCATCGCGCACCACGAAAATGATTCTGGCTTGATAGCCGCTAATGAGGCCGGTTAGTTTGGCAATATAGACACCGCTAGCCCAGTTGGTCGGGTCATTGGGATCGTAAGGTACATTCAGGACGTAAGGGTTAATCCAGTTACACTCCAGCAGCGACGTGGCGGTATCAACCACAGGGCACGCAGTCTGCAGAGTGCCGCTTAGCTGAATAGTGGGAAGCATGCGGCGTCCACCGAGACCGCCGTACCAACCCATACGGAAGATGTCGATGGCGTAGGTGCTGTCCGCGGTGTTAGTAAAGAGACTAATGCTATCGCCACGCTTCACGCTGGTGGCAGAAGCGTATCCTTCGATCTGGTGATTCGAGGCACCTTTGCTGAGTTGCCAAGCGGTCGTGCCCGCTTTTGCGTTTTCCACTTGAATCGGATTGCCTCCAAACGCGGAGGCAACCAGGAGAAGGGAAGCGCACAGGGATAAGCTAACCTTGGGTGAACCCCGCCATAGACGTATCAACATAAAGCTGACCTCGTCAGCTCAATTAGTCGGAGCGGTGGAACGCGTCGGCTTAGATGTCAAGGTGAGCCTTTGACAATTGTTGGAGACAGTGAGCTCGCGTTCGACAGGTGGGGAACTCTCTAAGAAGTTCCGCATTACTTGAAATAGATCTCGAAACGAAACAGGGTACGGGTGATAGAGCGTGTAAATCTCTTTGGCCGCGAGCGCTTGCCGTAGTGCATCGCGGAGCAAGTTGTGCACTTTCTCCAGAAACTCATTCTGCACTCCAGGAAACGCGAACTTGAACGCGCGATAGTGAGACATGAGCGACGTGAGTTCAAATTCCATGGCGCACGCCAGTTGATCAGCCACCGTGGCAGGCTCGGCAGGTTCGATCAAAATACGGTCGTAGGAATGCACCATCCCAATGAAGATCTTGTCGGGATGTCCGGTGAGGCGGCCGCAGCGGTCACCAAAGACTGCTTTGGGTTCAACCCGGAAATTGAGTTGCCGGCGGAGCGCAGGCATGCCCTCGCGCAGAAGCTTCAATGGCCCGAAACTGGCCAACCTGTTGGGTATGGCCCGTTCCACGGCATCCAGAAAACGAATGAGGCGAAATGTTCCAGTGTCGCCCCGGATGTGTTGTAACTGAGAAAGCTTGCAGCGCTGCCATTCCCACATGCGAAACGTGCCGGGCAATCCATACATTGTGTTTCCATCGCAGCTGAGGAGCACCCACTCGCCGCCTACGTACGTGGCTCCGTGCTGAGAGAATGCCAGTAGCGCTTCACTCTTTCCGCTCTTTACCCAGCCCGTTACAAGCACGCCCGTGCCTTCGTGCACGAACGCTGACGCGTGGATCGGCACACAGCCATGCTTTTTGAGCGCAGTAAGATTAATGATTGAAATCAGAAGAGGGATCCATCCGACGCGGCGCTCGCAGAAGATTTCACACTCTGAGCCAATTTGCTCGAAAGGGATGCTGACTTTGCCTTCGCCGTCTCCTTCGGGGAACACGATGAAGCCTGCTTTCGAAGATGCGGTCTTGCCGAGGTCCACATAACGTACCGTCCCGCCGGGAATCCGATCTGCATAGCGAACCACGATGTCAGGATGCCGCAGCACACGGGAGGAAGGCAGCCCGATTTGAGAGCTCACAGCAGCAACGTTGGTTGGGGAAGGTGCAACCAGGCGCACGCCCACCAGTCCGTGGATGTCGAAATCCACCGTATTGCCGGAGTCAGTTTTTATTTCGCAGGTTTGTAGGAAAGGCGATTTCATTCTGGGCTACGCTTTCCCTGCAAGCACCAGGCACGCACGGAGCCAGTTCGGCATCTTCGAGATCTCGTGATACCAGACTTGGGACGCGCCGAAGGCCCGAAAAAACCTTTCCACGGCGGGAATCTGGGAACCTTCGAAATCGAAGACAGCTGAGCGGCCGGAAGCGAACTGCATCATTTTCCATAGGAGCAGAGCGGTTGCGCCGCTCGTTCGCAGAGTGGGATCGCCCCCTCCGGCCAGGTAGTAAGCTCTCTTTCGGTCCCACACGAGCATTGCGGCGGCGTGCACTCGTCCGCTGGCATCACGAGCCGCGAAACACTCCCCAGCTTCGTTCTGTTGGGCGGCCTGGTGAACGAGGCGCAAAAGACCAGTGTTCGCGGGAGACTGAAGACCCTGGCGGCCATACGTTTTCGCCAGGTTCTGAGCCACGATTTCGGAGTCGCAACGTTCCACAACGATTCCGCGCTTTTCGGCTTTTCTTATCTCCCGACGCTGGTTCTCTCGCATCTCAGCCCACACGCGATCGAGGTCGCACAAATACTCGATCACGTATGTCACGCGGGAAACCTGCCGGAAACCTTGCCAGTGAAATGGCAGGAAGTTGACGATTGCAGGGTGAAAACGCTGCAGGAAAACGTGTTCCCCGGCGAGGTGGCGAGCAAAGATTGTAAGAATCTCCAACTGCCGGGTTATCTGATGCACAGTTTTGCCTTCTATCTGTTCGATCACTACGCCCCACGTTTGGGTCAGACTCGGCATCGCGCAGAACTTGACGCCCAGTCGCTTCTTGAAAAATAGGGGAATGCCCGCGACAAGTCGGCCACGGTCGAAGTAACCCAGAACGCGGATATCAGGTGCTGCCACCTTTAGCCACCAGGAACGACAGAACAGCGAGCCGTGAGGCGAAGATTCTACGAGTTCGTCCCATTGCCGGTATTCCTCGCCCGACAAATAGCGCAGCCCCTCGCTCTGCACTCCACTCTGCTCTACCGGGGATGAGTTCCCGAGTTTTTCGACGGGGACAGGACCTCGAATCTCGATTTCGCCGGACCCTGAATTGCAGGAATCGAGAACTTGTTTCAAGGAAGGGGACTCCGCGTTTGGGAATCACGTACAAGAGGCTGAACCTCGCCTTGTCTTATCAGTCGCCAACCGCGGAGCATCAGGTCCAGAAGGGGCGTCCACCAGTCCAGCAGAAAAGGCATGGGATCGGTCCAGGAGAACACGGCATCACGTTTGTGTCCCCGCAGCGAGCGCGCCCACTGTCCAAGCTTAAGTTCGCCCTTTCGCCAGTAGTACCATGAGGACGCCAGATCCTTCTTGAAGTAAATCCATTTCGCTCCCTGGTATCTCTGTTCTCGGTGGGCGGGAAGTGGGAGACCGGCGAGGTCGCAGTACATTGAATAGATCAGCGGCACTCCGCCAGCTTCGGCAATAGCGGAACGGCCCGTTGGACGACCGATGTTGGGTTCGATAATGCGGTACTGCCCGGAATGCGCGTCCCGCTTCATTTCCAGATAGCCCAGACCACGCAGGCGCACGCTCGTGAACAGCTTGACGGTTTGCTTTAGCACGGTGTCATTCCGGCACTCCTCGCCAGAAGCACTCACACCGAGGTTGGGTGGATTCTGCCGAAGTTTGCGGGCAACAAACGTAATCACGGGCATGGAGTTTGCGTCGAAGTAGCAATTACAGGAGTACAAATCGGAGTCCTTGCCCCGGACCCACTCCTGGGCCACGATCGATTCCGCCCAGGAACTGCACCGGTCATAGGCCGCCAGGAACTCTTGCGAAGAGGAGAGCAAATAGGCCTTCGCTCCCGCCGCATTTCTTTCCCAGTTCGGGGTCTTGAACCCCGGCTTCATGATGCAAGGAAATGGAATCTTCTTTGAAGCGGCGAACGCTTCGGCTCGGGTGCGCAAGAAGAACGTAGCCGGCACTGGCAGACTATGTTCTCGCGCAAAGCGAAAGAAGCTGGTCTTGTCCATCAACATCTCAAGTGTTTCAGGCTCCGGGAGCGCGATGTGATAATGCTGCTGAAGCACTTCTCTATTACGCGAAACAAGCAGCACACTGGCGTCAGTGCAGGGGTAGAGGACCGCCTTTTGATCAAGCTGCGAGCTTATGATCTCAAGCGTGGATAACAGTTCGTCCTGACTAATCTTGGTGAACAGAATCGCGTCGCAGGTGTTGGTGTAAGAAAACGGATGACTTGGATCGCGGGCGATTCCGATGACAGGAACGCCATTCTCCGCCAAAATTCGCGCGGTCTGAATACCGGGTAGACAATCCAAGCCGATGATTACGGCGGGGGCACGTTGGCCTCGCGCCTGATGCGAGGCTGGCGTAGCAGTAGGTTTTTTCGTTCTCATAGAGGGCGGGAAGTTAGGGGAATAAGATCTCCAGCGATTGGATATGTGGAAACATCTGGCTTGCTGCTTGATGGGGCGGGACATGCCAAGACCGGCGGCCGGACGGGGAGATACCGCAACTCCGCAGCCTCAAGCTCAGCGGCATTCTGCAAGCGGAAGATTTCCTTCACGGACACGATGTGTTCCTGGACAGCCGCGACTGATCCAGTCTGGTAGATGATTGAAGCCACGCTTTGCATCGCGGCGGTGGATGCTCGCAAAAGATGATTGGCCCAGATCACGATACTCACTCCCGCGCGATCGAATACCTCGGCTGGTGTCTGGTAGTAGGTGGTCGGGACGATGACTACGGGACAGTTCTCTTTCCATTGACTC
>Ga0210400_10001727_pt1 | contig 21346 bp, 19 predicted proteins | sample IncBWH26MmetaG_FD_155456 | JGI IMG/M metagenome (GOLD analysis project Ga0210400, IMG submission 155456) | Forest soil microbial communities from Barre Woods Harvard Forest LTER site, Petersham, Massachusetts, United States - Inc-BW-H-26-M | ecosystem: Environmental > Terrestrial > Soil >...
GATCTCGGCCACCGTCGACGCGACGGGCAAATATAACCGTTACGAGTACGACTACGGTGGCACGCTCCCCGACTATCCGAAGTACGCCGTGTGGCCCGACGCTTACTATGGCACGTCGAACCTCGATGGCGGCGCGGCCGAGCCTTGCGCCTACAATCGCAAAGCCATGCTGGCAGGAAAGAAAGCGGCCGCGATCTGCTTTACGCCCAATGCATCGAGCCTTCTGCCTTCCGATCTCGACGGATCGACTCTGCCGCCAAAGGGCGCTCCGAATCATTTCGTGGATCTCGGAAATTCATCCAATCAGTTGCAGGTTTTCGATTTTCATGTGGACTTTGCGCATCCAAAGAAGTCGACGTTCAGCACTCCCAACAACATCACCGTGCCGGCGTTCTCCCTGGCCTGCGCAGGATTCGGTAACTGTATTCCGCAACCGTCTCCGGGGGAAACAGTCGAGGGATTGGGCGACCGGTTGATGTTCCGCTTGGCCTACCGCAATTTTGGCGACCACGAAGCCATGGTAGCGGCCCACAACGTGGTTCCGGGAAAGGGTTCGAGCGCGGTCTCGGCCATGCGATGGTACGAATTGCGAGCTACGCCCGCAGGAAGCAAGTTCGCGTTGTACCAGGCAGGAACCTTCCAGGACAAATCCACCAGCCTGTGGATGGGCAGCATCGCCATGGACAAGAGTGGCGACATCGCTCTGGGCATGAGCGCATCCAGCACCTCTAAGGATCCAAGCGTCTGGTACACCGGACGGGTTCCGGGCGATCCGAAGGGCAAGATGGAGGCGCCGCAGATTGCCATCAAAGGAAGCGCCGTTGAAATTGGCGACAGCGCCCGTTGGGGCGACTACAGCAGCATGAATATTGACCCAAGCGACGACTGCACCTTCTGGTACAGCCAGATGTACTACAACAAAAAGTTTGGCGGAACATCCAGCGGCGATTGGGATACCCGCATTCTGGCGTTCAAATTTGTCGGCTGCAGGTAGAGTCGGAACGGTCCAGGTCAGCGAGAGGCGATGTTACGCCAACCATCTAACGGTGGAGTGATTGACTTAACTCATCTGGTTTCACGGCGCGAACTTATATGCAACTCCGCAACCCGGACGCTGCCCTGAATTGCATTGCGGAAGACCACCCGTTGTCGTCATGCCGTAGAAATTGCCGAACTTGTCGCGAAAGAGGACCGACTCGGGCTGCCCCCCACCCCGGTCTCCATCGAAGTTGTGAACGACGGTCTCGGTCCAACTGCTTGCAGTTGGCGTCAACTTGAAAATCGTGCCGCACCCTTGGGAATCGCAACCAGTCCCGCCGCCCCATGTCGTCCCATAAAGATTGCCTGCCGCATCCCACGTCAGGCCGGCTGCTGGTTGGTCGCCATCGGTGGCGCCACTGAAGCTGTAAATGACCGTTTCTGTCCCGTCCGTATTCACCTTGAATACTGTGCCCAGATAGTTGTTTCCGCCGCCACCCGTTGTGCCATAGAGATTGCCTGCGTTGTCGCTGACCAGAACTGGATTAGGAAGTTCGCCATCCGGGGCCCCCTTGAAGCTGTGCAGAACTGTTTCTTTTCCATGTGGGTCCACTTTGTATACCGCTCCAAAACTAGTAGTTCCTCCATAGCTTGTACCGTAGAGATTGCCGCCCATCAAGAGCAGGCCTGAGGCGGGCGATCCCGCGTCGAGTGTCTTGCCAAAGCTAAATACAAGGGAGAAACTACCAGTCGTGCTGATCTTGAAAATCGTTCCCTTGCCGTAGCGTCCTCCCATGTATGTAGTCCCAAGGAGATTGCCGCCATCGAGAAGCAAGGCTCCGCCCGCGCTCGGGATGGCTCCGTCCGAACCTTTGTTAGAGAAGGTATGTAAAACACTGAACTTCCGGCAGCGGTCAGCTTAAAAATGATGCCACAGCCGTGGTAATACTGCAGCAGCTTGCATGTGGGGTCGCCTCCGGTCATAGTTGTTCCGTAGAAGTTCCCGGCTGCGTCCCGTACCACACCTTCGCCCGGCCATCCCCCATCCTTTTTGCCAGTAAAGGTGTGAAGTACGATTACTGCCCCCTGTTGGTTGAGTTTGAACACTGTGCCATATTCCGCGCTTGTACGCCCGATCTGGGTCGTTCCATAGAAGTTGCCCTTATCATCTTGAATCAGAGGACCCGTTGAGAATCCTCCGTCGGCGTGCGTGAACCTGTGTAGGACTGTGTAGGTTTGTGCGTCCGTAGTCTGCGTAACCAGGATAAGGGGCGTAAGGATGAGAATCTGTAGGAAGCCGTCGATTTTCACTTTTGTCGCACAGTGTCGCGATTGATAGGCCGGTGCAGTGATTGCCATGAGTGTTGCTCCATCGGGGAGTTTGTGCCGTGATTGGAGGCTGTCACCGTTGAACTGGTTGCCTATCTGCACTGGCAACACCGTCCGCCTTCCCGGCGCTCGTTAAGCCCACAGCGCGAACACTTGCCATTGGGAAATCTTGGGGCTGGCCCTTTGACGCTTGATCAGCCCCCGGGCGCAGTCTCGCTCGACCCGGATCCTGTGATCGAAACCAAGCTGGCTTGAGCTGGAGTATGCAGGCCGCACTCGGTCTTGTTGAACCCGGACCAGCGTCCTGCACGGGCGTCTTCTCCGGGTCGCACGCTTCTCGTGCAATGCGTGCAGCCGATACTGGGAAATCCACGATCATGCAGAGGATTGTAGGGCAGGTCGTGGTCATGGATGTAGCGCCAGACTCTCGCCGTGGTCCAGTCGGCGAGCGGATTAATCTTGACCAGATGAAATTTCTCGTCCCACTCCACCTTGAGGGCTCCGGCGCGGGCTGGGGTCTGATCGCGACGGATGGAGGTCACCCACGCGCGCAACTGTGAAAGCTTCCTTCGTAGTGGCTCGACCTTGCGGAGATTGCAGCACGCATCCGGATCGCGGCTCCAGAGCGCCGGCCCGTGCAGGCGCTCTTGGTCGTCCGGCGTGAGAGCCGATTTGAGTCTCTCCACCCGAATGCCATAGCGCTTTTGGATTTGCTCCATGAGATTGTAGGTTTCGAGGAATAAAAAGTCGGTGTCGAGCGTGAAGATGCGAAATTTCGGTTGCACACGCGCGGCGATGTCAATGAGCACCATCCCCTCAGGGCCAAAGCCCGACGCAATTTCTATATAGCCTCCGAAGGTTACAAACGCCCAACGCAACAAGTCTTCAGGACTCCACTGCTCGACTAACTGATGGATCCTTTCCACTCCCTCTTTCATGCTCCCTGCTCCTCATCTCCGAGTCCAGCGTGCGAACCGCGTGACAATTCTGTTTCCAAATGAATGGCAAGAGAGGGCCCGATCGCAGGCCATCCGAGTTCTTCTGGTATGACGCGATGGCCGGCATGGCGTAGAACCTCTCCAATTAAGAGCAGCGTCGGTGCAGGGAGGCGGGGAGCCTCTGCCAGCTTCCCTACAGTGGTTGCAAAGACTTGCTCCTCGGAAGTCGTGGCCCGCGAAACGATTGCGCACGGGGTTTCGTCCGACAGGCCAGCCGATCTGAGTTTGTGGGAGATGTTCGAATGATCGTGCCCAGGCATGTAGATCACGACGGTGGCTCCCAATGACACCAACGCCCGCCAATTGGTTGGATCGTCTCCGCTGGCGGTATGCCCCGCCAGGAAAACCAACGCATGGGAAGATTGACGATGGGTCAAAGGAATTTGCGCAGTCGATGCGGCCCCCAGAGCGGCGGTGATGCCCGGAACAATTTCAAACTCGATGTTGGCTTTGCGCAGCGCCGCGATTTCTTCGCCAATGCGTCCGAAAATCAGCGGGTCGCCGCCCTTAAGCCGCACGACCTGCAATCCCGACGTAGCCAGAGTGATCATGAGGAAGTTGATTTCGTCCTGACTGATGTTTTTTCCCCCGCAGCGTTTGCCGACGTTATGGATTTGCGCGTGACCTGGTGCAAGACGGAGAATCTGTTTCGCAACCAATTCGTCGTGCAGCACAACATCGGCATGCTTCAGCACCCGAGCGGCTTTCAGAGTGAGTAATTCGGGATCGCCGGGTCCGGCGCCAACCAGGTACACCTTGCCTGTCATATCGCAATGCTCCTTCCATTGGTCTTCGACTCAGCGGCGATCTCGGCCTCAAATGCTTCGGCGCTTGCCAGCGAGTGCAGGAGATCTCGTTTGCGTTCCGGGTTGAGGCTGCTGGCCAGAACCCTTCGGCGAGTCTCACCCAGCGCCGCGACCCAATTCGCGTATCCCGGACCGAATTGCCGTTCCAGCTGCTGCCGGATTTTTTGCGCGAGGGACGGGCTCTGCCCAGTCGTTGAAATTGCAATCTGCAGGTCGCCGCGCTGAACTACAGCCGGATAATAGAAATCGCACCGCTCAGGAACATCCACAACGTTGCACAGAATGCGGCGGGATTGCGCTTCGCGAAATACGAGCTCGTTCAGATCCCGCGAAGATGTCGCTACCACCACGAGGGCGACGTTGCCCAAATCCGACGAGGCAAAGCCGCGCTCCTCGAGAATGATTTCGCCGTTACGGGCCCACTGCCGCACGGCTTGGCTCGCCTCGCGAGCGACCACCCGAATCTTGGCCCCGGTCGGAAGCAGGCCGCGAATCTTGGGCTCGCCAACTCGTCCAGCGCCGACGACCAGCACCTCGCGGCCATCCAGCTTCACGAACATGGGGAACAAACTCTTCATGCTTAGCCTTCGATTCCGTGGGGCACGCGCCCGAGCGAAAGATCTCGGGGCACAGGCTCAACTACTTCTCCAGCCAGGAATGAGCGCAACTCTGCATCGGCGTGGCGCGCGAAAAACTGTCGCAGGTTCTCACCACTTGAACGATCGATCAGATATCGGCGTAGCAAACGCTCAATCGCATCCGGCACTTCGGTGGCGAGACAGCGATAGCCAACCGGCCGCGCAATGGATTGATGCAATCCGACTGCGCCGCCCAGGCAGAAGTAATATGCGTCCAGCATGCGGTCGTCGACTTTCAGCTTCTTGCCTTCGATTCCAATGTCGGCGATCCAGTGCTGGCCGCAGCTGTTGGGACATCCGGTAACGTGCAGCTTCAGGTGCTGCTCGAAGCCGGGTAGCCGCTCTTCCAATTCCTCCACCAGCCATCGCGAAAAGCTCTTGGTCTCCGTAATCGCGAGTTTGCAAAACTCGGTTCCACTGCAGGCGACGACTCCGCGAAAGAAAGGCGAGCCGCCGACGCGCAATCCGATTGCTTCGAGTCCTTTGGCCAACGATTCCGCCTGCAACCGGGGCACATTCACTATCAGGAGGTTTTGCATGTTGGTGGTGCGCAACTCGCCGCTCGCGAAGCGATCGGCGAGATCAGCGGCGTTGCGCATTTGTTCTGCTGTGATTCGCCCGCGTAGCACAGCTGCTCCTACGTAGCAATAGCCAGGCTGTTTCTGAGCCTGGATACCGATGTGATCGCGATAAATGTCAGCCGGCGCATCTTCAGGTACAGCGGGATCCAAATCGAATCCGATGCGCTGCTCCAGTTCGTGCTGGAAATCGGCAGCGGTCCACCCGTGTTTCAGAAACAAGAACTTGAGCCGCGCCCGCTCGCGATGCTCCCGCAACTGGCTGGACTCGCGGAACAATTCAGCGACGCCTTTGATCACCGGTTCAACCTGGTTCCAGCGCACGAATGCATTCAGGCGGCGCGCGAGATGAGGCTCGGCCGAGAGCCCGCCGGCAACCCGCAACGAGAAACCCGTCTCCGGTTTCCCGTTTAGCATGCGGGTCACTGCGGTCAGGCCGATGTCGTTAATCTCGGGGTAGGCGCACCAGACTCGGCAACCGGTGATCGAGATCTTGAACTTGCGCGGCAGATTGTAAAAGTCCGGATTGCCGGCGAGCATTTGCGTCGCAGCCAGCGCAAGCGGCGACGCATCGCAGATTTCGTCGGCATCCACGCCGGCAACGGGGCAGCCCGTGACGTTTCGAGTGACATCGCCGCAAGCACCCATGGTGTTCAGGCCACATTGCCACAATGCCTCGAGAATCTCCGGAAGCGCTTCGATCGTGACCCAGTGGAGTTGAATGTTTTGCCGCACGGTGAGGTCGGCAATCCCGCGAGCGTGGCGCTGGGTCAGGTCCGCGATGGTTCGCAGCTGAGAGGAATTCAGAATGCCGTTGGGGATGCGGATGCGAAGCATGAAGGCAGGCAGCGCCTTGCCTTCGCCGCCCTTTCCGCCGACCACGCCGGCTCCGTCTCCCTGGGTATAAACGCCCCACCAGCGGAAGTAAGTGCCCAGCCATTCCGGTGGGATGGAATCGAACCCATTTCGCGCAAAGCCTCGGATCTCGTCGAGTGCGCCCCAGGGATTTTTCTCCAGCTTCAGGCGCTCGACTCGTTGTGCCTTGGTCTCTCTAATCGTTTCCGTTTGTGACATAAAAATAAAAACCCACCGCCAGCTTTCTACTGGCGGTGGGTTCGATTAGTGCTGGTACTAAGAACTTATTAGATCAGCAACCTCCCGGCGCCAGAAGACACGACCGCGCAACAACAAGTACAACAGCACATGCAGTCGAGGTTCTTCTGGTACTGGTCTAACATTATGTCGTCGATTCTAGGGCGTTGCTCGCACATCTGTCAAACTCGCGCTGGTACAAGAGATGCCGCCATCCGACAGCCAGATGCAAATATTATTGCGCTACCTCGTCTGCGATAGCGCGAGGTTGCAGTTCGATCATTTCCTTTCGTGCCTCGTCCGCGCGCGAGCCGGATTGCTCTTCCGAGAGGAAGACTCGCAATTCAGCCAAGGCATCCGCGGGACGATTCTCATGCTCGAAGGCGCGAGCCGCAACATAGTGAACCAGGGCGTGCGCACCTCCTATGGAATGCGCCTTGCGGCACACGACAAGAGCCTGATCATAGTGTTGATTGAGTAATTCCGCATTGGCCAGCAAAACCAGCGCCTGTGGATCGGCGGGATCAATGGCAGTGACTTTGTTCAGAAGGGCCTCGGCTTGGGGAAAGTTACGATCCACAATCGCTATGCGGGCCAGGTTCAGATAGGCGGGAGCCAGATGATCGTTCAGGCTAACCGCTTTTTGCAAAGCTTCGCGATTCCGAACCCGATCCCCGAGGTGATCGTAGACCACTCCCAGATTGTTGTAGGCCTCGGCATAATGCGGACAAATAGCAATCGCCTTCTTAAGTCGTTCGAGCGCTTTCTCCCAGTTCCCTTTAGCCGCGAACTGATTGGCTTTCTCGACGTCCTTTCGCGCGCCTTCGGGAATGTTCAGATCCGCGATTGCCACCAACGAATTGGCTGGCGCAATTATGCTGATACGGTTCGCTTGTCGGCTGACGTTTACATTGAGTTCCAGGAAGCCACGCGAATCAAGGTCGAATCTACCACTATCTGAGCTATCAATCCCGGCGCCAGAAACGGTTATGTGGTAGCTGCCAGCCGCGACGTTGGCGAAGTTGACTTCGCAGTCTGTATTGGTGAAATCTTGAGCAATCGCAGGGCCGAAGGTACTTACCAGCGAAACCGTCGCTTGAATGTCGCAACCGCGGCCATCCCTCAAAGTCACATGGACTCTAATGTCCCCCGTCCGATTGAATGAGTCCCGACCCAATTGACCGTAGACAGCGGTGACAAGTGACGAGGTCAGGAAAAGGACTAACCCAGAGCGCATCATGATTGACCTCTCGGAGGGTCGGGCATCGGAACCAGGTCGCGTGGAGGCGGGCCAATTGTGCTCTCAACCCTGTCGACATAGGACGCGGTACCAGGCAAATCGGTAGCTGGATATATCGTGTCACGAGAAAAGTTACAAATGACCGATCTGAAACTGAGCAGTCTCCCTGACGACACATCGCCGGACAAGATTTGTTTCGACTCACTTGTGGCAAGGGTGATAATTCGAATTGTGCCGATGCACAGTCTTGGGTCGTGATACGTGAAGACTCAATCGACGAAAAAGAGAGAACGGGAGGAACACCTTAGTCCGTGATCTGCCGTGACCTACGAACCGGGGTATGCAATTTGATAATGTTTAAGATTGGAGCGGACTGTCCCCCTTCTTCTTCCCCTTTGCTTCGGGCTTAACCTAAACTGACATCTTAAAGATTGCGTGCAAGAACTCGAGAAATCACGGCCCGGTTTGCAGGACATCCTGAACAAACCCATTCGCGAGCTCGGTCTCAAGATCGAAGGGTCGCCATTACAGCGATTGGTCCAGCAGTTGTATCGCGAACTCGAGCAAAAAAGACTGATGAAGTTCCGTCCCCTCTGCTATCTCACCGATGAGTGGGGTTGTCCGTCCGGAGAGCCGGTGATCGGCATTCCTTTCTATCTCGCGAACGCGAATCTGGCTCAGCTGGAAAAGGAGATCAATGACCTCGAAGACCCCCGCGAAGTCATGATGTATCTCCGGCATGAAGCCGGGCACGCGTTCAATTACGCCTATAAGCTTCATCGAACGCCGGAATGGAAACAGCTCTTTGGTCCTTTTCGCCGTCCTTATCACGATAACTATCGGCCGATTCCATTCTCGCGAAACTTTGTGCGGCACCTGGCCGGCTGGTATGCGCAGAAGCATCCTGATGAAGATTTTGCTGAGACCTTTGCCGTGTGGCTGACTCCGCGATCGGCGTGGCGCAAGCGCTACCGTGGCTGGGGAGCGATGGCGAAGCTGCAGTATATGAATCGGATCGCCAGAGAGTTAGGCAACCTGGATCCGGTTCGCCGACGCGCAAGCACAGACATCACAGTCGACGAAATGGAAGCCACCGTGGCGGAGTTCTACCAGCGGGTCGACGATAACATTCCCCTCGCGGACCTGGCGCTCGATACCGATTTGCGCGACATTTTCGATGCTTCCAAACGACGCAAGACTGCAAAGCCGGCGCACGAATTCCTTCATGCGCAGAGAAAGGCAGTCGTGGACAAAGTCGCTTACTGGACCGGGGCCCCGCGTCCACTGATCAAGAAGTTGATCGAAGTGATCGAAAAGAGGATCGAGGATCTTGGTCTATTTGCCGATAGCGGTCGAGAGTCCGAGCATCTGATCCAGATCACGGTCTATGCTACGGCGCTAGCCATGAACTACATGGCCAGAGGAAAGTTTGTGCATCCATGATTCGCAACCCTAAGGAAAATGATGAAGAGCTACCCTGCTAGAAGCTGGAGGCTCCAATGACCAGCGCGAAACTTAAAGTCGCCGTGCTCTACGACGTCTGGGAAGACGAGCCGGCGGCAGCTGAGGCCGTCGCCGAAGAGAAGGCTTCGGCGCGCAGACCAAAGCCAAAATCAAAGCGCAAACCGCAGACCGAAAAAGAAGACCGCGAAGAGATTTTCGAAGCTCTCGAGAAGCTCGGTCACGAACCGTTTTATCAAGTATTGGACGGTCGTCCGCAATCCCTCACTGCGCTGGCGAAGTGCGACGCTGATCTGGTCTTCAATCTGACCGAGTCTTTTGCGGGCGACGACACCAAGGAAATGAACGTTGCGGCCTATATGGACCTGCTGGATATTCCGTACACCGGCGGCGGTCCCCACGCGCATTTCCTGGCACAAGATAAGGGAACCGCAAAGAAGATGTTCCAGTTTCACGGCATCAAGACGCCATTCTTTGCGACTTCGTATCGCGGCCGAATCGAGCACGCTCATGACATTTCATTCCCCCTGATCGTGAAGCCGGTTTCGGAAGACGGTTCCATTGGCATCAACGCTGACGCCGTGGTCGACAGCGTAAAGGAACTTATGGAACGGGTGGAATACATCCAGAACGAGTTCGACTCGCCGGCGTTGATCGAGGAGTATATCGAGGGTCGCGAAATCTACGCCGCTATTCTGGGCAGCTACGAGCATGCTCAAACCCTGCCGCTCGTGGAACTCGACCTTTCCCGTCTGCCGAAAGGCACGCCCAAGATCGCCAGCTACGACGTCAAGTTCGAGAAGGATACGCAGGCCCACAAGCTGACGAAGTCGCACTTGGCCACCGATCTCGATGAGGAAACCGTTGCCAAACTGCAAGCCACGGGCCTGGCCGCTTATCAGGCAGTCAAGTTGCGCGACTACGGCCGTATTGACATGCGCCTCACCCCGAAAGGCGAGGTGTATGTAATCGAGGCCAATCCGAATCCATGGCTTTCGAGCAAACAGGAGTTTGCCATGGCCGCCAAGGCTTCGGGCCGATCCTACACACAACTGATCGGCGAGATCGTGGACATGGCCATGCAGCGGTATGCGCCACGAAGTGGAAGTGAGACCGTCTCGTGATCAACTGCTAGGCTATTTTCTTCCTTTTTTGTCTGGTTACCATCTGTACCACCGGCAACGGAAGCTGCAGGATCCGTGCCTGGGTTTCGCGCTTGGAAAACGCCTGGATGGCAATTCCGCCCCCATTTGGAAATGGGTTGGACACGGCCTCAAATTCCTGCCCGTAGATGCGTATCCGCTTGGATTGCGCGTAGCCCATTCGCTGCAGTTGATCGCAGATTTCGTGGAGTTCGTTTGATTGCTGGGTCATGGGTAAAATATGAATGCTCACTCAGGCATTCTATCGAATAACCAAGGCGGTCGTCCTGCCCCCGAATCACAATTCGATGTGATGTGCTGCGCCCCTTTTGTTTCTAAGGCTTTACGCGAGCTTGGAGATCAGGCGGACTTTGCCAGACCGATCTCGACCCTCTTGGATAACAACTCAGCAATGCGATGTTTGACATAGCCATCTTCGGTGAGGTGTGCCGCGGCGGTGTCATCCAACTTCGATAGAACCAGCCGATCCATCGGATCTCGCTTGGTAAAATCAGGATCAGTACGGTAACAGAATTGACAGTCGCGACCCGTGGGCGTGTCCTTACTCTTGCCCTCTAACTTGCGATGAAAGAGATCCATGATGACCTTTTCTCCTCGCCCGAGGCGTAAGTCTGTAATGAATGCGGGAAACATATATACCACACACGAGAGACTGGAGGATAAGGCGACCTGCTCGCATGGGTTGGATGCCGAAATTCCTGTGGAAAACAGGGTCGAAATAGCTAACCGGTCAGTTCACGAATGATTCTGGGAAGAGGCTCCTTCATCACCGGCCTGGGTTTGCTGATCGAAATTGCAGGCGCGTTCGGACTGACCCGGTTTCTTTCAGGACTCTTGTACCGCTTGGCGCGCGACACGGGTCGATCCTATGGTGGCGCTGCGGTACGAGTAATTGTTTCTTAAGCGTAGACCCGTCAATGCTATTGCCTATTGCCCGGCAAAAAGCTTGTCGCGCACGTCCGGCCAGAACTCTTTGAGCACGTTGAAAAACGTGTCCAATCCAATCTGTGTGCCCCATTTGCTCATTGTGTTTCCTAATGACCGCTCGGCCGCTGGAGTGTAAGCGTTGGAAATACCCGCCGCTACCGCATTTCCCGCGATTTCGGATGTATTGAACTGGCTTCGGCCATCATCGCCTCGGGTGATCACCTCGCGGCTGATCGCGTATCCCGTCCGTTTCCAGAAACCGCCCCTGCCCTTTACGAAATAGCGGGGATCCTGGCGGAGAGCGACTGGAAATACAGCCTCTGTCATCATGTTTCCAATCGCCTGGTCGGCGAATGACGCCGCGAAGTACTTGCCCAAAGCTTCGGCTCCGTCACCATACTCACGATAAGAGTTCTGCGCGTCCGCCAATCCTGCCAGTGCACCAGCAACCAGAAAAGCCGAGGGATCGAATGAATCACTGACTGCGATCTTGAACTTCGCTTTCGGCGTCAGTGGTTTGATTTCTGCTGTGTTCTCATCCGCCCGGTAGTTGGGAATAACCCAAAAAATATGATTCTTGCTGGGCCTGGCGGGCCGATCCTGCTGCGGATTCGATTCCTTGGATTGGTCTTGTGGTTGGGGTGCATCAGGCAAAGTTGTTTCCTGGCCCGGCGCCGAATTTGGCAGGATAGCGAGAGTAAGCAGAAATCCACAAACGGCTAGGCAGAATTTCAACTGAGGCATCATGGAGTGATGCGCCAGTCCCGCGCATGGTTGCACCAATTGTGATTGGGGAAATATATCGATTCCCGAAATAGTCAGCGACTCCTGCGCCAAGTCGATTCATTCTGTCGAGACGCAGTTTGCTGCGTCTGAGCGTTGCTCAGAAGGTCTCGATCATTCTCATCCATCGCGAAGCGAGGGATCCCGGTCTTTGGCGTGTCTGCGGAGACCCAGATTCCCCGGCGCTTCGCTACTCGGAATGACAATTCGATAGGTGGAGCTACTTCTTTAAGTCCTTCAATATCTCCCGCGCCGCATTCGCACCCGAACCTCCGGTCAACCCTGCTCCGGGATGAGTGCCGCTTCCGCACAAATACAAATTCTGAACCGGCGTGCGATATCGAGACCAATCCAGCAGCGGGCGCATGGTGAAAAACTGGTCGAGCGCCAGTTCACCATGGAAGATATGGCCTCCCGTGAGTCCATACGTATCTTCCAGATCCTGTGGCGTGATGATCTGGTGCGTAAGAATCAGTTCCGGAAGGTTCGGCGCATACTGTGCCAGCGTGCGAACAACGGTATCGCCCAGCGCGACGCGCTGGCTGTCCCAATCACTGCCTTTAAGCTTGTAGGGCGCGTATTGCATATAAATCGACATTACATGCTTGCCATCAGGAGCAAGCGATGGGTCGGTGATCGAAGGAATCGCAACTTCCAGATAAGGCTGCTTGGAAAAGTTGCCATATTTCGACTCGTCAAAGGCGCGCTCCAGATAATCGATCTCAGGTCCAATGTGGATGCGTCCGCTCAAAGCGCCGGCATCGCTCGCGCCCTTTAGTGCGGTGAATTCGGGAAGGCCAGCCAGCGCGAGGTTCACTTTCGCAACCGTGCCGGGCATGCGATAGTGCTGCAGCTTCATCACGAAATCGGGTGCGAGGTGAATGGGATCGACCAGTTTCAACAACGTCCGCTTGGGATCAGCATTCGAGATAATTGCTCTCGCGCTGATCTCCTCGCCGGTCGAGAGCACCACACTTACGGCTGCACCGTCCTTCACCCGAACTTCAATGACTTCGGCGCCACTGCGAATTTCTGCGCCGGCTTGCGTGGCCGCTGAAGCCATGGCCTCCGCTATCGAACCCATTCCACCTTGTGCGAAGTGCGCTGAGCCCGCGGGATGCGCATCCCCTGCGCCGCGGATAAGCAGCACCAGGCTGGTGCCCGCCGACCACGGACCGAGAAACGTTCCAAAGATGCCGCGAGCCGCGATGGTGGCGCGCAGCAGTTCAGTTTCGAAATATTCGCCGACCAGATCTGCGACCGCCATCGGTCCCCACCGCAGCAACCGATACATATCCTTTTTGCCCAGATTCCGGATGGAGCGCCCTGTCTGGAGAATGCCCCACAGATCGCCGCGGTCCGGATGGTCAATGTTAGGGGGCGGCAGTGTGAGAGCTTCGCCGATCACCTTGCCCACTTTCGCCAGCGATGCTTGTAACTCCGGATACTTGCCTGCGTCTTTCTGGGAGAACTTGCCAATCTCCTGAACGGACTTCTTGACGTCGTTGTAGAGAATCATCGCGCGTCCGTCTGGCGAAAGCGTGACCACGCCTACATCCGGAGTGATCAGCCTAAGCCCGTGTTTCTCGAGTTGCATGTCACGAACAATGTCGGGACGGAGCGGACCCGCCGCATGTGCGAGAATCGAACAACGGAAGCCAGGATAAAATTCCTCGGTGCTCGCGGCTCCGCCAGGTTGCGCAAGACGCTCCAGCACGAGCGGCTTATATCCCGCTCTCGCGAGATAAAAGGCGGTGACCAGCCCGTTGTGGCCTCCGCCAATGATGACGACGTCGCGCGCGGCCGGCATCGGTTAGGCCGCTCCTTTGAAGTCTTTGAGGATTTCCAGTGCTGCTAGCCGCCCCGGCCCACCCATAATTCCGCCGCCAGGGTGTGTGGCCGATCCGCACATATAGAGATTTTTTATTGGTGTGCGGAACTGCGCGTATCCCGGTACCGGGCGCAGGAAGAAAAGTTGTTCGAGGGACAGCTCACCTTGGAAGATGTTGCCTTCCGTCAATCCCCATTCGCGTTCCAGATCCAGCGGCGTGATTACCTGCTTGTGCAGAATGATGTCCCGGATGTTGGGCGCGTACTCGGCAATCGTATTAATCACGTTGTTGCCGAACGCTTCCTTCTGATCGTCCCAGTTGAGGCCCGGCCGCAATTTGTAGGGCGCGTACTGCACGAAGCAGGAGAGAATGTGTTTGCCCGGCGGCGCGACTGATGGATCGGTCAGCGTAGGAATCACCATGTCAATATAGGGACGGCGCGAGAAATTTCCGTACTTGGCGTCGTCGTAAGCCCGCTCCATGTACTCGACGCTGGGCGAGATTGAAATCGCGCCGCGCAGATGAGCGCCCGGCCCCGGCATCGCTTTGAAATTCGGCAGAGCATCCAGCGCCAGATTCACTTTGCCCGAAGATCCTCGAAATTTGTACCGATTGATCTCTTCGAGAAAGTCGTCAGGCAAATTTCCCTTTTCGATCATCTTCACAAACGTAAGTCGCGGATCGACGCTCGAAGAAATAATGTCGGCGTAGATCTCATCTCCGCTCGCCAAAACGACTCCCTTCGCTTTGCCGTTCTTTACGATGATCTGCGCAATCGCAGCCTGGGTGCGGATTTCAACTCCAGCTTCGCGCGCCGCGTCCGCGATCGCGTTGGAAATAGCGCCGGTGCCGCCGCGAGCAAACCCCCACGAGCGGAACGCACCGTCGATCTCTCCCATGTAGTGATGCAGCAGCACGTACGCAGTGCCTGGCGAGCGCACTCCGAGAAAAGTCCCAATGATTCCGGAAGCCGACATCGTTGCCTTCAGTACATCGGTTTCGAACCACTGATCCAGGAAATCGATGGCGCTCATGGTCATCAACTGCACCTGGTTGTATTTGTCATCGCTGGCGAGACCCTGAAAACGGCGGCCGAGGAAAAGTAACTTCATCAATTCCTTCGGATTCAGCGTGGCCGGATCAGGCGGCACCATACTAAGAATCGGCTTCACGAAGCGGCACATCGCCTGCATCGCCTTGCCGAACTCGTCGTAGGCTTCGGCGTCAACCTTGGAGTGACGCGCGATCTCGCGATGCGTCTTGCCATGATCATTCACCCGCCACAAGTGATCGCCATTCGGCATTGGAGTAAATGTGCCGTCGAGCGGCAGGATTTCCAAACCATGCCGGGGAAGGTCGAGGTCGCGAATGATCTCCGGACGCAGCAGCGAGACCACGTAAGAGCAGACCGAAAACTTGAAGCCGGGAAAAACCTCTTCCGTGCAGGCCGCTCCACCGAGCACGTAGCGGCGTTCGAGCACGAGAACTTTCTTGCCCGCCTGCGCCAGGTAAGCCGCGTTGACCAGGCCGTTGTGGCCTCCGCCAATCACGATCACGTCGTACTTTGAGCCAGCCATAAACCTCTCGAAAGTTTAGCGTCGCCGTTCTGGGGCAAGATGCTCGCGGGACGCGGCAAGACGCCACCGCACGCTTATTCAGGATTCCTGAGATTAACGCCAGGAAAAGGACTTCACATTCTAACGGGGAGGACGCCTTTTGTCTTGCAGCGCCGCACGTGACTGCTTGACTCGGAGTCATGCTTGAACGCAGATGGTTTGCCGCTGAACCTCGCCGCTGCATATAATCCAGCGTGCGGGACGTTGCGAAGCAACGCCTTCACAGCACTGCAGAAACGTAGCTGGCTACGTTTCTGCTCAACCAGAAGATATCGAGGAACTTCAGTGCCCGTAGGAACTGCCTTTCACGAAAGAACTTTCCCGCTCTGTCACAGCCTCAACTACCGCGAGTGGTCTGGCTATTACACGGTCAGCGTTTACGAAGTGCATCACGAGCACGAATACAACGCCATTCGCAACGCCGCTGCGCTGATCGATATCTCGCCGCTGTACAAATATCAGGTCACTGGCAAGGACGCGACCAAGTTGGTAAACCGCGTGATCACGCGCGATGTCGGCAAGGTCTCCGTCGGCCAGGTGATTTATTGCTGTTGGTGCGATGAACAGGGCAAGGTCATCGACGACGGCACCATCACCCGGCTCGAAGAAAACAAATATCGCTGGACTGCCGCCGATCCCAGCCTGCGCTGGTTTCGCCAGAACGGTACCAACATAGATGTCCAGGTCGAAGATATCTCGGAGAAAGTCGCGGCTCTCGCTTTACAGGGACCAACCTCGTGCAAACTACTAAAGTCGGTTGCGGAAGCGGACATTGCCAATTTGAAATACTTCCGCGTGACTCACGGCAAAATCGCGGGCGTGCCCGTGGACATTTCGCGTACCGGATACACCGGCGATCTGGGCTACGAAATCTGGGTGCCGTGGAACGACGCCGTAAAAGTCTGGGACGCGGTGATGGAAACCGGCAAACGCTTCGACATTCACCCCGCTGGTATGCTGGCGCTTGATGTAGCTCGCGTTGAAGCCGGATTATTGCTGATCGAGGTCGACTACTCCAGCAGCAAGAAGGCGCTCATCCCGTCGCAAAAGTATTCACCCTACGAACTTGGCTTCGGCAAGATGGTGCATCTCCACAAAGACAATTTCATTGGTAGATCAGCGTTGGAGCAGGATCAGAGACAAGGAGTCGCGAGGCAGTTTGTCGGACTTGAAATTGATTGGACAGAAGTTGAAGCGCGCTACGAAAAATTCGGCCTCACGCCCGCCGCGCCCAGCCAGGCCTCACGCGTCGCGGTTCCCGTGTACTGCGGCGAAAAGCAGGTAGGCAAGGCCACGTCCACCACATGGTCGCCGGTGCTGAAAAAGATGATCTCTCTGGCCAGCGTCGAAACCTCGCACTCCAAGCTCGGAGCCCGGCTGCAAATGGAAATCACCATCGAAGCCATCCGGCAGAAGGTGACCGCAAAGATCGTGAAGATGCCGTTCTTCAATCCCGCAAGGAAGACTGCGGTCCCAGTGTAGAGTTGGCACGGTGTCGCTCTACAGAATGTAGCGCGACAGATCCTGATCCTTCACAATATCCGCCAGCATGTGGCGCACATAGTCTGCATCCACTTTGAAGTGTTCGCCTTTTTTATCTGGCGCGTCAAAGCTGATCTCATCCAGCACACGTTCCATGATCGTGTGCAGGCGTCGTGCTCCAATATTTTCTGTGCCTTCATTGACCCGGAAAGCGAAGCGGGCAATCTCTTCCAGCGCATCCTTGGTAAATTCCAGCTTTACGCTTTCGGTCTCGAGCAGCGCAGTGTATTGCCTTACCAGCGAAGACTTCGGCTCAGTCAGGATCCGGATAAAGTCTTCCATGGTCAAAGACTGCAGTTCGACACGAATGGGAAACCGGCCTTGCAACTCCGGGATCAGATCGCTGGGCTTGGAAACATGGAAAGCTCCCGCCGCAACGAACAGAATGTGGTCGGTACGAACCATGCCATAGCGAGTGTTGACCGTGGTTCCCTCGACGATAGGCAAAATGTCGCGCTGCACGCCTTCGCGCGAAACATCCGGCCCGTGGCCGCTCTCGCGTCCCGCAATCTTATCGATCTCGTCGAGGAAAATAATTCCCGAATCCTCGACGCGATCAATTGCTGCGCGAGTCACCTGATCCATGTCAATCAGCCGCTGCTCTTCTTCTTGGATCAGGTATTCGAACGCCTCGTTGACCTTCATCTTCCGCTTTTTCGTGCGCTGGCCGAAGATGTTGGGCAACATGTCCTTGATGTTGACGTCCATCTCCTCGACACCCTGATTGGAGATGATTTCGAAGGATGGGAATGCGCGTTCGCGAACATCGATTTCTACCATGCGTTCATCCAGCTTGCCTTCGCGCAATTGCTGGCGCAGCTTTTCGCGAGTGCGGCTTTGGGATTCGCTCGATGAAGACGACGTCGTTCCTTCGAGCACGAATCCAGCCTGAGCTGACTCTGCCGGACGAGACGGCGGAGCGACTGGCGGCAGAAGGATATCCAGCAAGCGCTCCTCCGCGTTGAGCTCGGCTTTGTCCGACACGTCTTCAAGTTTTTCTTCGCGCACCATCTCAATCGCGATCTCAACCAGATCCCGAATCATGGACTCCACATCCCGCCCGACATATCCCACTTCCGTGAATTTCGAAGCTTCCACTTTTAAGAACGGCGAGTTGGCGAGCTTAGCCAGCCGGCGCGCGATTTCCGTCTTCCCCACGCCAGTAGGCCCAATCATGATGATGTTCTTCGGAATGACTTCTTCGGCAAGATCCGGCGCAAGCTTCTGCCGTCGCATGCGATTGCGTAGCGCAATCGCCACCGCGCGCTTCGCATCTTTCTGTCCGACAACGTGCTTGTCCAATTCGGCGACGATCTCACGCGGCGTGAGTTCGTCGAGAGCAATCTGTTCTTCGTCGACGGTTCCAGGTAAGTAAATGGCCATAAGTGTTCGGGCGTCAGGCGCCAGGCGTCAGGATTTCAACCCGCAGCCCGAAGTCTAGCGCCTGGAGCCTAGAGTTCCTCAATCGTCACCTTGTCATTCGTATAAATACACATGTTGCCGGCAATCTTCATCGCCTCTTCGGCAATCTGGTGAGCTGAGAGCTGCGTGTGCGCGGCCAGCGCCTGGGCTGCAGCTTGCGCATAGGGACCTCCGCTGCCGATGGCGGCGATCCCTCCATCCGGTTCGATCACGTCGCCCTGGCCGCTGAGCAGGAAAGTCTGTTCCTTATCCGAAACCAACAGCAGCGCCTCCAGATGACGCAAGAACTTGTCCGTCCGCCAATCCTTTGCCAGTTCCACCGCGCCCCGGCCGACATTGCCATGATACTGCTCCAGCTTCGCCTCGAAACGGCTAAAGAGGGAGAAAGCATCCGCGGTCGAGCCCGCGAAACCGGCGAGAATCTTGTCTTGGTACAGGCGGCGGATCTTCTTGGCGGTGTGTTTGATCACGCCTTCGCCGAGAGTGACTTGGCCGTCACCAGCCATTACCACATGGCCGTCACGCCGGACACAAAGCACGGTCGTCGAACGTACTAATCGCTTCTTGCTCATGAGCGCAATTTTTCATTATAGCAGCCGCAAGTGGTCGACATCCGAGACGTGCCGGAGCCTTCTAGCTTCTCGAGGATTTCTCACGTCGACTTGTTTATTTCCGCGCAATCTGCGTAGCAGTTCCTTAACTCACCACCATATCCGCGATCCGGACCGCGTCCGCGCAGGCGCGCACGTCGTGAGTGCGAACAATGTGCGCCCCCTTCAGGATGACCGCTGTTTCCGCGGCGATGGTCCCATAGAGCCGGTCGGCCACAGCTGCATCCTTCCCATTTCGCGCCAAGGCTCGCCCGACAAACGACTTGCGTGACACGCCTGCCAGCAATGGATAGCGCAGCTCATGCAACTCGTCGAAGCGCTTCATCAGCGGATAATTCTCCTGAAAGCTCTTGCCAAATCCAAAGCCCGGATCCAGCACGATCCGCTCCCGCTTCACGCCCCCAATCTGCGCCGCGTCGGCCCACTCCCGCAGTTCGCGTTTCACCAGCATCACAATATCGGACACCGGAGGCAGAGTTCGCCACTCTTCGGGACGGCCGCGCATGTGCATCAGCACGGCGCCGCATTTCAACTCGGCCAGCGTCTTCACCATCGGCGGATCCCAGCGAAGTCCGCTGACGTCGTTAACGATTTCGGCCCCGGCAGCAACTGCGGCGCGCGCCACGTTGGCTTTATACGTGTCGACGGAGATCACAGCCTCCGGGCGTTTTTGCTTAAGGGCTGCGATTACTGGAATCACACGCTCCAATTCTTCCTTCTCGCTCACCGGACGTTTTTCCGGATGGTCTTCCGCGAGCGCCGAAGCATTCTTGGCAGCGGCCCTGTCAGGCGCCAGGACCATGGCTCCCGGACGCGTCGACTCTCCTCCTACATCGACGATGTCCGCACCGTCCTCCAGCAATTGCAGCCCGAACACCACCGCGCTATCACGGTCGAAGTGCACTCCCCCGTCAGAAAACGAATCCGGAGTCACGTTAACGACGCCCATCACGAGCGTGCGTTTTCCCAATTGCAGGGAGCGCGAGCCGAGACTCCACTCGAACACCGGACGCATACAGCTTCGATTCTAAAACATCTGTCCGCCCAGCCTCTCGCGTTCGAATTGTCATCAAACATGACCAATCCAGTCGAGATCCGAAACCTCCAAACAAGGCTTGCACAGCGGGTTGCGCAAATGTCGCAATTTCTTGCAATGTTAATGAAAACGAAACGTATTTTTGGGCAGCGCGTCGCATTTCGCTTGACATCCTGCGTGATCGCGATAGGATACGGCTCCGTGGGCTTCATGTCGAATGGGGTGTTGGATGACAAAAGGGGCCCGATCGCTTCCAAAAATACTCAGTAAACTCTCAGGAGGATTCTAGTGAAAAAGACTCTGTTCGCCGTAGCGCTGGTGGTTTTAGCTAGCGTAACTCTCTTTGCTCAAAGCTCGCAGACATACGGCGTGCCAACCCACGTAGTTAGTAATGTAGGCAACATCGGGCATGCCACCGCCTACCAGGAACCAGTTACACTCAAGAAGATTTACAGTAACTTGGGAACCAAGACAGACGCTTTCGATTGGACGAATGGCTGGCTGATCGCCGGACCCAGCGCTCCTCTCGGGCACGAGCAGTTCATCGGATACGGCTTTACCCCGACCAAGGCCCACACTGCCACTCAGATCAGAGCGGCCGCGTTCTATTTCTCCTCGGGCGGAGGCGGCAACGACTTCAACTTCGGTATCTGGAGCGACTCTAGCGGCGTCCCGGGAACCGAAATTCAGGGTAAGGACAAGAAGAACCTTCCCACTTGGACCGGCCAACAATCGGACTGCTGCAAAACTCAGAACGTCACGATCAAGGCCACCAAGCTAAAGAAGGGCGTACCGTACTGGGTCGTTCTGACCAACGCTGCCAGCGTCGCGAATGCTGAGGGCGCATGGGACTTCGTGTGGAACGATGCCACCGGCAACCAAGCCTATAACCTCGGTTCTGGCTGGGCCACGGAGCAGGTGCAAGTGTCCGCGTTTGCTGTTTACGGCACGAAGTAGTTTACCGCTCAGCTTGAACTTACGTTTTGCGTTTTGTCAGGGAGAAGCCACCCGGCTTCTCCCTATTTTTTGGAGCGAGCCGCCCAGCTGTCGTGCGCCAGAGTTGAATCCTGTCGACGCGAAGGCTAGTCGATCACAAAGCTGCTCCCCCTTTTGCGCCGGTCTTAGTCCATCGAGCGGCACCGCGAAGGGTACACTTTCACGGACTACTGCTGCACCCTACGTTCAAGATTGCAAGAATGAATATGCTACGATTTCTTTTTTGCCCTACAGGAGGGGAGATTGATGAGTTATCGGTGGTGGGTTTGCGTTGTGTTGCTTTCCTCGCTGGCTTTTG
>Ga0210400_10001728_pt1 | contig 21339 bp, 16 predicted proteins | sample IncBWH26MmetaG_FD_155456 | JGI IMG/M metagenome (GOLD analysis project Ga0210400, IMG submission 155456) | Forest soil microbial communities from Barre Woods Harvard Forest LTER site, Petersham, Massachusetts, United States - Inc-BW-H-26-M | ecosystem: Environmental > Terrestrial > Soil >...
AACAGAAGATTGGACAAAGAACGTTGGTGCGGTTGCTTCCCATGAGATGGTGGACATCTCACTCTCCGCCCTGCGCATGGGGGCCAGCGAAGTGCATATCGTCTGCATTGAGCGGCGGGACGAGATGCCCGCGGCGCTGGAAGAAGTGGAAGAGGCTGAAACCGAGGGCGTCATTATCCATGCAGGATTCGGCCCCAGCCGGGTGGTTGGAGAGAACGGACAGGTCACGGCCCTGGAAACCGTGCGCACCAGCAGCGTGTTTGACGCGAATGGAAAATTCAACCCGCAATTTGTAAAAGGCAGCGAGTCGCTGGTGGAGTGCGACACGGTAATCATGGCCATCGGCCAGTCGCCTAATCTTGATTTTCTTGGGCCGTCGAGCGAGATAAAAATTTCACAACGCGGGCTTATCGAAGCGGACCGCACCAATCTAATGACCTCCGTCCCGGGCATCTTTGCCGGCGGCGATTGCGTTTTTGGGCCGCGCCTCATCATTGACAGCGTGGCTGACGGCAAACGCGCCGCCGTGGGCATTGACGAGTTTCTTCGCGGGACCCGGCACGCCGATCCCGTCCTTGAAGTTGAAGTGTTTGACATGCATCAGATGATCACCAATTACATGGAGATCGCTCGTAAATCCGTCCCCATGGTTCCGCTGGAGCGCCGTACCGGAATGACAGAAGTGGAGATCGGCTTTGACGAACAGAGCGCCATGGAAGAAGCGCAGCGTTGCCTGCACTGCTGGATCAATACCGTTTTTGAAGGTACCGAAGTTGACGGCAGCGAGTGTGTTCTCTGCGGTGGCTGCGTTGACGTGTGTCCTGAGCAATGCCTTGAGTTAGTTCCGCTGGAGAATTTTGAGTTCCCTGAGCCGGTCGTCGCCCACCTGGAGCAGAACGAGTCGGCTTACCAGGTTGAATTGCGCGGCGTAAAGCCGCAGGAACTGGCGGCGGGAGTCGTTTCCGGCGCAGTCATGGTCAAGGACGAAACCCGCTGCATTCGCTGTGGCTTGTGTGCGATGCGCTGCCCGGTAAAAGAAATCACTATGGAAGCATTCCATTTTCGATCGGCCGAACCTACCGGCCTGATCCCGATTCAGTCCTTTGATTTGAGGAGCGGAAAATGAGCGACGTAAAGGCCCAGGTAGAGAGCGGTACCTTATCCGGCACGAAGACAGATGACGAGGTGTGCAATGATTCCAGCCGCAGAGAGCTATTAGCCAAACTGGGCATGGGCTCACTGATTATAGCCGCGGCCGGCGCCGGACTGTTCACCTACGAATTCTTCTCGCCCAACGTTCTGTTTGAGGCCCCACCGATTGTGAAAGCCGGCAAACCAGACCAGTTCCCGGCAAACAGCGTGACTCTGGACGCACAGAGCGGCATTTATGTGGTCAACGGCGCTAAAGGTTTCTATGCCCTGGGAGCAATCTGCACGCACCTGGGCTGTCTCACCGCATGGAAGCCTGAACTCGATTTGATTGCCTGCCCATGCCATGGCAGCCGTTTTAACCGGGATGGCGTCAAGGTCGCCGGACCAGCACCGCAACCTCTTCCGTGGATGAAAGTCTGGCTCAGTGACGACGGTTACCTGATGGTGGACCGCTCCAGCACGCTCAAGGAGCCGGAATACGTGAAGGTATAACCATGGCGAGCATATCGACAACAATCAAAGCGGAATTTGAGCGCTTCAGAAATTCTGATGTCTGGCGCACAATCTTCCGCAGCGGCAGCGGCTCCAGCAATCTTCACCGAGCGCAGGCCGTTCAACAAAATATCTTCCTGCATCTATTCTCGGTTAAGGTCCGCTCACGAGCGTTGGACTTCAGTCCCACATGGTACCTGGGTGCACTGACGCTGAGCACATTTTTCATCCTGATCGCCACCGGCATTTTGCTGATGTTTTATTACCACCCTTCAGTGCCGCAGGCATACGCTGACATGAAAGACCTGCAATTTGTCGTGGCTTCCGGCGTATTTTTGCGCAACCTGCATCGCTGGTCAGCTCATGCCATGGTGTTTCTGGTCTTCGCGCACATGTTCAAGGTTTTTTACCGCGGCGCGTATCGGCCGCCGCGCCAGTTCAACTGGGTAATCGGTGTTTTTCTTCTGTTAATCACCCTCTTGCTCAGCTACACCGGCTATCTGCTTCCATGGGACCAACTGGCGTACTGGGCAGTGACGGTTGGTTCCAATATCGCCAAGGCCGTTCCGCTGATGGGGAAACAGATTCGTTTTCTCATGCTCGGTGGAAATGAAGTGAATGCCAACGCCCTGCTGCGCTTCTATGTTTTGCACTGCATCATTCTGCCGCTGGCGGCGATCCTTTTGGTCGGCGTGCACTTCTGGCGTATTCGCAAAGACGGCGGCTTGTACGTTCCGGAGAAGAAGAAGTTATGAGCGATGACCCAAAGATGCAAGCTGAAGTGCAGTCCGATGTGCGCAAGAATCCGCGGCGCATCGCCTTCATTCTTCGCCGCACTTCGCCCCATGTAAAAACGCAGGACGACCCGCGGGTGATGACCTATCCCACGGCGCTCACCCGGTTCATCCTTGCTCTGGAAGTTGCTTTCCTGCTGCTGGTCTGGGTGTCATTGCTTGCAAACGCTCCGCTGGAAGGTATTGCCGATCCCATGCACACGCCGAATCCCGCCAAAGCACCGTGGTATTTCCTGGGATTGCAGGAACTGCTCCATTACTTTCCGCCCATGGTGGCTGGCGTGCTGGTTCCAGGACTGGTGGTGGGCGCACTGATCGTGATTCCCTATTTCAATATCAATATTGAAGGTGAGAGCCTTTGGGCCCGAGATCGCAAACGCCGGTTGCTGGTGCTCAGCGCTGTGCTGGCTTTGTTCTGCCTGTTTCTTCTGGCCTTCGACGTAATTGTGGCACTGGTCCCTACATTGCTCATTGGTGGTCTTATGCTCTTGTCGTCGCGGTTCTCGCCCCAATCATCCAGTAAGTTTCAGCGGTGGCTTTCCTACAAGCCGCTCTCTTTTTGGATCATGTCATGGTTCCTGGTTGAACTGTCAGTGCTCACCGTTGTGGGCACTTTTTTCCGCGGCCCTGGTTGGGCTTGGGTATTGCCCTGGAGAAGCTAAGTGGACGAACCGAACAAACCTGGTCCTTTGCGCAGCCGTCCCACCGTGCGAGAGCTCGCCTATTTCGGCGGGGTGAGCGTAGTGCTCCTGCTCTCTCTGGCGATCGCGCCAGCCAAGAATTACTTCAGTGACTGGCGCCACTACCAGAAGTCCTACCTCAAGATCGCCGGCGAGCGGCAGAGCGGCACGCTGGTGCGCAGCTTCCAGGGTGGCATCCACCAGACCTGGCTGGCGAAGCTCGGTGTGGTGGACCGCTGCGAGACCTGCCATGTGAATCTGAGCGGTGCTTTAGTGGGAGCGTCGTCGCAGCCGTTCAGAAAACATCCGCCTGTGCCACATGACGTGGACCAGTTTGGCTGTGTGATCTGCCATCGCGGACAGGGCCCCGCCACTTCTGTGGAAGAAGCGCACTACACCACGGAAGCCTGGGAACAACCGCTGTTGCCTGCGCGGTTCATTGAATCCGGATGCGGACAATGCCACCTGGACGCGCCGCCGGGAACACCGCGGCTTAACGAAGGCCGGCACCTGCTTTCCAGCATGGGTTGCGTGCATTGCCACGCGGTTGCGCAACCGGACGGTAACTTGCTGAAGCCCAATGACAATCCGCCGCCGCTGGGTCACATTGCGGAAAAGACGAGTCGCGAGTGGATTTATGCCTGGATCAAAAACCCGCAGGCTTACGCCGCCTCGGCGACCATGCCGAACTTCCAACTCAATGACACTGATGCCGCCGACATCTCGGCCTTCCTGATCGCGCAGAGCACAGCGTTACCGGCCGCGCAGATTCCAATGAAACCGGCGACTCCTGCAGGAGCTGACGCAGGGCCAGAAGCTGCCACGCTGTACGGAGCCTCATTCTGCTCATCGTGCCATGCAGTACAGAACGCGGCCGGCAATCTTGTAGGCGGCGATTTCGGCCCTGAATTGACGCGCGTCGGCAGCAAAGTGAACCCGGATTGGCTACGTCGCTGGCTGAATAATCCGGCCGAATATCATGCTGATACGCGCATGCCGCACTATCGTCTGGATGAGAAGCAGAATGCTTTGCTTACCGGCTTCCTTCTTAGCAAGCAAGATCCCGATTTCCTGGCGAACGTCAAGTTGCCCGCCTCGGACGCTGACAGCATTACCCGCGGCAAGAAGCTGGTCACCGAAAGCGGCTGTGCCGCTTGCCATCAGATCAACGGGGTTAATCCGCCACAGAATTTTGCTCCGGACCTTACACGCGTAGGCAGCCGTGCGCTGGCGCAGGTGGTATTTGCTCCGGGTATGAAACATAATCTGCCGGATTACATCACCGCCAAAATCCACGATCCGCGGGCTTTCGGGCCGGGACTCAAGATGCCGAAGTTTACGCTGGCCGATGCGCAGATTGCGGCCCTCACCACGGCTCTTCTGGCGCAGACTGATCGCGCCGCAACTTTGCCCCGCGATTTGATCGTCCCGGGACCGCGGATTTCCAGCTATCATCCCGGCGGCGAAGCTGGGCGGTTGATGGAAGATTTGCGTTGCCAGAGCTGCCACGCCATCAACGGCAACGGCGGCGACATGGCGCCGGAGCTTACCCGCGAGGGCAGTTCGGTACAGCGCGCATGGCTCGAAGAATTTCTCATGAACCCAAATACGCTGCGGCCGGCGCTGATCCGGCGCATGCCCAGGTTCTATCTGAACCAGAGCGAGACCAAATTGCTTTCAGGTTACATCCTCTCCGCATACCAGTCTCCCGGCATCGACTCGCAGACTCTGGACCCGCACGCTTTGACTGCTGAGGCCGCGGGAAGAGGCAAGCAGTTGTTTTACGCCAAGTACGCCTGCCAGTCGTGCCACATCGCCGACTACAAGAACGACAAGGGTTATGTCGGGCCCGCGCTTTCTTCCGTTGGCAACCGATTGACACCGCAATGGGTGTTCAAATGGCTGAAAGATCCCAACGGTCTTCGCGCAGGCACGTTAATGCCTGATTTCGGTTTAAAGGACGAAGAAGCCCGCGACCTGACAGCTTTTCTTATGACGTTAAAAGCGAAGCAGGGAGGCAGCAAATGAAACTCCTCCATGTTTCTCTGCTCTCTTCCGTCGCTTTGCTTGCAGGTTGCAGCCATTCTTCCCACCAGCAGCAACCGCTTCAACCAAAGGCCCAGGGAACGCAGATAGCCGAAGCCAGCGGCAGCAAGCAGATGGCACAAGTTGGATCCGCGCTGCCGCAACCCGTGGTGGTACAGGTGAACGGCGCAGACGGAAATCCCGTCGTCGGAGCACTGGTGAACTTCCACGGTGAAGGCCTGCGCTTCAATCCGGCACAGGTATTGACCGACTCCAGCGGCCAGGCTACGGCGCAAGTAGATGTCGGTTTTGTTGGCGGGGACTACTCGTTGATCGCCGAAACACCCAAGGCTGGCGGAGGTACCGCCACGCTCACCCTGCGCGAAATCGCTCTGGGATACCAACAGACGCTGGGTAAGGCGGTGAACGACCAGTACTGCATCCGCTGCCATGATTCGGAATCCACGGCCGAACGTGTCTCCAATCTGGATAATCTTTCCCCTGCGCCGCACCAGTTTACCGATGGCGCAACGCTCAACCCGATGACCGACACTGATCTGACCAACATAATCGAGCACGGCGGTGTCGCGGTTCACAAATCGCCGCAAATGCCGGCGTATGGCGCGACCTTAAAGCCGGCGGAGATTCGTGCTGTGGTTTCATATATGCGCGCTGTCGCAGATCCGCCGTATTCAGCTCCTGGAGTGAAGTATGCGAAGTAAAACCTTTTCCGCTCGGTTTGCAGGTGTAGTTTGTCTCCTTTGTGTTTCAGCCGCCGCACAAGTGTCCGCCGTGGGCAAGGCAACCGATCCAGTCGGCAAGGTATTGCAACGGGACTATATCGCCCAATTGCAGCAGGTCTCACGAGATGCAGTGGGGATCCATTTTCCGTATCCGTTTTACTTCAGCCAGACGCTCGACATCGACGAAGCGAGGCAAAAGCAGTTGGCGCAGGGATCAATCCGTTTTAGCAAGTTCAACAGCCAGACGGTGCTGGCGATCTCAGGAAACTACTACATTTCCTATTCCGCTGAGCTGATGAACCGCAATCAGCGCGCACGCAAAACGTATGAGGACGTGGTACTCCCGCTGTTGAAAGTTGCGGTCGCGCGGCTGGATCGCAGCTTGCCCTTCGATGCTTATGCCATTGAGGTTTCGCATCACGTCCGCACCAGGGTGCTGAAGGTCGACACCGAAGGCGCGGAAAACGTGATGATGCTCTTCCAGCGAGGCGCCGCCGAAAAGCTGGTTCGCGCCAGTGACACGGAAACGCGGCAGGGCGCCCTGATGGAAAGCGAGGTCTTCGTCAACGGCGAGCCCTTCACGCTTTGGCTCAGCGGTGATGATGCTCCCGATGAGGTCAAGAGCAGCTATCTGGCGCGCCATGATCATGGCGGCAAAACCCAGACAACGCTGGCCGCTGAGCCGCCCGAGCCGGGAACGCTGATCAGTGCCAAACTGATTCCAGAATCCGACCTCGCCAATATCGTCCGCGAGCGCGCCCGGGCGCCAAAGGACGTTTCACCGCTGCGCCTGCAAAAACTACAGACCACTTACGACCCGACGTTGCAGCGTCTGGTGCCTGAACTGAAATCCCAGGCTCATCTGGTGGACTACGCTCCGCCGTCGTTCATTGCGTTTCGCGATGGCGCGTACCTGCAACTCAACATGATCACCGAACTTGAACAGCCTGCGGGATCATCGCAATACAAAGTTGCGGCCATGGCATTTGAATCGCATATCTCGCATCTGGCGCGGCCGGTGACAAAATATTTTCACGATAATCCCCAATTCGAGGGAATCGATTTCAGCACATCAGTCCACCAGCCCGTTCAGCCCGGTAGTGTTTCCGTCGAGTTCGTGGTGCCGTTTTCCGCTCTGGCTTGCTATGAGAAGTACGACTGCACAGGGCAGGACCTGATCAACCGCAGCGTGATTCTCATCAATGGGGAGCGTGTGACTCTGGATCTGGAACGCGCTGAAGCGGACGCTCGCTGACCTATTCATCCGAGGAATCGGTTTCACCGTCCACCAGGAAATCGACCTGTGCTCCGCCGTGCAAGGCTGTCAGCATGGACCCGGCCTGCGAGACTTGCCCCTCGTAATAAAGTGCCTGGGCCAGGCACTAGTACGCCACGGTACCACCACACATCTGCCCGGGAGGTCCCGCGCCGGAGGTGACTAACTCCGGCTAAATCATGGTAGCTTTGGCGAGAAGCTCGAGGCCCCCGCGGCAGTGCGCTTGGTCAGAGGAGTCGCGCCGGAGCCGTCCGCGTTCACCACCCAGATGTTAAGGGTGGTGGCATTGCTGTTAGCGGCGTCGCTGCCATCCACGGCGCGGGTCGAATCGAACAGGATCTTCTTGCCACCCGGCGACCAAATGACATTTTCAGAGGAAAAGTTCGCGATGAGCTTGGTCACGGGAGTCCTGCCGGAACCGTCTGCGTTCATCACCCAGATGTTGCCGGAGTTGTTAATGCTCTGGGCATCGCTGCCGTCCAAGGCTGCGACCGATACAAAGGCAACCTTGCTGCCATCTGGCGACCAGGCGGGGGAAGAACTGCCCGCGCCAATGGCGGTGAGCTTGATCAGGGGAGTATCGCTGGAGCCATCGGCATTTACGACCCAGATGTTATCGGTGCCGTTGGGTCCCTTGGCATCGCTGCCGTCCAGCGCTCGGCGAGATGAAAAAATAATCTTGCTGCTATCCGGCGACCAAACGGCCGAGCCCGGATCAACGCCCGCCCCGAGCGCAGTGAGCTTAGTCAGCGGGGTCGAGCCGGAACCTTGCAGCCCAGTCCCGCCGGAGCCATCAGAGTTCATCACCCAAATGTTCAAGGTGCTGTTGGGACCCTCGAGATTGAAGCCGGTCAGAGCGCGGTCGGATAGATAGGCGATCTTGCTGCCATCCGGCGACCAGATCGGTTTTGAAATGGTCTCGGTGACGGTGATGTCGGTCAGCGGCAACGCACCCGAGCCATCGGCGTTCATGACCCAGATGTTCAAGCCATTGTTGGTGTTCGAGGCATCCCTGCCGTCCAGGGCGCGGCTAGAATCGAAGGCAATCTTGGTACCGTCCGGGGACCAGGCGATATTAGACTGCCCGAACAGATTAAGATGGGCGATCCTGGTCAGGGGCGTGGCGCCGGAGCCGTCGGCGTTCACCACCCAGATGTTGTTGCCAATGCCCGCCGCATTGCTGCCGTCCAATGCTCCGTTCCCTGAAAAGGCAACCTTGCTGCCATCCGGCGACCAAACGGGATTAGAAGCGATCGCCAAAGTGTACTTGGTGAGCGGGGTGGCGCCGGTGCCATCGGGATTTACTGTCCAGACGTTGACGGCGTTGTTTGTGTTGGCGGCGTCGCTGCCATCCAGGGCGCCTGTCGATTGAAAGGTAATGGTCGCTGGCGGCACAGTGAAGTTGACGGAGTTCGAGCTTCCCCCACCGGGCGTGGGATTAACAACCGTGATGGCCACCTTTCCCGCCACGGCAACGTCAGCGGCCTGGATGTGGGCCTGGAGATGGCTGCTGCTTACAACCGTCGTCGTTCGGGTACTCCCGTTCCACGCCACTTGAGAGGCAGGCACAAAGTTCGAGCCGTTTACCGTCAGCGTGAAAGCCGGTCCTCCAACCGTGGCGCCACTGGGTGAGATGCTCGTAATTGCGGGAGTGGGGGCGGGTGTGGGTGTGGGCGTGGGCGTCGATGCTGCCCCCGAGCCGGAGCCACAGCCGGTGATGATTGCCACAGCCACCAATGCGATGATGGCTCTAATCGCAGACTTAATCTTGTTCTTGCTCCACATTCGTATAGTCCCCCGCGGCTAAATTGCTGCACTCCGACATCACGGATATCGCTTCCCTTGATCTGCCGTCTTGAGAAAGGGTGTGCAGACCGCCAATGCGCTTCCGGTTCCCGGATCTTTAGCGGCACGCTGCGCATATTGCTGCAGACTCGCTTCCTCCGGACATAGCGAACGCATGAAGATTCTCTTAATTTGCATGAACCCTCGTAACTGCTACATAACATTAGGCCCCGAGGCTGAACGGTGGAGTAGATGTACAATGGCGTCCACCACTTGGGGCTATCACAGTGATCGGGGAACCCGTAAGAACCACGGAACTAATCAGATTTGGCGAGGGATTCGAGCTGGACTTGCGCAGCTACCAACTGCTTCGCTTGGGTCGTCAACTGAAGCTGGAGCGCATCCCGTTGGAGCTGCTGATTCTCCTGATCGAGCAAAGAGGGCAGCTGGTTACGCGTGACCAGATCATCGCCAAAATCTGGAGCAAGGATGTCTTCCTGGATTCGGATAACAGCATCAATGCCGCCATCCGCAAAATCCGCCAGGTCCTGAAGGACGATCCTCAACACCCACGCTTTGTTCAGACAATCACGGGCAGGGGCTACCGCTTCATCGCGCCGGTGGCGGAGAACGAGACTCCTTCGCTCAGCGGCGACGCAGTTTCTCAGCCATCTCATGACGCGAAAAACCTGGCCGGCCCGAGCATCGCCCATCGCGGCATCATGAGCGCGTGGCGATGGCTGGTCGTTTTGGGGGTTTCCGTTCTCCTGATCACGGCCCTGGGTACTTACTTGCAAAGGTCCCTTTCACGCGCTCGCGCCAGCGCGCCTAACGGACGATTGGTCCTGGCAGTTCTTCCCTTCGAAAACCTTACTGGAGAGCCCGGGCAGGACTACTTCAGTGACGGCATGACCGAAGAGATGATCTCCCAGCTCGGACGCCTGGATCCAGAGCACCTGGGAGTGATTGCGCGCACCTCGGTGATGCACTACAAACATGGCCAGGAGCAATTGGAACAGATCGGCCGTGAGCTGGGAGTTCAGTACGTGCTGGAGGGAAGCGTCCGGCGCGATTCAAGCAGAGTGCGAATTACAGCCCAGCTCATTCAGGTGAGAGACCAGACACACCTGTGGTCGCGCGAGTATGATCGCGACCTGAGCAACTTGTTAGTGCTTCAGGGCGAGATCGCGCAAGAGATTGCTGATGAGATTCAGCTAACCCTGGGCGATCGCAAGCGGAACGACCATGTTCTTCAGCCTTCTCTTTCTCCTCAATCGTACGAGGCGCATGAGTTCTATCTCAAAGGCCGTTACTTCCTGAATAAAAGGACATCCGAGAGTTTGCAGCAGGCGATCGAATATTTTCAGCAGGCAGTGGACAGAGACCCCACCTATGCCCGCGCCTATGCGGGCTTAGCCGATTCTTACGCATTGATCAGTGGTTATAATCTGACCGCGCGAACGGACTCCATGCCAAAGGCGCGAGCAGCCGCGCTACGTGCCCTGCAAATTGACGACAACCTCGCCGAAGCACACAACTCTCTGGCTCTGGTGGCCGAGAATTACGATTGGGACTGGCAAACCGCAGAGAAGGAATTCCGGCGAGCTATCGAGCTCGACCCCAACTACGCCACTGCTCACCACTGGTATGCCGAGTGTTTGTCCCTGCAAGGGCGCTTCGACGAGGCTTTCGCTGAGATCGAGCGAGCCCGCCAGCTTGATCCACTGTCGCTGATTATTGCTACCGACCACGGCGCAATTCAGTACTTCTCACGCCAGTACAGCCCCGCCATCGAAGAGTTTCGCGCGGTGCTGGACATGGAACGCAACTTCCCCCGGGCCCACATGTTGGACTCGGCATATGCACAAAAAGGAATGTACGCGGACGCACTCGCTGATGTGAAGAAGTGGCGTCGGGTCGAGGATGGGCCCTGGGCCCAGGGATATCTGGTGTATGTTTATGGCCGATCGGGCCAGCGAACGCGCGCCCGTCATGAGCTGGAAAAACTGGAACAGTTATACAGGCGTCAGCGCCTGGATCCGGCTCCCATGCTTCTGGCGTACATTGGCCTGGGTGATAAGGATGAAGCCTTCTATTGGTTGGAGAAATCCTACGTGGCTCATTCGACTATGCTCACCACTCTCAAGGTAGAACCCATCTACGACCCGCTGCGGAGCGATCCGCGCTTTCAGGAGCTCATGCGCCGCGTCGGGTTAGCCCAATAATCCTCCATCCGAAAAGCCCCGTAATGATTAGACGTGGCGTAAATCCTCAAAATGATATCGTAGCCACTTCTGGAGGGATCTGCGTCACTTCAGTACTCCCGGGGTGGGCTCATCTTACTCGGACCTTCGGTTCCACAGACATTCCGAGCCGCAACAGGTGCTCGGGATCCTGGCCTTTTTCGAAGACGATCTTAACCGGGATTCTCTGAACTACTTTGACATAATTTCCTGTCGCATTCTCGGGCGGCAAGATGCTGAAGAGCGATCCGGTGGCTCCGGCGATGTTGAGAACGTGGCCGGTGTAGGTGCGCCCGTAGGTGTCGACGGAAATGTTCGTGGATTGTCCCGGCCGCATATGCTTCAACTGCGTTTCCTTGAAGTTGGCAGTCACCCAGATGTTCTGACTGTCCAGCGGGACGATGGTCATCATTTGCTGGCCCACTGAAACGTTCTGTCCGGGCTGCACCGACCTTTGTCCTACCAGGCCGCTGACCGGCGCCACGATCGTCGTATATTGCAGGTTCAACTGGGCCTGCTGCAAAGTCGCGGCTGCGCTTTGAGTTTGCGCCTCTGCTGCCCGCGCCCTGGAGACTTGTATGGAAATCTGTTGAGGCCGCGTCTCCGCGTTTCGCACTTCGGCCAGGGCTTGCGCAACCTTGGCCCGTGCCTGAGTGACGGACTGTTCCGTGGCTGCAGCTGACGCCCGGGCGCTTGCGACCGCGGCGGCACTGCCTCTCTGCGTAAGAACGGCCTGGGTATATTGTTGCTGCGGGATCTCGTCTTTCGCCGCCAGCGGCTTGTATCGCTTGACATTGTCCTGAGCATTCAAATCGTTGGCTTCGGCCTGCCGCAGTGCGGCCTCGGCTGCATCAAACTGCTTCTGGGCGGCAGCCAGACCGGCTGTCGCATTCGCGAGGTCGGCCTGAGCGGTGGTGAGGCTGCTTGAAGTGCTCACCGAAGTGACGGGAACATTGATCTTCTGTGCGGCCGCGCTGGCCTGATCGTTGGCCAGCGTCGCCCTGGCATTCGCCACCACAACCTCGTAGTCTTTGGGGTCGAGTTGCGCCAGCACTGTGCCGGCTTCAACATACTGATTGTTGTCTACCGTCACGCGCGTAACGTAGCCGGTAACGCGGGCGCTGACGGGATAAATATAACCGTCGATCTGCGCGTCATCCGTGGATTCAAACGCCCTGAAGTAGAGATACAGCAGAGCCACGATCACGATCACAGCGAGGCCGAGCCCTCCCAACAGGATTTTCGTGCGCGGTTTCAGTCGCCGAGGCGCCCGTCCTGGGCCTACTCCCGTTCCGCTCGATTTAGGTTCGTCGACCTTGGGGCTTTCCGGGGCTTCCGTAGTTGTTTCCGGCATAGTTACTTTACTCCTAGGAATTGGAGGGCAGATTGCTCGGCAACGCCGATGGCTTGCGCGAGAGATATTTTCGCCGAGTTGTAGCTGTAGAGACTGGCGATGTAGGACTGATTGGCCGAAGCCACTGATTGCTGAGCCTGGACGACCTCAAGATTATTGGCCACGCCCGCTCGGAAACGGTCTTGCGCCTGCTCCAATGTCTGGTTGGCCAGTTCAATGTTGCTCTGTGCCACCGTCACGAGATCGAACGAAGACCGCAGGTTGAAAAATGCCGTCCGCACCTGGTCATCGATCTTGCCGCTCAGATCCGCAAGCTGTGCTTTGCGGTTCCGCAGTGTTGAATCGGCCTGCAATTTGTCAGCTCGGACCTGCGTGCCCAGGAACAACGGAATGGTGACGGTTCCTGCGACAGTGAAAGTTCCGTGCGAGACGGAGAAATTCGGGCTGCCGATGTCCCCGTAGTTGGAGTTGAGACCTACCGAGGGATAATTTTCTGCCGCCGACGCCTGCACGGCCAACTCAGCCGCTCGAACCTGCGCCTTGGCGCTCAGGAAGTCAGCCCGTGTGTTATAGGCTTGCTGGAGCGCCTGCTCCTGGGTGATATTCGTCAGAGGGGCGTAGGGAACCGGGTCAGTCAACCGGAAGTCCTGGCCATTCGGCAGGCCGATGATCCGCGCCAGAGTGAGCTTGTCGATGGCCAGTTGGTTCTCGACGGCGATGAGCTGCTGCTGCTGGGTTTGCAACTGCACCTTGGCACGCAGCACGTCGATGCTTGCGATGACTCCCGACTTGTTTCGGTCAACGTCCTGATCGTAGAGCACCTGGTTCGTCCTTACCTGAGCGCGGTTGGATTCTACGCTCGCCACGTCAGAAATCACTTGCAGATAGGCAATGCCAGCGGTCAGGATCACCAGGTCACGATCGCTCTTGTATGAGTATTGCGATGCTCTTTCGGACTGCGAAGCTGACTTCCAGTTCTTGACGTCAGACCAGTTAAAGATCTCTTGGGTCAGGTAACCGCGAACATCGGCAACGGCGAATGGTCCAACAATCGTCGGGATGCTGATGCCGCCAATGCTAAGCTGCGATAACCCCTGAGCTCGCAGATTAAGTTGCTCGACTGTGGCGCTCACTCGCGCGGAGAGGTTGGGCAGTAGAGAGCTCAAATTGCGCAGGCGCGTGGCCCGGGCCGCTCGCGTGTTCTGGTCGCTCTCAATCACACCGAGGTTGTATTTCAGGGCACGGCTGAATGCGTCTTTGAGAGAGAGAGCCAGCGTCGTTCCTGTGGGTTTGCCGCCAGGCACGCTTCCCTGAAATGGGCTTTGGGTCTGGCCGTTCGGGGTGGTCCCAGACGGCCCCGTTCCGCCGGCCGTGCCCGAGCCCGCTGTTGTCTGTCCGGCCACCGGCCACGGCGTAGCCAGCAGTAGACCCAGGAGGACGGAGATGCAAACAACCCACTCGCTAAGTCGTTTGTCACTAAACATTGCAACTCCCTTCCACGGAAGCGAGGTTCATCCATTCACGTCCGCTGTGTTGAAAACCTGTTTACCGTGGCCAGGATTATCTCCATCGCGACTTCCTCCCCCATGCTGGAATTAACCATCAGGTGGAAACGGTGCCTTTCAGGCCAGTCCACGTTGAAATACTGCTTGATGAAAGCGGCACGGTGAACGTCCACCGTCTCGGCAAGTTCGGTCGCCTGCGCTTCGCTTTTGCCGATCGCCTGCAGCCGGCGGACTTTGTCCTCAAAAGGAGCGTAGACAAAAACGTGGAACGCGTCGTCGCGGCTCCCCAGGTAGTAAGCGGACCCTCGCCCCACAATGACGCAGTTGCCGGCCTCTGCCGCCTCCACCAGGATTTTTTGCGCCACTTCGCGGACGCAGTCGGTGTCAACCAGCTTCAACCTCGGCGCGTTCAAGCTTCCTTCGTAACTGCCGCGCATGAAGGCCTTTAAAAGCCGGTAGGACGCGGGATCCCTTTGCTCCTCATGCTCCTCCACCAAACGGCGTTCACAATCCATTCGGCGCGCGATCTCGTCGGTCAGCAACTGGTCCCAAAGTTTCCAGCCCAGGCGCGCCGCCACTTTCTCCGCGATGACTCCGCCTCCACTCCCGAATTCGCGCTCAACGGTGATGACTCGAATCATGATCAAAGCCCCAAAGTTCCTGGCCGCCAGCGCTCACTCATCAGCGCCGGCTGACCATCACTACGTCCTAGCCGACCGCGACCTCGCCTCCGCCCGGCTGGTTCCTCTTCAGCGTAAAGGACAGCAGAAACATGATCGCTGCTCCCGTGGAGAGAATCGAGAAGGTGTCGATATACGCGAGGGTAGCCGCCTGGGCGATCGTTGCCCGATAAATGCGTCCCAAGGCCTGGTGCGTGGCCGTTGTTGCATCGAACCCCGCGATGACCAGGCGCGCGGCCAGAGCATGAATTGCCTGGGCAAAAATCGGGCTTCCTGGCGTAACGTGCGTCACTAGGTAAGCCTGATGGACCTGCGACCGCCGCGCAATGAGCGTGGTAACCATCGAGGTCCCGATGCTGCTGCCGATGTTGCGCATGAAGTTCAGAAGTCCGGCGATACTGTTGCTCTTCTCCACCGGCATTCCGACATAGGAGACCATCGTGATGGGAACGAATAGGAACCCTATACCGAAGACCTGAACCACGCGCAATATGCTGGCGGTCCGAAAACTGATCTGCAGGTGCAGCTGTTGAGTCGAGTAGTACATGGCCAGCGAAAGCGCCAGCCAGCCAAACCCGATAATGTAACGGGCTTGAATCTTGCTCGTCAGGACCCCCATCAAAGGCATCAGAAACAGCAGCAATACACCCCCTCCCGAGAGCACTAATCCTGCCAGGGTGGATGTGTAGCCCACGAGAGTCTGAAGGAATTGGGGCATCATCACCAGAGCGGCGAACAGCAATATCCCGAGAACGAACATCATCGCGTTCGCGCTGAGAAAGTTGAAGTTCTTGAAGAGACGCACGTCGACAATCGGAGCTTTGTGAAACCATTCCCAAACGACGAGCGAAACCAGGCATACGCCCGCCACGACGGCGAGCGTCAGAATGAATCGTGATCCGAACCAGTCATCTTCCTGGCCTTTGTCGAGCATCACTTGCAGAGCCGCCACGCCAAGGGCGAGCAGGCCGATGCCGAGGTAATCAAATTTCATAACTGCCCCCGCGGCGCGCTTTGCCCACGGCGGGTCCTCGATCAGGCGGTAAATGAGGCGCAAAGCAAAGATCCCCACTGGCAGATTTATGAAGAAGATCCAGCGCCAGGAGTAGTTGTCGGTAATCCACCCTCCCAGGGTGGGTCCAATCGTAGGCGCGACCACGGCGGTGACCCCAAAAACTGCGAACGCCAGGCCGCGCTGCTGAGGTGGAAACGTGTCCGCCAGGATGGCCTGTGCCATGGGCTGCAGACCGCCCCCACCTGCGCCTTGCAGCGCTCGAAAGAGAATGATCGCGCCAAGATTCGGAGCGATTCCGCACAATAGCGAACTCAGGGTAAAGATCGCAAGACAGATCAAAAAGAACCGCTTGCGGCCTAAAGAACCGGCAAACCACCCAGCGAGGGGCAGCACGATGGCGTTCGAGGCCAGATAGGAAGTGAGAATCCAGGTGCTCTCGTCGTTGCTGGCGCCAAGGTTACCCGCCATGTAAGGCAGAGCAACGTTGGCGATGCTGGTGTCGAGAAACTCCATGAAGGCCGCCATTGAAACCACGACCGCAATCAACCAGGGGTTGGCTTTGGGTCGCCATCGTTCGGCAGTCGGGGGAGGCGCGGTGCCGGTCCCGCCAGAGCTTTCCGTTTGCGAATTCATTGGGCTCTCGGCGCGGTCTTGCTCGGACGCTTCGGGAATGCGATGCGGCTAACAGTTTGGTTGATGGTGGTAGTTTCAGGGGAGTTGTCCGGGGCTCGCTTGTCGTTGCCGCGACCACCGAGACCACCACAAATGCCGAAGTGCTCGGTGCGAGTCACCGAACATCAAAAGTTCTGCAAACCGTGTTCGAGATCCAGCTTCCGAATGAGACAGGAGAAGCAATCCGATTTTGGATTACTGAACGAGGAATTAAGCGCATTTCCGCGATCGGGTAGCGCACGATCGCCTTCGTTCGGTGACGGCCAATTCCACTATCTGCTGCTAGCCGATCTACTGAGATGGCCAGCGCCTCATGGAGTTCACTATAGCAAGTTTCCGGCATTATCAGTTTTACAGGTGTGGATTTGCTGCGCGATTTCTAAGACCTTTTTTCTCCCTGCTGGCCGCAACCAGTCGATTGCAAAACAAACAAAAGCATTGAATGAAGCCGGGATTGGTCTCGTCAGAGAACAGAACAAACTGGTCGGGCGAGAAGAGTTCTGACATCGGTGACCTTCCTTGTTCAAGATTGAACGCTGAGCGAATCAGGAAATACCTTATCGAACCGCCTTTTGGGCCGCTGAGAGAATCGAGGGGGGCGTGGGCCGAAGACCGGGGTCGTCCGCAGCCCTCAGGAGCGCAGCTACGCAGTCCTGCCCCCGTATGTTAGACACACGATCAAAGGAGTCCAGAACAGGAATTAGCTCGGACTTTCAAAGGAACAATTGCTCCACCATTGATTCGGTGTTATTGGCGAGAACTGTGAGGGCTCCGATTGAATGGGATAGATGAGGAAATGCTGTGTGCCAAAAATAAAGGCCAGAGTCCTTCCGGGAAACTCTGGCCTTTGTTTTAGCAGTGACGGATGAGCTTGCTTCATAACAATAGATTCGAAATGTCGCTGGGAAATATATGGTGCCGCCATTAAAACTTCTAATTCACTCGGCGGCTGGCCGATCAGGCCGCTGCCTTCTTCTTCCGTTCGGCCCAACGCTTCTTCATGGCCTCACCGATCTTCCGCCTAGCTGCTGCTGACAGTCGCCGCCTCCGCTCCGGCCATCAGGCTTGCCCGATAGTGTCCTGGCTGGTCTGTACCGGCTTCCTTGAAGGGCTGCGATGGCGCTGTCGAGACAGTCACGTTCTGCTTCCAGGGCGGCGATGATAGTTCCTTTGTCCATTTGGGGGTGTTCTATCTCTTTAGTTTGGATTTGAACGGCTGGTCGAAATTGTAAACGAACGGGATCAGACGCAGTGCTGGGCGTTCCCGAATTGGAACGCCAGTGTGACTGAAGTACCCGATTCTCAATCGGTATTCAAATGGCCATTTGATCACCTTCTGCTAAAACAAACCTGCCCCCCGGAGAAACGACCAAGGTATTTTTTCTGCGATAGGTCGCCAGCGGAATATGTAAATCACAATTAGAGATTCTGCAATGACAGTGCATCGTGCTAGTCAGGCAGAGTGTATGTGGCAATCAGGCGCAGCAAAGTTTCAATGCAACCACGAGTGAAATCTCGCTCGAGTTCGTGAGTAATGCAGATGGAAATAGATAACAGGCGGTTGCTGGAAAGCTTTCAAACGGAGACCAAGGCGGGCCTTGAGCAGATGGAAGAGGCGCTGCTCGAGTTGGAGACACACCCGGACGACTGCCTAGACGCGACCCGACCCAGTGCATTTGCGGCCCGGCAGTGGCAAATTCGGAGCACACTGACTCAAAAAGCAGTGCGCCGTAAATGTGCCATACCGCCACAACTGGTCATCAACTTTCGGCTACTTCTGCAACCCTGCCGATACCTTCCGTGCGAGCGTATTTTGTGGGCAGTTTATTGATTTGAATGGTGGGCGATCACGGACTCGAACCGTGGACCTCCTGCTTGTAAGGCAGGCGCTCTAACCAGCTGAGCTAATCGCCCTTCACGCCAGCGAATCGTCTGATTTGGCGCGGTTTTTCAGCGTGTTTGCAGTATAGCGGCTGCGGCGGAGCGGGGTCAAAGCAGTTTTCCCGGAATGGGACCAAAACCGTCGTTACACGGGCGGTTACTGAGGTTACTCGCGCCCAGTCTTTCCCAACGCTTTTTCTGGCCCTGGCCATGATAGATTTGGCTTTCTAGACTGGAAAATTGCGGAAATGACTATTTTGTTCGACAAGTTACCCACCATCCTTGTACTGGCCGTCATGGTGGGCATTTTTGTGGCGTTGCGCCGGCATGTAAAGTCGGCCCGGCTCCATCTATGGATTACGGCCTGGGTACTGATATTTGTCCATTTCTTTGTTCAGCTCTTTGAGCCCGTAGACGGCAATCTCACACCCGTGACGTTCATGATCGACCTGGGCTGCCTGCAGCTTTCGGCGATTTTCTTCATTGCATCTCTCACGTCATTTTTCGAAGATACCCGGCTAACGGTTAGCCTGCTTGTCCTGACTGGCGTTCCCGCCATGACTTACACCGCCGGGCTGGCCTACGAACTGAATTGGCGATGGCTCTACATTTCCTGCGCCGCCATTATTTTTTACGGGGCGCCATTGTTCGTGGTCTTGCGCCGCAAGCTTATTATCCAGATTTTGTTGTGGGCGCCGATCGTCGCCATCACCGGTACTGTGGCCATTGTGCGGGCCTGGCACGGACAATATGACTTTGGTTTTCTGGCCATGCTCACGCTGGGCTTTGCCCTCCCGGGATTTTTATTCTTCAGGCGTTATTCACACTGGACGCCCGGCGTCGTCACCAGTGCCGGAGGATTCCTGTTGTGGGGAGCGGTCTTTCCCATAGGCCAGGCGATGTCCGTGTGGGCTCCTAACCTTAAGGTAAACCCCGAACTCTGGAACACGCCCAAGTTCTTTGTTGCTTTCGGAATGATCCTGACTCTGCTGGAAGACAAATCAGAGTTCCTGCGTTCAGCTGGACGCCGTGAGCAGAAGCTGAATCACCAGTTGCAGAAGTTTGCCGGAATAACATCACGGCTTCTGAGCGGCGAGGATGTGAATTCAGTCTGCAATGAAATAGCCGCTGCCATTCGCGAAACCAGCACCTTTGATCGTGTGGTGATTATTCTCAGCCACGACAGCAGAAACCTGTTTGCCGCCGGGCACTGTGGCTATGAAGGCGATGCGAAAAACCTGATTGAACAGAAATGCAACGAAGTCTGGAAGTTTGAAGACCTGGTGGAAGCGTGCACGGTGGGCCAGAAATTGGGCGAGCGTTCGGTAATGCTCCGTCCGGAGCAGATGCAAAAATACGGCCAGATACCCAGCGCCACCATGTACGAACCTTCCCGGCATTGGGTCAAGGGCAATCAGGTCCTTGTGGCGCTTCGCTCCATGCGCGGCGCTCATGTGGGATGCATAGGCCTGAGCGATCCGCGAGATGTCAGGCGGGTGAATGCCGAGGAGTTGACCAGGATCGAGTTGCTGGCGGGCGACCTGGCGGTGACAGTGGACAACGCAGCTCTGCACCGGCAGTTGGCGCGCTCGGAGAAACTGGCAGCTATCGGCCAGCTGGTTGCGGGCGTTGCCCATGAATTGAACAATCCGCTTACATCCATCGTTGGTTATACCGAGCTGATCAGTGACGATATTCCCGAAGGCCCTGCGCGACAGAAGCTGGGCAAAATGTTGCGCGAAGCCCAGCGCATGAAGCGCATCATTGAGAACCTGCTGCGTTTTGCCCGCCAGAACAGTCTGGCCAAGAAATCGGCCAATTTGGAAGTGCTATTACAGGACGTGCTGGCGCTGCGCGAGTACCATCTTCACAATCATGATATCGAGGTCCAGGTTCAGATTGAGCCCGGGCTGCCTCATGTGGCGCTGGACGAAGATCAGTTTAAGCAGATCCTGCTGAACTTGCTGAATAATTCCATCGACGCGCTGGACGGAAATTCCAGGAAAAGAATACGCATTGAGGCAAGCTGCAACAATGGCCGCGTGATGTTGAGCTTTGACGATAATGGCAATGGATTTACCGACGTAAATCGCGTTTTCGATCCTTTCTATACGACGAAGCCTGTCGGCAAAGGTACCGGCCTGGGATTAAGCATCTGTTACGGGATTGTAAAAGAGCACGGCGGAGAGATTCATGCGGAAAATCTGGAACCGCATGGTGCGCGCATAGCTCTGGAATTACCGGTGGAAGTGGCCACATTCGCGGCCCAGGAAATCTGAGAGCGCCGCAAGCCCACAAGAAACAGGAAATCTTCAGGATGTGATCCAACCTGCCAGTGGACAGGCGCGCGACTCCGCGGATCGCGCCGGAATTATGGTCCGCGCCGGCGCTAGATGTTAAACCGCGAGTAGAGCATCATTCCCGCGATCAGAACAAACAACAATGCCGAGCCGGCGCCGCACACCTTGACCCACGGCTCAATCTTGTTCATTCTCACGATCAGTTCTTCCTGCTCTTTAGCCATGTGGGCTTCAGAGTTTCCGAGGAATAACTGGTCATCTTCATGCATGGCAAGAGTGCTGCGATAGATCAGGAGAACGACCAGCACGACTGTTAAACCGGCCCAAAGGATGAGGAGAGGCGTTATCATGGAACACCACCTTGGATTTTGGCCGATTCCGCTACTCAGAGGCCGCAACTGCAGGTCGCGGCGAGGGTGTAGATGGAACCTTACCGGCATTATAGCCCCCGGTAGGGCGGCAAGAGCCAGTATTTTTGAGAGTTGATGGATCGGCTACAGCAGGCTGAACGGGGTGCCGGAGCAGGTGAACGGTCAAAGCGGGCGGGTGGGCAGAAAATCTTGCGACCAGGGCACGATTGGATTCATCTAACCCAGAGAAAGCCCAATAGAATCAGCAGGAGAGTGTGTATAATATGGGCAGAACATCAGGCAAGGTCAGCTTCAAGGAGAGCAGATAATGGCTACCACGACAACTCCAAGTGTAGAAACCACTCCCAAATTGCCGGTCAATTTGACTCCCA
>Ga0210400_10001730_pt1 | contig 21325 bp, 36 predicted proteins | sample IncBWH26MmetaG_FD_155456 | JGI IMG/M metagenome (GOLD analysis project Ga0210400, IMG submission 155456) | Forest soil microbial communities from Barre Woods Harvard Forest LTER site, Petersham, Massachusetts, United States - Inc-BW-H-26-M | ecosystem: Environmental > Terrestrial > Soil >...
AACCTCCGCGGTGCGAACCTCGGCGATGCGAACCTCGGCGGTGCGAACCTCCGCGGTGCGAACCTCCGCGGTGCGAACCTCCGCGATGCGAACCTCGGCGGTGCGAACCTCGGCGGCATTAGGTCTGATCTAATCGCGGAAGTGCTCGCCCTACCTGGAGAACTTGAGAATTTGGCCGCCCAAATCATTGCAGGCAAGATCGACGGATCAAGCTATAGCGGCGAATGTGCGTGTTTGGCGGGCACCATTGCAAAGCACCGCAACGAAGACGTGAACGATGGCGATGAGATGAGAGACAACGCCTGCGTGTTCCATGTGGACTCATCATCGCCGCGGGAACGCTGGTTTATGGCGATCCGGCCAGGAGACACGCCAGAGAACAGCCAGGTGAGCAAGATTACGCTGGAGTGGGTGCAGGAAGCCATTGCTATGCGCGACCACATCAGGGCGACGAAATGACACAACCAACCGTCTGCGCGTTGTGCCTCACAGCCGACCGACAAGCTCTCACGGATAGGGCTGTACGCTCGTTTCTTGCACAGGACTACGTTGCTGCTGATCTGCTGATCTACGACACCGGAAAAGTACCCTACCGGTTGGGGCGCGACTTCCGTGATCGTGACATAGGCGGTGCCGTAGTCGTGGTGCACGACCGACCGGCCGCCATCGGCAAGCTCCGCAACGACGCCTTACGATTGCTGTTACAGAGCGAGCGCCCTGTTGACATCATCTGCCACTTCGATTCAGACGACTGGTCGGCGCCGACTCGCATCTCAGATCAAGTGAAGCTGCTGGTGGAGAGCGGAAAGGACTGCGTGGGTTTTCGCGAAATGCTCGTGTGGAAACGCTCGCAGGGCGAAATACTCGGCGCTGTCACGATGGGAGAAACGCACGCACCAGGCACGCCCTCAATCAATACGCGTCCCGGCGAAGCATGGCTCTACACCAACACCAACCCAAAGTACGCGATGGAAACCTCGCTGTGCTACTGGCGAAGCGCATGGGAGAAAACGCCACACGACGAGTGCATGCACCGCGAGAGCAAGACGTTTCTGCGGGTGTCGGATGTGCTCGGGGTGCCTGCTTTTGGATGCCGCGATGATGGCGACATCGGACCTGGAGTAGGGCGCATGATTGCCGAACTCCACGGCGCCAACACATCGCTGAAGATCAACGCAGAGTCGAACAGCTTGAACCCAGACGGCACACCGTACTGGAGACGGGTTGAATCTTGGGATTCTCGCGTACGGCAAATACTCGAATCAGCATGACTAACAAACGTTGTTCCAAATGCGGCGAAGTGAAAGAGTTGGAGTTCTTCTACCGGAATCCGCTCGGGTTGCATGGCAGGCACAGCGTGTGCATTGCGTGTCAGTGCGTAGGGCACCGAGCATATAGAAAGGCTCACTCTGCTGAGGAAGTTGCTCGCGCGATCAAGTGGCGAACGGAAAACCCAGAGAGGTATGCTCTCAATCGCTTGCGGTTGCACATGTTGTCTAGGTGCTTTAATACCAAAGATCCAAGCTATTCCAGCTATGGCGCACGCGGTATTACTGTCTGTGAGCGTTGGGTGCGTACCGCTCAGTTCTTCGCAGATGACATGGGGCCGCGACCTCCGGGAATGACGATTGAGCGCAAAGACAACGACGGCCCGTACTCACCCGACAATTGCGTGTGGGCCACCATGCGCGAACAGTCTAATAATCGCCGCTCAAATCTAATCCTGGTGCATGATGGCAAGCGTATGAACGTGGCGCAGTGGGCCACACATACAGGCATAGGACGTAAGACCCTGATCGCGCGGGTGAACACTCTCGGTTGGAGTTTGCGCGATGCGCTGACCATTCAACCCAAGAAACGGAGGGCTGCCTAATGTCTGTCTACTACTGCATTCCCTCGAAGCGCCCACCGGAGGAAGCGGAGAAGTGTCTCAAGCTGTGGAGGGCCGCAGGTTATAAAATCGCGTTGTGGCGCGACTCGGTTGACGATGCCAACAGTGAGTTGGACTGGGTGATGAACAACCACATGACCGCCTATTGGGACACATACCCCGGATACTCGGTTGCCGTGAATACACTGGCGTTGCGGATCTTGCGAGATGATCCTCAGTGCGATTGGATCGTGACCGGAGGTGACGACGTAGAACCAGACGCGAACCACTCAGCAGAAGAAATCGCACGGCAGTGCTCAGAGCATTTCCTGACCGAAGCGTGGGCTAATTCTAAAGAGGCAGACGGTGGTGATTCGCGCGTGCTCATTCAGGCTCCGCATATTCTAGTCGACTCTGCGTTGACCACCTTCGGCGTGATGCAGCCCACCGGCGACCGGTTTGCTGGCGGCTCCATCGACCGCATCTGCGGGTCACCGTGGCTCGGCCGCTCCTGGTGTGAGCGCATCAACCAAGGCCGGGGCCCACTGTGGCCGGATTACACGCATTGTTTCGGCGATGAAGAGTTGCAAAACGTGGCGCTGAAGTACGGCGTGCTCTGGCAGCGTCCAGATCTGATCCACCTGCACCGCCATTATCAGCGCGAGTCAGACGCGCTCAACAGCAACGCTGTGCCAAAGCCAATGCCGGACTTTCTCAAAGAGGCGAACAGCCCGGAGCACTGGCGAAAGTATCAGACATTGTTTCGCGAACGCAAAGCTGCTGGTTTCCCTGGATCGGAGCCGCTATGAGCGACGAAGCTAAGGAGATATTCTTCTGGATCGTGTTCGTGGCGCTCGCAGTTGCCGGGCTCATTTGGTGGCGTGGGTACTACATGCAAAGCTGCATTGCGGATGGCCACACTTACTCGTGGTGCAATGCTCAGTTCTGGCACAACTTATGAGCCACTTCAACTATATCGTCACTTGTCACAACTCCGAAGCGCTCATAGACCGCGTGCTCGTGGGCGTGCAGCGGTGCATCAACGGCGGTGCAGTCGGCACAGGCGCGACATGTGTGGTCGTGTTGGACGGATGCACTGACCGCACTGAGGAACTGGTGTCTGCGTACCCCTGGGTGCAAATCGTTGAGACTCCCGACGTCCACGAGTTGCTGTCGATCAACGCCGGCCTGCGCGCAGCACCGCAAGACGGCGACGGCTACAACATCATCCTGCAAGACGACGTAATCCTTGAGGAGCCACGCCTTGAAGAGCTGGTCGAAAAGCTCTACGCCACCATCCCGCGGCTGGGCTACGTGAGCTTTCGCCTGGCGCACAACCTGGGGCCCGACGACCCGAGCAATCCGTACCTGATCCTGTGTGACGAAATTGAATCGCTCTACGGCGCCGGTGCAGCGGGTGATACGCTGGTGCCGTACCGATTTGCAGAGCGAGCGTGTGTCATCAAGTCTCCTGTGTGCCTGCCGTGCAAGCTGGTGCGCGAGTTGGGGATGTTTGATGAGGCGCTGGCGCCGTACGGCTACGACGATCTTGATTATTCGATTCGTGCGCACCAGGCCGGGTACGTGCAGGGCGTGTTTTCGATACCGTTCCAGTCTGATGTGCGATGGGGTGGTAGTCGGCGGCCGGGGCATCCAGACATCCAGCCGACCGTGATTCGCAACGCGGCGTATCTACGCAAGAAGCACACGGCAATCATCGAGCAAGGCCTGGCATTCGATTGCTTCCATGCCGAGATTGCAGACCCGGAGCCAAAGCTCGCCGAAGCCAGGGCGCGCTGGGAGAAATCCAAAGCAACGCTAAAGGAGCTCAACCCTTGAAACTACACCGCTATGAACGTCACGGAATGAGACACACAGCTCTGTATGGCATCTGGAGCAAAGCTAAGGGGCGTTGCGAAACCCCGTCTGACGCGGCGTATTACAAGTACGGTGGTCGGGGCATCGTGATGTGTGATCGGTGGAGCGCTTCATTCTCAGCGTTCGCCGCAGACATGGGTCCTCGTCCCACATCATCTCACACGCTTGAACGAAAAGACAACGATGGGCCTTATTCTCCCGACAACTGCATCTGGGCAACGCGTCGAGATCAAGCGAACAATCGGCGCTTGAACCGCATTATCGAGGTAGACGGTCGGCGAATGACTGCTATGCAATGGCAGCGGGAGACAGGTATTCATGAGTCCTTGATTCGCGCTCGCATTGATCGCTTGGGTTGGACGCCGCGAGACGCTGTTACGCGAAAGGTGGCCTGCTAATGTACTCTCAGAGTGAAGAGGAAAAGTACATTTTAGAAGCCTGTAAGGATGTCGAACCGAAGAGGTTCTTGGACATTGGCAGTTTCCATCCGCTGCACAACTCCAACACGCGCGCGCTCTACGAGGCCGGCTGGTCAGGCGTGATGATCGAGCCTCAGCCCATGATGCAGAGCGGCGGTGACAACTCTCTGACGGCCGGCATGTGCTCACTGGTGGAATACTACAACCGCGACCCGCGAATAACGCTGATCCAGGCCGCAGTGGGTACAGAAGCGGGCTTGCGTCCTTTCGCTTTGGACGGGCAGACGAGCACACTAAAAACAACCACTTCCAACTTCTACGTGCCGTGCATCACGCTCGATCAACTGTTTCAGCAATTCGGCGCTGGTTTTGGCTTCGTCAGTATCGACGCTGAGGGCATTTCAGTTGAGCTTGCGCTGCGATTGATTCAACTTACGCGAGAGATCCCGTGTGTGTGTGTCGAGTACGACCTCGTGACCGGCTCTGACTCGCCGGGGTTTGTGAGCAAGGACCTGTTGATCCGGTACACGATGGCGGATTACGCAGTGGTCTACAGTTCGCAGGAAAATGCCGTGTTTCGCAAGAAGACTTGGGAGGAGATGCACCCGTGAAGCGTCTCGAAGACCTGCACGAGCACGTGCTCGGGCACATCACCACAATAGAAGCCACGTACCACATAGCGCGCATGGCGATTGAGTTGGGTGTGCCGGGTGACTTTGTCGAGTGCGGGGTATACGCTGGAGCGCAAAGCGCAGCGATGGCACGGGCGATCATTGATCAGCCACGCCACCCTCAGTATGGAGGCGCTCGCCGCGTGCATCTGTTCGACAGCTTCGCTGGCTTCCCGCCATTCTCAGAGCACGATATCGACCTGAGGGGCGGCGGATGGAAGGCTGGTGACAGCGCATGCCCACTCAAGGACGTGCAGGCGAACATGAAGCGGTGGGGCATCCCTGATGAGCTATTGGTGTACCACGCGGGCTGGTTTGATGAGACAATGCCGATCGCTACGGATCGCGGCTCCTCTGAGCCACACTCTCGGGTAAACGTCATCAAATTGATTGTCATGCTACGGCTCGATGCAGACCTCTATGAATCGACCCGCACCTGCATGGAGTACCTCTACCCGCTGGTCTCACCAGGCGGCTGGGTGATCGTGGACGATTGGAACCTCGACGGCTGCCGCAAAGCGATCGAGGAAACGCTGAGTCCGAATGCGGGCGAGCCTGGCCACCCGGCGCCGATTTACTTTCGAAAATCACCATGAGAAACATCTACATCACCTTCGGCGGCCGCGCCTACGATGAGACTACAGGCGCACTTTTCGAGATATTGCGCGACGGACACGGCGTTGATGATGTTCAGGTGTACGACGACAAGTGGCTTGTCGACCACCAGGACCTGAACGGAAACGGCTACCGCTCAGTCAACTCCTGGCTGTGGGAAACGCCGCGCAAGTTCGGCTTTGGGTGGTGCGCGTGGAAGCCGTACATCATCATAGACGCGCTCTCACGGCTCCGCAATGGCGATGTGGTATTTTACGTCGACGCCGATTGCGTGCCGATTGCGGACCTCTCCATCGTGTTTGACATCGCGCGACGTGATGGGCTGATGCTGTTCGACTGCCAGGGCTTCACGAACAGCATGATGACGCGGCACGATTGCCTGATGGCGATGGGCCTTGACAAACCTGAGATTGCCAATGCCAAGGCCGCATGCGCCCGCTTCTGCGCGTTTCGCAAGGGATCGTTTCTCGCACAGCAAATCCTGATGGAGTGGTACACGTACTCGATCAACCCGCTTTGCCAGCAGTGGGGTTTCGGCGACTGGACGAAGCGGCAACCGGGGGACGTGCATTCCGTTTACACTCAGGAGTATCCCGATTTCTTCCGGCACAGCACTGAGCAAAGCGTGTTAGCAGCGCTCGCGTCCAAGTACAACGTGCAGCTTTACCGCGAAGCGTGCCAATTTGGGTGTTGGGACAAACCGCCCGACGTCGATTACTACAACAAGTACAACGTGATTCACGACGCGTATCCGCAACTGTTCGAGCAACAGGATGCACGCGGGCCGCGAGCTCTGGAAGGCTCGCGGTTTCGCAACGTGTCTCACATCAATCTGGAGTTCGCATGAAAGAATTCGGCGAAGTGATGCGGCAAGTCTTCCCGGAGATGGACAAACCTATTGTCGTGTTGCCGGCGATCGGCGCGCGTTATGAACACATGGTTGATGAGGTGCGCCGGGATCCGCAATTACGCAGCCTTGTGCAGACTATGGCTCACTTGCAGCAGGCGAACACAATCACCCTTGAGAGCGGGCTATTCAGTCTGTTCATGAACGGGCTGATATGCGGATTGGAGATGAGCAAGGAATGATTCAACGATTGTTCCGGTTTCTCAATCCGCCGTTGTCTTACCCCTCTCGATTAGGACGCCAGCGAATATGGGAACTGCAACGTCGCGATTTGTGGTATGGGTACCGGCCGCTCTTTGGCTGGGACCGCTGGGACGGCACACTCACAGTTGAGTTGTTGTGGTGGCGTTACATCACACCGACAGACGAAACCGCATGGCATGGGACCGACGTGCTTCAGCGGCGCATCCTCGGAGTTGTCCCCAAACTCTACAAGACAATAAGCACAGGATCATGAATTTACATACGATAGCAGGACACAGCTTTGACCTCGACCGCCTGCCCGAGAAACCATTCGTGCTGGACGTCGGCTGCCGCGGCTTCGACTTCACCAAAGGCATCCGCCAGCTACGACCCGAGGCGTACATCTGGGCGATGGACCCCGACCCCATCATCGAGAAGCCTGACGAAGCGCTGTGTGCCTACCTACGACTTGCGCTTGTAGCTCCCGGCCAGCCGCGGCGCCAGCGCTACGCCTCAGGCTCAACTGGCGAGGGGAACTTCCTCACAGAGATGCAGAGCCACCCCGATTGGACGATCGGCGAAGTGGACTGCGCAAGCATTATCACCATTTCAGCGCTATTACCTGCCGTGTTTGACGAGACGCAGCATCCAGGCCAGCAGAAGCTCGGGCGCAAGTGGGACCTCATCAAACTCGATTGCGAGGGATCCGAGTTCAGCATCCTCAACAACTGGCCGGGCCCAATCGCGCATCAGATCAGCGTTGAGTTTCACGACTACAATTGCCGCTCCAAGTACCCGGACTCCTACTACGAAGGTTTGTTTGCGCGTCTCGCAACGTTCGGGTATGCTGTAGTTCGACACGAACTGTCGGACATAAACGGCCGAGGAAACATCGGCCATTGGGACACCATTTTGGAGCTTAGATGAGCAAAGAAATTCAACTTACTGACGGCATGGTTGCTGTTGTGGATGACGGCGATTACGAGGCGTTGTCGAAATACAAACGGCACGCACATGCCGTGGGTGAGTTTGCGGCACTCAATAGTCCGCTGGAGGCGTAATGGAAACAGCGTACGGCATTGTCGGCGTGGCGCTGCTGCTAGCGGGGTTACTGGTGGCGCTTGCCATTGTGGTGGAAGTCGTGTACAGGCGGTATCGATGAGGCGTTGGTATTGCCGCCTGATGCACGCGCGGTACGGCTTTATGTTCGCTGGCGGCGACTTCGCGGAGTGCAGGCGTTGCGGTTTGCGATGGGCGACACCTTGGAGGATTGATGAAACTTGTAGGTCTGATGCCGGTGCGAAACGAAGATTGGGTGCTCGGCTTATCGCTGCGTGTCGCGCTGTTGTGGTGCGATAGCGTTGTCGTGCTGCTTCATGAATGCGTGGACGGCTCACAGGGCATCGTTGAGCAGGTGATCCGTGAGAACGACAAAGGTCGCATCATCGTGACGCGCGCAACGGGCGAGTGGACGGAAATGCAGCACCGTCAGCAGATGCTGGAGCACGCGCGGGCGGCCGGCGCAACGCACATCGCCATCACAGACGCAGACGAAGTACTCAGTGGAAACCTGATACCGGGGCCGATTTGCGGTGTGCCGCTGGAGTACGCAATCAAGGAAGGCGCCATGCTGCAACTCCCGCTGTACTATATGCGCGGCTCCGTCACGCGCTACCACTCCAACGGCATCTGGGGAAACCGCTGGACCGATGTAGCGTTCCGAGACAACCCGGCTGCGCACTGGGGCGGCGACAACTTCCACGCGCGCGCACCTCGCGGCGCAGCGTGGCAACCGTACCGACCGATTGAGCAAGGGCAGGGCGGCATCATGCACCTGTGGGCCTGCACTGGGCGCCGAATCAGAGCAAAGTGCGCTCTTTACAAAGTAACTGAGCGCCTGCGCTGGCCGCACAAATCGCTGAGCGACATCGACCGCATGTACTCGTGGGCCATTCACGGCGACTCCAGCATCGTGCGCTACGGCACGCCTGACACGTGGACGTACACTGAGGCTCCGGAATCGTGGTGGGCACCGTACGCACATCTGATGAAGTACCTTGACGTGGACGCGGAGCCGTGGCAGGAGGCTGAGGTGCAGCGGCTGGTGGCGAAGCACGGCGCGGCAATGTTCGCGGGGCTGGATTTGTTCGGGGTGGCGTGATGTTGTGCGTTGGTTGCGGTTTCCCGCTGTCGTCTTTTGCCCTCAGAACAGCTTGTCAAGCATGCGTCAATAACAGGGCATGGCTTCGGCGCCTTCAAATGTTAGTGATGTACGAGCAGGGAATGACACAGAGAGAGATCGGCCTACACTTTGGATTTTCCCCAGCAGCGGCATCCCAATACATCAGGCGCGCTAAGCGTGATCAGGACAGCAAGCTCATACACTCCGTCCAAAAGCGGTGGACTCACGCGAAGGCAATTTTGGAAATTGGTGCTATGATTGTCGCAAATGCAGCTTCTCGGCCGCGCTCGCGTCTGGTGGAACGCTCCGAAGCAGTTAGCGGCTGCTGAAAAACTGGTTACAGCGCAACGCGAAGCGCTCGAAGCTGCAGTTCAATCCCTCCAACTAGTCAAGTACGACCGAGACGAGCTCGCATGGAACACCGACCCGCGCAATCGCCGCGACCTCGAAGAGCGCAATCATCTGAACGATGAAGTGGAAGCGTGGATGCTCGCAGGTGCAGGCCCGCGCATGGACCGCCCAACGAAAGAATCGCTACCAGCGGCTGTGCCGGTGCAGATCAAAGAGCGCTTGTGGGAACTCGAGCTCGCACTTGAAGACCGCGGATGGCAGAGACAACTCGCGCTTGCGCAAACGGAGTTCAGCCGGTACGGGCTTCAGCAGATCATTCTCATTTCGCGGCTGATGTTCATTAAGAATCCGCTCATCCGGCGCTGGGTTCTGATCAGCGGCTACTACACGTTCGGTCGCGGCGTCGAGATTTCTTGTGACGACGAAGACGCAAATGAAGTGATTCAGGATTTCCTCACGGCAAATGTCAGCGAGTTCGGGCAGATCGGGCTCATCGAAAAGGACAACTCGCTCCACACTGATGGACAGGTGTTCTTCGTGTTCTTCGCAGACAAGGGCAAGGGCGGATTGAAAGTTCGGACGATCCCGGCCACGGAGATCACCGACATCATCACGAATCCCGACGACACCAGTGAAGCGCGATACTTCCAGCGGCGATGGGTGCAGCGTGTGACCGATCCAGCAACCGGCGTAACACAGAACGAGATGATGGAAAAGTTTTATCCGGCACTCGCTTATGAAGATGCTGTAGATTCCATCGGTGGCGTCGAAGTGTTGCGTGATCAGCCGGTGTACCACATGAAAGTGGGCGGCCTTAAGGAGTGGCTGTTCGGTTTGCCAGAGGTGTACTGCGGTATCGACTGGGCGCGTGCATACAAATCCTTCCTCGAAGACTGGGCGAGCCTCAATCGCGCGCTAGCCAGGTTCGCATGGAACCTCGAAACCAAGGGCGGCGTCGCGGCGATCCAGAACTTTCAGAAGGTGCTCAGTACGACGCTTGGACAGGGCGGAACGCAGATCGAGAGCAATCCGCCACCGACAACAGGCTCCGCATTCGTGACCGGGCCGGGGAATAAGCTGGAACCAATCAAGACCGCGGGCAGCACGAACAACCCGGAGCAAGGGCGCCGCGTTCTTCTGATGCTCTGCGCGGGAGCCGGCTTGCCGGAAACGTTCTTCGGCGATGCGTCGACGGGCAGCTTGGCGACGGCGGTGAGCCTTGATCGCCCGACAGAGTTGAAGTTCCTGGAGCGGCAGGAGCGCTGGAGAGCGGTGCTACAGGTGATCGTGACGTACGCACTTCAGCAATCCAACAAAGCGCCCAAGGGCAAATTACGCGAGGCGCGGCAAAAGGCGAACCTCAACGGTGACCTGTCCGACCTCACGGTAAACGTGAAGTTCCCCGCTGTCTTGGAACACGACATCGCAATCATGGTGTCTGCGATCGTTCAAGCAGCCACGCTGGGCGGCTTCCAGCTTGGCGGGACGATGGACATGCGAACGACCGCCCAACTGCTCATGGCGGAGCTTGGCGTCGAAGACCCAAAGGCAGTAGTCGACGCAATGTATCCGCCTGAAGAGACAGGGGATACCAAGTACGACCCGAAGAACTACGCGGACAACGGCAAAGCGGATGCGATCGAGGACGCGCCGGCGCTTCCACCTCAGCCGGGTGCGCATCTGGTGACGCCAAGCTTCGGCAAGGAGAGCGCTAGGTTGCAATTCATCGTGGACCGGCTGCTACAGGTGAGCCGCAAGCTGCAAGAGAGCCGATAGTACGCTTGGGACTTGCGCAACTCGACGTAACGCGGTAGAATCGGCACATGACAAAACAGGAAGCGCTCGACTGCGTTCGCAACGCATACGGCGTGTTGATGGACGATCGAACCGCAGACATGGCGCAACGAAACGCATATGCTAGCGAGTTCGAGGAAGTGATTGCCGCACTGAGCGAAGAGACGCCGCGCAAGGGCAAGTAGACCATGACCAAAAGGCAAGCGATGAAGCCAGCGCCCTTGCTGTCCATGTTTGAGGACATCGTGCAGGGCCATGGGTTTTTCATGGATTCTGCCGACTGGCATCAGCTTCGTTATTCGTGTCACGTGGACTGGCTGAAGCCTCTACTGGAAATGGGCGCGATTGAGGAAATCGGGACTTCGCCAGCATGGACGAAAGAGCAGTGGCGAAAGGCAAAAGGCGTCGGGCCGCGCCCGCGATTCAACTATCACAAGTTTCGGGCGACGCCAGCGGGAATGAAATGGTGGCTGACGGAAAGAACGAAGGAAATAACCGACAGGGGCGCTGCGCTCGCTGCGCTCATGGAAGATCGGGGAGGCTCGCCGCAACTGGAGGGCAAAGGAATTGGAGCTGAGTTGCGGTATTGGGGCATCGGCCCGCATCACGATATGCAGGCTGCTATGCTCGGCATTCTCGCCGGGCACTTTGAGTTTGTTAGCCTGTATCTCTACTTTTGCGAGGCATGGATTGTTGTGAGGCTCACGCGTCAGGGCTACGAGTTTTTCAGTTCGCTTCCGCGTTTTGTAGAGGTATGCTGAGTGAAGCTATTCTTGCAGCGCCACTGCCACTCCTTCGAAGGAGAGCGCATGGACTCCACCTTGGAACTCACCAGCAAGGGAGTGCGTGACGCAAAGCTAATGCGCCAGTTTCGCAAGGACCTGGACATCAAGTTCGACGTAGCGTTCGTGAGCGACTTCGTGCGCTGCCAACAGACCGCTGATGTGGTGGTAAACAAGAAGGCGCCGCGCTTCGACATGAAGGAGTTGCGGCCGAACTGCACACCCGAGGAAGCGTTCATCGCGATGCACAAAGCGTTTCCCGAGCTGGCGGCGTCCGACAAAGCACCGGAGACCAGCGTCTATATCTGCACGCACAATCCGCTCATCCAAGCAATCGCCGGAACGGTGTGGTTCGGGTTCAATCCGGATGTGAACAACTTCAGCCACGGCACGATGCTTCGGATTGATACGCACGAATTGCCGCCTGAGAAGCATCCGCTTCACTGGATCATTCGCCCGGGACTTGTCGAGCACATGTACGAGTCGGATCTGGTGGAGAGTGCAACGCAGTTGGTTGAGCACTTGGGCCGGGCGAGCAAAGCGCGTATTGTGGATCCGCTGATTGCTTCGCTACAGCGGGCGGTCGGGAGGCGCTTCAAGAAGCAGGGCGAAGCTTATACGACGACGGGCAGGATTTGGCCAGCTTTCGATGAGGCAAGCCGCTTCCGTACCGCTTTCGGTCGCGTCTCAAGCAAGTCATATGACGCCGGTGTAGCGCATGTGGCTGGCGCGCTCGGCGTGAACCCCGCTCCGGTATATGCAGGCGTGACTGAAGCTGCGAAGTTGAATTTGAAGCGGCAACCGCCAGGCCACGAACGCACTGCGGTGGACCTCGAAAGCGAGATAGACGCCACCACTCAGGAACGCATCGCTGCAATCGAAAGCGACGGAGTCGCCAAAGGGTTGACAGCAGCAGCTATCGCTACCGCCATACGCCAGCAGTTCCGCGAATGGGCCGGTGGTCGCGCGCTGACGATCGCTGAGGCGGAAGTGTCGCGGGCGTTTCACCAGGGCGGCGCTGACGTCGCGCGGATCGTGAATCAGGAGGGCGGCGGGCACCTCGTAGAGAAAGCTTGGGACGGTGAACCCGATGCCTGTGATGAGATTTGCATGCCGAATATCGAGGACGGCTGGATCCCAGAGGACATTCTGTTTCAGAGCGGCGATTCGGAACCGCCAGGCCATCCGAACTGCAGATGTTCGCTGAGTTATCGGACGGTGGGGCAGAGCGAGGAGGCACGGAGATGAGCGCACGAAAGAAAGATCGCTGGATTGGGACGGCTCAAGTCTTCATTGACGTTTCTGGTTATGCGCGCGCGGTACTGATTCACGAAGACGGCAGGCGTTATCGGCTCATCGGTCCCATTGGTTGCACCGGCGAAGGTGTAGACGAAATGAAGGATCGCACCGGAACGGAATCTGGATTGAAACAAAAGATTGAAAAGGAACTACGCGATGCAGGATATTGAGCGGCAGAGCGAGGAGGCCAGACGGTGAGAGTTGTGTCAGTTGAAATCATGTCAGTGACGCGGCGTTCGTCTATCGCCATGAGGCGCTATTGCTTCGCCGCAAAGAAGTTTCGGCGATTGATGAAGAAACAAACGAGTGGCTCTATCTACATCGGCAAAGGGAACTGGCGCTAGATGCAATTCACAATACTGAAGCGCTCCAATCTGAAGCGCCGGGCACCACGCCGCAAACCGGGTGACGTAGATCGGGAATACGTGGAGTGGATCAAAACGCTGCCGTGTGTGGCGTGCTTTCTAAAGCTCTGGGGCTGGGAGCAATTGTTGAGCATGGCCGAGCCGGGCATCATCATGTCGGAAGCGCACCATGCCGGCGATCATCCCTATGCGCGACGGGCTGCCGATCGCACCTGCATACCGCTCTGTGGCTTCGAGCATCACAGAGAAGGCCCAGACTCAGCGCACAAGCTGGGGAAACGATTCTGGGCGCATCACGGAATAGACCGGGATGCCCTCATCCGTGAACTGAACGAGCGCTACGACACCACGCACTGACGAGCGATAGCCGCATGCACATCACTGAGCCGGTTTTGGTCTGGGTCGATGTGGACGTCGGTATCGCGTGGCTGGTGCGTTATCTCAACCGTTGGCACGACATCCGCACGCACGCAAGTTGTCAGGGCACGACGCAGGAGGGAGGTGTGACGCCCGCTCATGTCATGGTCACATGGAACGAAGACGGAACGCTGCTGCGGTTGCTGCGCGAATTCGATGTCACGCTTTTGGGCTCGTACTTCGGCAACGTTCATCCACGTTAAGTGACGATACATTGCCGAGCGATAGCCGCAGCCGTCCGGCCGTTCAACTCCAAGTCAGCTATGTTCTCAAATGCCGCGGCGATAGCTTCGCGCGCACCGGCCACGCCGCGATTGAAAGCCGCCTGATCGTCTAGTTTCTTCTTCAGCGGGCGCCAGTTGCGTTGATACGCAGCGCGGCAATCCGGGCAATACTTGTCTCCGTTACCCCTCGCTTCGCTGCTGCATCGCGCACACTTCATCAGAAAATTTGCCGTTAAACCGATTGTACATAACCACGGCACGTGAAATGCTGAGGCGTACATGCCTCTCGCCAATTGGGTAGCTCGTTTGCAAGAGGCGAACGCTGACGAGCTTGTTATCGCGTTCGATCTCATCAAAGAAGCCGGCGCGCGCAATTCAAAGAAAGATGCGGCGCTACTCCAAACCATTCACGATCACACCGTAGCACTGGGCGCAGGTTGCGCCACGAAGGAAGCGGTCGCGGTCGACATCGTTGGCGACATCATCCCGCTCAAGGAAGGGGCTGTAGGTCAGGACGGCACCGCCTACCTAAAACTGATAGCTCCGGGTTGGGGATCGTCCGGATTTTATTCGAGCGAGGTTCTGAAGCGGGACGGGCCGCGGGTATTCCCGGCCGGAACCAAAAACTTCTGGGACCATCAAACCGCAGCCGAAGAGTCGGCCAGGCCCGAAGGATCGCTGCGGGACCTCGCAAGTGTGCTCACCGAAGACGCGCACTGGGATGATAACGGGCCGGCTGGCGCTGGGCTCTACGCCAAGGCCAAAGTGTTCGAGCAGTTCCGACAGCCTGTCGACGACCTTTCAAAGCACATCGGCGTGAGCATTCGCGCAAACGGACGCGCGAAAGAAGGCGCCGCGGACGGCAAGAAGGGCCCAATCATCGAGCAACTCACCCGCGGCATCAGCGCCGACTACGTGACGACGCCAGGCGCGGGCGGCAAGATTCTGCAGTTATTCGAGGCGGCGCGTGGCCGCGAATCCACACAAGGAGACAACGATATGGATGAGGCCACCGTTAAACGGCTCATCGCGGAGGCGACGGCACCGCTGATCGCTGAAAACAAAAAGCTCAAGGAGGCCATCGCCGCGGATGAAGCGCCGAAGGTCAAACGGGGCAAAACCATCAAGCGCATGCTCGAAGGGATCAATCTCCCGGGCGTGTATCGTGACTTGCTCATTGAGCGCGTGAAAGCAAAGTATCCGCTCACCGAAGCCGGCGTTACAGACGAGACGCGGCTCAAGGCGCTCGTTGAGAAAGAGCTCGGCAAGATCGCGGAGCAACTATCGAAGGAAACCGGGCGCGTCGTCAACCTGGGTCCGGCACCTACGGTCGACCCGAAGCTTCGCGAAGCAGCGGGGCAGGAGTGGGACAAGCAATTTTCCGAATCCATGCACGAGCTCGCGGATGAGTTCATGGACCACAACGAAGAGTCGGATCCCAAGGCGGTTGAACGGCGCCGCAACCTCTTCACCAACGGGAGGGCAGCGTGAACACAAAACGCTTGGAGCGCGGCATAGCGCTCCCGATGAAAGTGCCGGCCGCCGTCAAAAGCGGCGCGGTGCTGGTGTTCGGTGCGTCATACGGAGCCGGGGACGAAGTGCAGGATTTTCTCGTCGGAGTGGCAACGGAAGATTGCACCGACGCCTTCGGCAACGTCAAAGCGCTGATCTGTGTGGACCGCGAAGGCGCATTCCTCATGAACGTGGAGGGCGAGGGCGGGTGTCCGCTGGTGCAGCATCAGTTGAACCCCGGCGATCGTGTCTATTGCGACATCTTCGGACCCGGCGCCACATACGACGCCACCACAAATTGCTGGACCGGCTTCGCCATCAACGCCAACGGAAGCGGCGTGTTTCTCGGATGGGTGCTCGACAAGGTTGTAGCGCAGAGCTGCCCGGCGATCACCGCCAGCGTGAGGGTGCTACTCAAAAACTAGGAGACCATTATGAGCATCGATTTTATTGAAGTACTCAAAAACGTGGGCGACTTTCCGTCGCGCCAATGGTCTCCCGGTGACTCAGGCGGCGGCCCGCCGATTATCCTCAACAAGGGTGCGCAGAGCGCCCGCGGCGATTTATTCGACCCGACCAAGATCAACGCCAAAGAATCGAACGCAGGCGCGTACACCTGGGAAGGCCGCAGCAACGCTTACGACGACAACGACGTCGCCGGATTCCGGCGGCCGCGCTACGTAACGCGTCAGACACCGCTGCAAGTTCGCCGATTCTATGAGCGCAACCTGATGGCGGCCTCTCATCTCATCAAGTCCGCGTTCGACGGCAATGGTTACGCGCGGCTGATGTTCAAGGACGCCATGATGGGCAACCGGCGCATTCAAGAAGCGCTCTCCATCTCAGACTTTCCTAACCTCTTCGGCGACGTGATCGACCGCGCGGTACTCGCCAACTATCGCGAGACTCCGTACATCTGGAACATGATTGCGAAGCTTTCGGAAGTGAACGACTTCCGCCAGGTGCGCCGGTTCCGTGTTGACAATGGAACTGGAATCGGTACGCTCGATGCGTCCGGAAACCTCACGCCGATCCCGATGGGCGGCGACTATCCCGAAGACAAGCTCACCGATGCGCAGTACACCTATCGCGTGCAGAAGTACGGGCGCCGGATGCCGTTCTTCTGGGAGACGTTCATCAACGACGACCTAAACGCCATCAAGGACACGCCGGCGCGTTTCGGCCGCGCGATGCGCAGGATGGAAGAGTACTTCGTCACGAAGCTTTTCGCCAACAACACCAGCTTTTTCACGGCCGCCAACCTGAACATTGTGGTTCCGAGTGGCGTCTACTCGAAGACCAACCCGTCTCTCGATATCACTGCGCTCGCACAGGCGCTGACCATCATGAGTCAGCAACTTGATCCTGATGGGCAGCCGATCACGATCGAAGCTGTGACGCTCGTGGTTCCTCCGGCGCTCAAAGTGACCGCGCAGAACATTCTCAACGCGGATTACTTCTGGGCGAATGACCAGGGCGGAACCGCCATCGGCGCAGGCTCCGGAGCGACAGCGACCAACACCAGCGGCCAGCGGCTCAACGTGGCAAACTGGGCGCGCAACATCGTCAAGCTCGCGGTCGATTACTACCTGCCGATCGTAGACACCGCGCACGGCAGCACCGGCTGGTATCTTTTCTCGGATCCAAACAGCGGGCGCCCGGCGCTCGAATTTGGCAAGCTCCGCGGTCACACCAATCCCGACCTGTTCATGAAGCTGCCGAATAGCGTTGCAATCGGCGAAGGCCAGATGGGGCCCGGCATGGGCATCATCCCCGGCACGACCAACCAAAACCCAATGGAGGGCGACTTCGACACCGATAGCGTGCATTACAAGATTAGGCACGTTTTTGGCGGTACTACGATTGATCCCTTGATGGCGATCTACAGCAATGGAGCGAACGCGTAAGGAGACACTATGGCATTCCCTGTTTATCCTTCTGGACAAAGTGCAGCGGGTACACTCCTGCAAATCGCCAACGCATTGTCTCCCGAGACGTTCTCAACCGTTGCGCGAATCTCCGACATCACGGGGCCCACTTCGAGCATCAAGGAAGTCGACACGACCTCACACAGTACCGTTCCCGCCGGCGGCGGCGCGGTGTTCGACACCTGGATCCCGACCGTAATTTCCGGCGGCACGATCAGCTTCAAGCTCTTCATCAAGACGGACAATGCGAACGACAGGCTGCTTTTGTCGCTGTACGTCAACCGCACGTTCTTCGACTGGAAGATCGTGGAGCCCGATTCGCTGTTGAGCGTGATCGAGGCGGCCGGCTTCTTCAACAAATTCAACCTCACGTCGCCAGTGGCGGGCGTGACTCAGGCAGACATGACGATCCGCATTAGCGGCGTCGTGTACTTCTTCGAGAGCTGATCTTCGTTGCGGAAGGCTGGGCCGGCAGCATCCCGGCAGTGGTGTTCTGGCATGAGGGCGCCGTGTTCACTCGGGGGAGGGGGCGCGGCGCTTTTAACATGGGGCTGATTCTAATCTTCATCGTTCTTTTGTTGCTGCTTGGCGGTGGCGGCCTCTACTACGGCGGCCCGCATGTGGGCGGCGGTGGCGTAGGTCTCGTGCTGCTCTGCGTGATTCTGTATCTGGTTTTCTTTCGAGGAAGGATAGGTGGGTGATGTACGGTTTCGTAGCGTTGTTGTTGCTGATGTTCGCGATTGTGGCCTTTTTCATGTCGAGCCGGGCTGGTGAACCGGAGCGCTGGCGGTTGTTGTGCTGGGGCCTCGCTTCGGCTGCTCTGGCGTTTCTCATCATGATCGGCCCAACGGTGTATGAGCACTGGTTAGGGAAGGGCTGATGAGCTTCACGTACGGCATGGGCGGTAATCCGCAGATCGATGCGCCACGCATGTTGATTGCAGATACCGATTCTACGCACCCTATCTTCCAGGATGAAGAAATCCTGATGGCCTACAACATCGACACGATTCAGTACTTCCCCCAAATCTCAACGAACGTCGCAAGCGCAGGCCCGACGCCTAGTTATCGCTTTGTCGCGGCGCTGTTGCTCGAGGCTCTTGCGGCGAATAAGGCACGGCTCGCGGCGGCGCTCGAGGTGCTTGACATCAAGATCGACGCGAGCAAGGCGGCCATCGAGTTGAGGAAGACGGCGGAAGCGATGCGAGACGCGGAGCGCAACTCCGGGGCGTACGGGATAGCCGAACTCTTCTATGACCAATTCACTGGCCGTGAAAGGTTGTGGAAGCAGCTCATTCGTGTGACAGGCGGTAACTGATGTACCAGGGATTAGCGTTTGATCTTCAACAGACGTTGCGCATCTGGGAGCAGGACCAGCTCGACATCTCGCTCTGCACGATCACCCGGCGCCCGTCACCACCAGTTACCGATGCGCTCGGGCAGGTCGATATGACTGTTGCCGCATACACTACCGTTCTGCTGAGCAACATTGCGTGCCAGCTCGGGGTGTGGCGCCTTAAGCCAGATCTTGCGGCCGTGACCCGCATGGAAGACCGCTACGATACGCTCACTGAGCGGCACTGTTTGCTTGATGGGTACTTCCCGCAGATTTTGCAACGTGATTTGGCAACGGTTGACGGGATAGTGTACGAGATTATGGCCGTTGAATCGGACTCGCAGCACATTTTGACGCGGCTTGCGCTGAGGACGTTTGTGGTATGACCCTGCTCGAAGCGATGGCACGGCAAGAGGGATTCTTCGCTGTTGGATCCCGGCCAAAGAAAAACAACAACCCGGGCGACATTGAATATGGCAAGTTCGCGCGTGCTCACGGTGCGATCGGCACAGACGGTCGGTTCGCCAAGTTCCCTACAGCGCGAGATGGATACAAGGCAATGGCGGCGCTTCTGGCTTCCGCTTACCACGGCATGACGGTCGAAGCGGCGCTGAACAAGTACGCGCCTCCCATCGAGAATCAGACCAATGTGTATCTTGCGCACGTCTGTGAGTGGACCGGGCTGAAACCGACCGACATTATCAGCGACCATTTGGAGTTGCCGGTATGAGGCTCATGGTCCAGTTGAAAGGCGTCGACGCGCTGTCGCTCGTGACGCAGAAGCTCATCAACGCAGCTCGGGATGGCGCCAAGGCTGCGGTATCGGACGCGGCCCAGTTATTCGTGGAGGAAGCACAGGCGCTCGTTCCGGTGGACACTGGCCACCTGCGTGATTCGATCCACGCGGAGCTGGTGGAGTCCACTGATACCCGCACTGTGGTTGCGGTTTCGCCGGCATACGAAGACAGTTCTGAGCAAGTCGGATTTGAACCGGCATATGCTCGCAGAATCGAATTTGGATTTATGGGAAGCGATAGCTTGGGGCGCGTGTACCACCAGGCCGCACAGCCCTTTATGAGGCCCGCGTGGGACAACAAACAGGAAGAGGCTCGACAGCTTATCAAAGAGGGGATTTACCAGGAACTGGATGCTGCGATGGTCAAACGATGAAGATCCCGCTTAGCCTTAGCGGCGATAGTGCCGGGCATAGGACCAATTCCTCTGGCGAGGTTTTCCCGCCGCGTAACTGGCTCCAAGTGTTTGGGGTTGACGCAGGAACGAACACGGCAGGTGTGATCAAGATCCAATCCGTCAGGGATGCTGCCCACAAATTCTTGATAGGTGGCAATGTGTGCCGAGACAGTTGGGCCGCTATGTCCGCCGGCGGTCAGGTGTCCATATCCCTTGGTGTCGATTGCTCCGGTCCAGAGCCAGCATCCAGAGTTGGGCTCGGGCAGTACCTTTTCCATGAGTCGTTCAATCAATGGGCGGCGTTTTGGTCCCCGTGGCATGCAGTCATTCTACGCCACTTACGCAAGTGGAGCAAGGGATAAATGGCACTGAAAACCGTCGAGGAAATCTTTCACCAAGCGATCGCCGCGGATTCCGTGCTCGGGCCGGCGTTCGGAGGCCGTATCTACCTCGTCCAGATGCCTCAACTCGTGCCGGCGTATCCGGCGATGACCTTTCAGCGCATCTCCACGCAGCGCATCTGGGTACACGCGCAGTCTGGCGTTGGGAAGGAATCGAGCGCCGGGTTCACACGCTTTCAGGTGGACATCTGGAGCAATACAGCCACAGGTGGAAACGACGTGTCGGGACTGGCGCAGGCGCTCATCAACTTCCTGCAAAAGTTCAACGCGTACAGCGTCTACCCGCAGGGCGGCTCGAACTTTGTGATGAACCAGCAGCTTCGCGTGGAGCCACAAACGCAACCGCCGATGTTTCGCGCCATCCTGGACATACAGATTTTCTTCAGCGACAATACCTAACATGAACCTCGAAGAGCAAGCCTTTTGGGATACCGTGTTTCTCAAAGCGTTTGAATCGGCGCTCCGAAGTCCGCAGCAAATGAATCCAGCCTGGATGATCGACGCTTCTTGCCAGATGGCGGACGCAGCATTGGCGGAGCGGCGGAAAAGGATTGCGCAACTCCCCGCACAGTGATAGAGTTGAGCCATGAACTTCCTCGTGTACGCTCAGTTGATTCTGCAGTTTCTCCCGGCCATCTTTCAAATCGTGATGGCGATCGAGACAGCATTCAAAGGGGCCGCCGTCCCGGTTTCAGGACCTGCCAAGAAGACAATTGCGCTGGACCTGTTGACCGCTGGCCCGCAGCCGATCGCGGCCGAGCATGTCGATCTCGTCGGGAAACTCGTTGATACCGTTGTCGGCTCGCTGAACAAAACCGGCGTATTTACAAAGGGGGCGTAAATGCCTGAACCAACCAAAGCGGAACACATCAAAGAAGCGCACAGTCTCATTGACCGGCTCAAAGAACTGCTGCACAAGATCGAGCACTACGACATTGAGACCGGCGCTGCGGTGCCACCTGCGAAGGATCCCAAGAAATGACAAACAACCCGCTCGACGT
>Ga0210400_10001731_pt1 | contig 21312 bp, 19 predicted proteins | sample IncBWH26MmetaG_FD_155456 | JGI IMG/M metagenome (GOLD analysis project Ga0210400, IMG submission 155456) | Forest soil microbial communities from Barre Woods Harvard Forest LTER site, Petersham, Massachusetts, United States - Inc-BW-H-26-M | ecosystem: Environmental > Terrestrial > Soil >...
GAGGTCCCGGAATCGAGCACCGCATGAGCCTTATCTATTCCGGCGGCGTTGCCGGGGGACGATTCAGCGTGAACCGTTTTGTGGAACTGGTTTCCACGACTCCCGCAAAACTCTTTGGCCTGTATCCGCGCAAAGGCACGATCGCGGTGGGCAGTGACGCGGATCTGGTGATCTTCGATCCTGATCGCAAGCACACCATCAGCGCGAAAACTCACCACATGCGCGTTGATTATTCGATGTTCGAGGGGATTCAAGTTACAGGCATGCCCGACGCAGTGTTGTCGCGTGGCCGCGTTGTCATAGAAGCAGATAAGTTTCTCGGACGCCCGGGGACGGGAGAGTTCCTGAAGCGGGCACTTTATTCGCAGCCTTGAGCAGCCTGCCAACAAGAAATTCGCATGAGAGCCGCAGTGCTTACTTCTCCCGGTAGAGTCTCCGACCGCCCTCTGCGTATCGAGGAGCTTTCGAGGCCTGAGCCTGGCCCTGGGCAGGTTCTGCTGGGCGTGCGCGCCTGCGGCATTTGCCGAACCGACCTTCACATTGTCGAAGGCGAGCTTGCTCCTTTGCGGGCAAGAGTAATTCCCGGCCATCAGATCGTGGGAGAGATTATCGAAGGAGCGTCTCCCGAACTGCCGTTGGGAGCAAGAGTAGGCGTCTCTTGGATTGGAGGCACGGACGGCGAGTGCTGGTACTGCAGAAACAACCTTGAGAACCTTTGCGATTCACCTACGTTTACTGGTTATAGCGTAAACGGAGGATACGCTGAGTTCGCGGTCGCTCGATCGGATTTTGTCTTTCCTCTGCCCCCGGCGCTCGACGATCTGCACGCTGCGCCGCTGCTGTGCGCCGGCATTATCGGTTTTCGCAGTCTCCGCGTCGCCGGTGTCGAGCCCGGAGAAAAAATCGGATTGTTCGGGTTTGGGGCTTCTGCACATCTGGCAATCGAAGTTCTGCGTGCCTGGGGTTGCGAGGTCTACGTGTCAACCCGCGGAGCATCGCATCGCAAGCTGGCCGAATCACTGGGGGCCAAATGGGTTGGGTCCGAAGCGGACCGCCCCCCGGTGGAACTTGATCGCGCAGTCACTTTCGCTCCGAGCGGAAGTGTCGTCGTCCTGGCCCTTTCCTGTTTGCGAAAGGGCGGCGTGGTGGCCATCAACGCTATCCATCTCGATCGTATTCCTGAATTCGACTACGACCGCCTGCTTTGGGGAGAGCGGCAAATCCGCAGTGTCGCCAACATGACCCGAGCGGACGCCCGCGACTTCCTCAAGGTAGCGGCCGAGATTCACCTCCAGCCCAGGGTAACGACCTTTGCTCTCGACCAAGCCAACGAAGCGTTAGCAGCCATCAAAAGCGATTCGATAGACGGAGCGGCGGTCATCGTTCCCTAGAACGTTATCCCGAACTGGCGGCCCGCTTCAATGTACGCGGCACCCCAAACTTCGTTGTCTTCTATGCCGGCGCCCAGTGGCGCAACAGGCGGGAGTCGTTAACCATCAAGAGCTGGAGTATTGGTTGAGATCGATCGGGCCAGCATCCGCAGCCTAGTCCTGATTCGCCGCAGATCAAAAAAAAAGCCCGCTCCCCGAGGGAACGGGCTCCATATAACCCCGTTTTGTCCTTATTGCCCCGGACATACCTGGGATTCGTCGTTCTGGAAACCAAGCCAGCTGTGAACCGAATTGGTTCTCGGCGCTCCGAAGTAGCCGATGAACACCAGCGATTGCAGGTTGTATTTGAATCCGTTGAGAGTGTACGGGAAGGCTCCGAAGTTGGAGTTGTTTTCCAGCGGATCGCCGACTTCGAGGATGCTGTTGTCGTTGCAGTTCACGTAGTTGTCGACAAACGGGTCGTCCACCCACTCGCCGATTTCGTGCGACAGAGCCGACACATCCTGCGAGAACGAGCCTAGGCTGTCCACATAGGTAGCATGGGCATAGGTCTGACCGCTTGGCTGCAGACCGTTGGAGTTGTGATAGCCACCAATGCAGCAGCCGCCAAAAGAGGTCATAAAGACGTCATAAGTGACGAACAGAGGCAGAACGCCTGGGTTGATCTGAGTGAAGTTTTTCATGTAGGTCTGCAGCTTCGCGTCGAAGGCATTGATGTCATACGTGCCGACAACCCCGCTCGCAAAGGGATTGGTGTACACCGCGCCCAGCGAAGCCGGAACGGTGATGGTCTGTGTGGCAAGAACGGTTGGTACTCCCAGCAAAACATGATAGGCGGTGTTCGTGTGCACGTACTTCCAGAAGTTGCCGCGCTGGAAAGCATCAATGTATTGAGTGGTTCCGAGGTTGGTGCCGCCCTGGGTGAAATTGACCCCTCGTTTAAAAATGGGCGAGGCAAGGATGTTGTTGATCACCGTCCTGCCGTTGCTGAGCACGTGTGTATTCGGATCGAAGGTGCGGTTTCCGTTCTTCGTGCCGTACACCATTTTGATCGGAATAATGTAAACCGGTATGGTCGAGGTGACATTCGTCACAGCAGGATTGGTGCCAACCATGGTGTATTTGACGGTGAAGCCGTGAAGATCCTTGAAGCTGCCATTCCACTGGCGGAGACTGACGGCAGGGGTGCTCGGGGCCAGCTCCATATGGTTCGGTCCGGCTTTGAACATCGGCTTGGCATCGAGTATCTGGGGATACGCGGTTTCCTGCGCGGGAGCGACGCTGGCACACGCCAGCACAAGGGATGCAGCCAGCAAACAGCCTACGGTAAGACGTCGGGTCATACGCTTTATACTCCTGGTAGACTTCCGGAAACCCTGCTTTTGCAGGGAGTCGAGGGATGACGACGGGCGGCGCTTCGAGCATTCTGGCTGGGCGGGATCAGCCGTGTCAAGCCAGCTGGCGGAAATTCCAAGTACTTTGTTCACGACCTGCCAGATCGCGTCCCGATATGGGACGGGGGGCCAACGGGGCCCTATAGAATAGGTACAAGCATTCTTGTGGGTTGCAGCAGGCGGTCAAGAAAATTGGAAACGGTGTGTCTAATCTTTCAGCGGGACCATGACTCGATCGCCACGGCAAAAAGTTGCAACTTTCGACAGGCCACCGCGCGCTTGCGGCATGGTCATCACCGGTCCATAGCAATAAACGGCATGCCCGGTTGCGGCGAAGTACCACCGCCCTCCCTTTTTCTTTGCCGGTTGCTGGCTGGGGGTGGGGGAGAGCTGCGCTGGTGGGGCTAACCTCGGGACGGGAAGAGACAAGACTAAAGCCAGGGCCAGGGCTTTCATGATTGGGACTCGCTCGCAACACGGCCCCCACATGGGCCGCGCCTTCACAGAACCTTATTCTTCTAAAACCCGGATCGCTTTCGCTGATCCGACCTACTCACCTGAACCACACCTGCTAGATCACTCGAGTGGAGCGCCGCACATCCTCTAAATCCGCAGCCGGCTTTCCCGGAACTGTTTTCATCGAATGGGCGGACTTACCGGGCCGTTTGGTTTCCTTGTCTAATCCTTTTCCGTCCAATCCTTTTATCCCTGCCTCCGGATTGCCGGAATCCATATCTTTATGATTCGCCTCGACCGACGGCTTGTCCTGGAACCGCTTATTGTCGTCGCGCGCCAGCTTGTTTTTCAGCGTCGCGAGTTGGGTGCTGTCCTTCAACATCTCGTGGATGAGACCGCGCTGCGATTCGATGGTCTGCCCCTGCTCGAACACCAGCATCGTCAGAATGCCGTAGGAGACGATGAATAAAATCACCAGCAGCGGCAGGATGGCTCCCGCTCGCGTCGTGGTTCGAGGAGCTGCGCCCTCAGTGCCATAGTTATAAATGACGGTCAAAGTTGCCCCCAAGTTCGCCCATACTCTCTGGACTTCCCCACGGAATAGTGCACCCGTGAAACCATCTGAACGGCAGGATGTAAGTATTTGTTTCCAATCGACTTAGCAAGCCGAAACCGGATCGGGCGGAGTCCTCGGGTGCAACCATCTGCACTTTATGAGTAACGTTCCCCGCGTTACCACCGTAAGTTGCTCCTGGGAACAACCCGGTTTCACAGCTTACCGAACCTCCGGTAGAGACGGGGCTTGCCCCATCTCAGCGCGCCGAAAAAGCCGGTCGCCCAGACTTGCCTAAGACTTGCGGAAGATTTGCGGAAGATTTGCGAGAGTCACGATTTCAGCGATCGATCTCACACATCTCACACAATGTGCATGGCTGCTAGAATCTGCCGAAAATTATCGTCGCTTACCAGGCCAGGTTTGCCCGCCGCAGCCTGCTTGACTGCGGCCTGTTTGACCGCCGCCAGCACCGGACCCCGCTGCTCGGCCGTGACCGTCAGCCCGAGTTCCGTACATTTCAGGTCGATGCTATCGAGCCCGCTCTTCTTGCCGAGAACGATCCGGCGCTCCGCCCGCACAATTTCCGACGAGTAGGGCTCAATCGCCTCCGGAAGATGAAACTGGCTGGCCACCGCGCCGCTTTCGCGCATGAACAGGTTCTCGCCGACTAGCGGCTTCCACGCCTCAAGCGTGTACCCCGCGGACCGCCTAACCACCTCGGAAACCTCGCGCACCTTTTCGAGATTCATCACTACTGGAACGTCGTAGAGGCACCGCAGCGCGAGTGCAATCTCGGCGATATCGGCATTGCCCGCGCGTTCGCCCATGCCATTGATCGTGCCCTGGATCCAGGTTGCTCCCCCGCGGACCGCCGCCACCGCGCAGGCCGTTGCCATACCGAAATCGTTGTGTCCGTGGAAATGTACAGGTACGCCCGCGCCGGCCCACTCGCAGACTTGCCGCGTCAGATACTCGGCTGCCTCTGGCCCGCAGGCCCCAATCGTGTCGACGACCACCAGTTCCTTCGCTCCCGCAGCAAGCGCCGACAGGTAAGCGGTTTTCAGAAATTCCAACTCGGTGCGCGTGCCATCGACGGCGAAGAATGCAACCGTGATGCCGGCCTCGCGCGCCGCCGAGATGGCATCGCGAATCCGGCGCAGCACTTCTTCCCGTGAAATGCCATATGCCTTCAGCTTGATCGCGCTGGTGGGCGCTTCAATCACGGAATAGCGAAGTTTCAGCCGCACTAGCTCTTCGACGTCGGCCTTGACCGCGCGCGAAAATCCCCAGAGCTCCGCCTTGATGCCCGCCTTCTGCATGAGCTCGATCGCTTCGGCGTCTTCTGCCGAAACCCTTGGGAAGCCGGCTTCAATACGGCTCACTCCAAGCTCATCCAGCTTGTGCGCGATTTCCAGCTTCTGCTGCGGAGAGAGGACGACCCCAACCGTCTGCTCCCCATCGCGCAGTGTCGTGTCGTAAAACCGGACAGGCGTTTTTGGAAACGCGCCCCGTACCTCCGGCCGCGCATTAAGTTCGCTTACCCAGATTTTAGAATTTGCAGTCATCTTCGAAGAGGCAGTTGGTAATCACCTAATTTGGTAATTTGAAATCTCATTGGGATCGGTTTCAAATTACACAATTGCAAACTTTGCTACTTCGCCTCCTGCACCACCAGCGCCGCCGCTCTCTGTCCATACGCCTTTTCCCAGGAGATCACCGGATTCCGCAGCACGCCGATCTTTTCAATTTCGCATTCCATCACGTCGCCCGGCTTCAGATACAGCGCCTTCGGATCTCCCGAAAACGCGGCCACGCCCGACACCGTTCCAGTCGAGACGACATCTCCCGCGCTGTATCCCATCGGCGAGTAGTGCGAGAGTATCTCGGGAATCTTGACCGACATTTTGCTCGAATGCGAGCGCTGCCGCGCCTCCCCGTTTACGCGCAGTTCCATCGCCAAATTGTGCGCGTCGGGAATCTCGTCGGCAGTCACGATCCAGGGCCCCAGCGGGCAGAAGGTGTCAATCCCCTTGCAGAAACTGAACACGCCCGACTTCATTTCGCGGCGCTGGATGTCGCGCGCGGTAATGTCGTTGAAAATTACATAGCCGCCGATGTAGCTGGACGCCTCTTCCGGAGTAAAGTGCTTTCCGGCTTTCTTTAGAACGACCGCCAGTTCCAGTTCGTAATCCAGTTCCTGGGTCAGGTGTTCGGGATAGATCACCGGCTCATCGTGCCCAATAATCGCGTCGGTATTCTGAAAGAAAACGATCCATGGCAGCACCGGATGCGAAAAGCCAGCTTTCGTAGCCTCTTCGTGGTGCTCGCGGAAGTTGCCCGCTGTATGAAAAAACTTTTTCGGAATGATGGGCGCCTTGAGCTGTATGTCACTCAGCGAGTACAGTAGCGCCTCTCCGCGAGGACCAGTGAGACCGATGACGTCGCCGGCGCCGTCCGCCGCGAGATGGGTCACGTAGTCAAGAGCTTTATGTGCGGCGTCAAGGCTGGTGTCACCTCCGCGGAACAGCGCCCGCATGTCAGGCGGGACAAGAGCATCGGCCATGCGATAGAAAATCGCTTCGCTCTCGACGTCGCGCAGGTAAAGCGCGCAAGCAGTATGAAGATCAACGACCTGATGGTCGCCAACCAGCGCGCCAATGCGCGATTGCCGCGCAGCGTTCTCGAAAGTAACAAGTTTCATCGCAGTTTGCCGCAGGTGAATGCTCAGATTTTATTGAGAGAAACAAGCATTGTCCATGGCGCCGCAGCTGCGAGGCTTTCTCTCGTGGACCTTCGTGTCCTTGGTGGTTAAAGCCTTCGGCCACTGACTAGACTAATCCGCTTTCACCACCACATACTTCCGGCCCGCGTACAGCCGATACCCCGCGCCGTCTTTTTCAAATTTCAGGGGAACTGGATGCTTGAGCTGATCATCGTTCGCGCTGGCGATTGAGAACAGATCCGTCGCCGCCACGTTCATCACAATGAACTTTCCGTCCTTGACGCCGAATCCATACTCTCCCGGATCGAGCGTAGCTCCGTCAAAGCTAAGCTTGGTTTCAGTGATCAGGAAGCCCTGGTATTTCTCCTGAATTGCGGTCGAATATCCCGATGTGTCCACCAGCCCCGCCAACACCACCTTGCCGGAGGAATTTTTCAAGCCGGCCGTATTCCGCACCTGCACAGCCGCGCTCTGGCCGGCAAAGTAATACGAGTTCGGGGCAAGCTTCTTTACTTGATCGCTCGTGAGAATTTGCGCGCCAGCCTGCGTCAAGGCGAGTGCCACGAGCACAGTGAGCCATGCCTTCTGGCCAATGCGGTTCAAATTACCATTCATAGAAAGTCCTCTTCATTGAAAGTCCTCTTCATTTTCCCCTGTGCACCCCTGTGTACCTCTGTGTCCTCTGTGGTAAAGATTTGTTCAACCACCGAGCTGCGCAGGAGAAAGCAGGCCGCCATAGTACATGAGTCGGCGGGTTTCTGACAGGCCAGGAAAAATCGTTTGACCGCAACATTCGGATAGTCCGCGCGATCGGACTGCCCTATGTTATCTGCATGGCCACCAATGCGATACTTTCAGAAGAAGAAGCAATGAAGTCAACCGTAAATCCAACTCCGGAGCGACTTAAAGCCCGCCGCTGGCAAGCCGTCCTCGATCGCGACGTTTCACTCGACGGCACGTTCGTCTTCGGCGTTTCAAGCACCGGAATATTCTGCCGACCGTCGTGTCCCGCCAAGCGCCCGCGCCGCGAGAACGTAAACTTTTTCGATCATGCTCTCCAAGCCGAGCAAGCCGGCTATCGCGCCTGCCTGCGCTGCCGTCCGAAGGCGGTGGACGGCAACCCGCAATCCGCGCTGGTGCGCGAGATGTGCCGTTACATCGAGCAGCGTATTGAAGACCGCATCACGCTCAACCTGCTAGCCAAAGAATTCCGCCTTAGTCCATTTCATTTGCAGAGGACGTTCAAATCGGTCCTGGGCGTGTCGCCGAAGGCCTACATCGACGCCTGCCGCCTCCGGCAGGTGAAACAAAATCTACAGGCCGGCCACTCCGTCACAACCGCCCTCTATGCCGCCGGATACGGCTCCAGCAGCCGTCTCTACGAGCGCACCGCCACTCAACTAGGCATGACGCCGGAGAAGTACCGCCGCGGCGCGGTGGCAGCTGTAGTCCGCTACACTATCGCCACCTCTCCTCTAGGACGAATGCTGATCGCTGCCACCGACAAAGGGATCTGCGCCATCCAATTCGCCGACAACGACGACCAGCTTCAGCAAGGCCTGATGCGCGAGTTCCCTTTCGCTACCCGCCGCCGCGACGATGCCGCCATGGCCGAATGGCGAGTGAATCTGACCCGCCTGATGGAGGGAAGCGAGGCAAGTCCATCTCTTCCCCTAGACATAAGGGCGACCGCGTTTCAACGCCGAGTCTGGGAGGCACTGCAAAGAATTCCCCGAGGAGAAACCCGCTCCTATAGCGCCGTAGCGAAGAAGATAGGCATGCCAAAAGCCACGCGAGCCGTAGCCCGAGCTTGCGCCACAAACCCGGTAGCCGTAGCGATTCCCTGCCACCGCGTAGTGCGCGAAGACGGCAACCTGGGCGGCTACCGCTGGGGAATTGAGCGCAAAGAGCAGTTGCTGGCGCTGGAGAAGCAGCCGTAGAGACGGGGCTTGCCTCGTCTAAGCAGCGGAACGGCCTGTGTCCTTGTAACCGACCACCGCGTGCCTGCTCTGCCAAGAGCACGCCTTCAGCCCAGTCAGCGTTTTTGGTCCTCGGGCCGTTGACTCTTGGGGTAATTAGCGCAGACATGGAAGGTAAACTCCTTATCGCGCTGCAACTCGAAAATCTGCATCATTTCGTCGATAGACGTGCCAGTGGGGCCGCCTGATGGTCTGAACCTCCATCCACATTCGGAACAACCAAAACCTCGAAAGCGTTGTTGTTCAACCCACACTAGGTTCCGGCTCATGGCTGCCTTTGTCGCTGCGCCCCCGCGCATTGTCTGACCTCGTGCCTACACCCCCATACTAGTGCGGCGTAAATCATACGGGTGAGCTCTTAGCAGTTCTTAGTACAACGAAAGTGATGCATCTTCTTGGAAACACTGAACTTAATGTGTTCACACGCGGCAGATCGCTGATGATGCATGAGATTCGCACAGATTTTCAGTTGCAGCATACGATTTTTAGGGGTAGGATTCGTTGCGCAGGGGTACGATTTCAAAAGAAAGGGGCGACCCCAAATGGCACGAAACGGAAACGGCAGGCATTATGAGGCGGTAAATCGTGCGGATGTTCCGGAGGGCCGTAAAGGAAAACATCGCAAGGCGGTGACGGATATCCTCGCCGACCTCTCAAAGCTGAAAGCTCAGCAAGCGATCAAGGTTCCGCTGAGCAGCCTGAACGGGGAGAAGATGCAGAATCTTCGCTCTGCTCTGAACCGCGTAACACGCGAGAAAAACATCCCGGTGCTAACGTCCAGCGACGAGAAATACCTATACGTTTGGCGCGCCGACCCGCCCAAGAATACGGAGATGAACGAGTAGGGAGCTAGTCGCCAATCTGAACCGGCACCTTTGCCTTCTTGGGCGGCGAGCACACGGATTCAAACCACCGGCTGATATACACCTGAGCATGGGCTTCGCCGCAGAAATGCCGTGCGGTGGCGCTGTTAGCGGCAGTCAAATCCCACTTGACGACCGCGAGCTTCTGATCTCCGCACTCGATCACAAACCAATGGATCGGATTCTGACTGACGATCCCGCAAATCTCGCATTGGAATTCCTTCAGACTCGACATGCCCTCTCCGTTGAGCGATGGCTCGGCGAAACGCAAAATAATTGTATAGCGGCCGCCGGAGCCAAGTCGAAGGAGAACGTCCCGGCCCGCGTGATTCCAGGAGCCGGTGCAGCGCAGCGGGACTCCCCTCTTCCCTGTGGGCTTATCCCCTGTGGTCCCCGGTGTCCCCTGTGGTTAGGATTTTTTTGGACTTCAGCCAGGCGCCGCCTACTCAGCCTGCTTCGTAATATTCAGCAGCACGCCAACGCACATCAGTGTCACAAACAGCGACGATCCGCCGTAGGAAACAAACGGCAGCGGAATGCCTTTGGTAGGCATCAGCCCCAGCACAACGCTGATGTTGATGAAAGCCTGCAGCACGATCATGCTGGTGATTCCGACGGCCAGGAAGCGGCCGAAGTTATCCTGCGTTCGCAGCGCCGCGCGCGTCCCGCGCCAAAGAAAGATCGCAAAAAGGATGATGACGGCCAGCGCTCCGACCAGCCCTAACTCTTCGGCAGTGACGGCAAAAATAAAATCGGTATGCGGTTCGGGGAGATAAAACAATTTCTGCTTCCCTTCCATCAGCCCCAGTCCAGTCACGCCGCCGGTCGAGACCGCGATCAGCGACTGAATAATATGGAAGCCGAATCCCTTCGGATCCGCATAAGGATTCAGAAAAGCCAGGATGCGATCTTTCCGGTACGAAACGTGAAAGATCAAAAAGTAAAGCGGCAGCAGCGAGGCCGCGAAAGCATATCCGAAGTAGCGCAAACGAATGCCGGCAACGAAAAAGACGCAAGCAGTAATACCGGCGCAGGCAATCGCGGTGCCGAGATCCGGCTGAAAGACAATCAGCGCGAGAAACGCCGCGGTAGGCACCACCGCCGGAATTAGCGTATTGCGCCAGTCGTCCATGGCCTTGGTCTTATTTTCGAGAAACCATGCGAGAAACAGAATGAGCGCGGGCTTGGCCAGTTCCGAAGGCTGCAACGAAATCGGACCCACGTGAAACCAACGATGCGTGCCATGAGCGCGATCAAGAAAAAAAACAGAGATGAGCAGAAGCGTCGTAAATCCTAGAAGCAAGAAAATCAGCGCCGGATGTTGCAGGCGCTTGTAGTCCACCTTCGTGGCTACGACCATCACGGCGAGTCCCGCAACGGCCCATAACAGTTGCTTCAGCAGAAATTCGTAGGCCGACCCGAACCGCTCCTTGGCCATCACGGCGGAGGCGCTGAAGATCATGACCAGTCCGATAAAAACCAGAATCGTGGTCACGGTAAACATCCAGCGATCGACGCTGACTCGCTTAGCCATAGAGAATCCATTTCACCACGGAGACAGGGAGACAGGGAGGAGTTTCGCGTATTGATCTTGGGGAGGTGATAACTGAGTTGGTTCCAAGGTGACTCGTGCCAGGAATATCGCCTTAGATACCGAAACGTTAGATACGTATCAGGGTATCGCTTCGGCGATACCGTAGAGCTCCAAAATCGACCGCCCCTTTTAGGGGCTGCGTTGGCGTCATCGTTAATGCGATAACCTGATACGAATCACACTACACAGATCGGGACATCGCCAACGAATGCACCGTCTCTTTGAACACTCTGCCGCGGTGTTCGTAACTCTGGAATTGATCAAAGCTCGCGCATGCCGGAGCCAGAAGAATGACGTCGCCAGCCACTGCAGATTCGCTGGCGCGCCGGACAGCATTTTCCAGAGTTTCCGCATGGTCGATTTCAGCGGCGCCCTGAATCTGCGATTCGATCTTGGCCGCCGCCGCTCCAATCGTGTACACGCGCTTCACCCGCTCGCGCAACAATTCATTGAGCACGGTATAGTCGCTGCCCTTATCCTTGCCGCCGAGAATCAGGTGCACGTGCGGACCATCGTCCGCCGGGAACGCTTCCAGCGCCTTGATAGTAGCGTCCACGTTCGTAGCCTTGGAGTCATTGTAGTAATCCACGCCTGCGAACCTGGCCACGAACTCCAGCCGGTGCTCGACGGCTTTGAAATTCCGCACGGCCGAGCGAATCTGTTCGGGCTGGCAGCCGACGAGCATGCCGATCGAAACTCCGGCTAGCACATTTTCCAAATTGTGCGCGCCTTTCAGCGGCACTTCCGCCAGCGGCATGATCTCGCGTTCGTTCTGACCATCCCGGAAACGGATATGCGTGCCGCGGGCAAACGCTCCTCGTTCAACCTCTTCCTTTCGGCTGAACCAGAACAACTGCGCGCGCGTACGATCCGACAATCCAGCGGTGGTGGAGTCGTCGGCATTCAGGACGGCGAAGTCATCCTTACCTTGATTTTCGAAGACGCGCGCCTTGGCGTTGACGTAATTGTTGAAAGTCTTGTGGCGATCGAGATGGTCGGGCGTGATGTTGAGAATCACTGCGATTCGAGGCCGAAATTCAACGATGGTTTCCAGCTGAAAACTTGATACTTCAAGCACCGTCCAGGTCGTGGGCCCGGCCTGATCCGCCAGACTGATAGCAGGCGTGCCGATATTACCGCCAACCAGCGTGGAGAACTTTCCCGCCGCAATAATCTTACCGGCCAATGAGGTAGTAGTGGTCTTGCCGTTGGCTCCAGTGATGGCGACGATCGGACCGGGCAGAAATTGCGCAGCGAGTTCAATTTCTCCGATGACCGGCTCTCCCAGGTTGTGCGCCTGCACCAGTTGCGGCGCATCGACTGGCACCCCGGGACTAACCACGATGAGGTCTTGCCCACGAAAAGTACGGTCGCCATGGCCGCCGGTTTCGACCGTGATCCCATGCTCCAGCAGGAGCAGGATTTCGTCGCGAAGTTCGGCTTCGGGCTTGCTATCCGACACGGTGACCCGTGCGCCGCGCGATTTCAAGAAGAGCGCGGAGGCCACGCCGGACTTGCCGAGACCGACCACCAGCACGCGTTTATTGTTGAGATCCATCGAGTTCGATTGGTAATTTGTAATTGGTAATTTGTAATTTAAAACCGTTCTCGTGCCAATTGGTCTGTTGTTTTTAAAATTACAAATTACAAATCACCAATCGCAAATTTCTCTTACCTCAATTTCAGCGTGGTCAGCGCAAACAGCGCAAACACCAGCGACGCAATCCAGAAGCGCACAATCACCTTGGACTCCGACCAGCCCAGCAGTTCGAAGTGATGGTGGATCGGCGCCATCTTGAAAATGCGTTTTTTTCGCAGCTTGTAAGAACCAACCTGCAGGATCACCGAGAGCGCCTCGATAACGAAAATGCCGCCGATGAATGGCAGCAACAGTTCCTGTTTGATCATGACGGCTACGGTGCCGATCGCGCCGCCCAGCGCCAATGAGCCGACATCGCCCATAAAAACTTCCGCGGGATGCGCGTTATACCAGAGAAATCCAATGGAAGATCCGACCATGGCTCCGCAAAAAATAGTGAGCTCACCGATCTGCGGCATGCGCTGCAATTCGAGGTAGGTCGCAAAAGTGGCGTGGCCGCTGAGGTAAGTGAGAACCGCAAGCGCTCCGGCCGCGATCACCGTGCACCCGATGGCGAGTCCGTCAAGGCCGTCAGTAAGATTCACGGCGTTGCTCGATCCCACAATCACAATCACGACGAAGGCGACGAACGGCAGGAAGGCCAGCGGCCAGAGGTGGGGATGAACCGCCCATCTTTGGATCACCAGGTCCGGGTGGAACTGCTTGAGGAACGGCACCAGCAGCCTGGTGGAGTACTCTCCGCGGTGCTGCAAAGCGATCAGCGCGATCGCAATCAGGATGCTGGCAGCCGCTTGATAGCTCAGTTTGGCGCGCGCCGTAAGTCCGAGATTGCGGTGATGAACGACCTTAAGGTAGTCATCGGTAAAACCGATCGCGCCGAAGGCCACCGTGGAAAACACAGCGATCCAGACAAACGGATTGCTCAGGTCCGCCCAGAGCAATGTAGGCACCAGGATGGCGATGGCGATCAGCAAACCACCCATGGTCGGCGTACCGGCTTTTTTCTGATGAGCCTGCGGACCCTCTTCGCGGATGTACTGCCCAATCTGGAAATCGCGCAGGCGCCGAATCACGACGGGCCCAACGATCAGGCCAGTGAAAAGAGCAGTGAGGCTGGCAAAGGCTGTGCGGAACGTCAGGTAACGAAAAATGCGGAAAGGCGGAAAATAGTGGAAGAGCTTCAGGTAGAGCAGCCAGTAGAGCAATCCGCCTCCGACACCAGTTCTCGGTTCTCAGTTCCAGTTTTACCCCTGTGTGCCTCTGTGTTCCCTGTGGTTCAGGCTTTAGTTCTCTACCACAGAGGACACAGGGGAAACCCTCAAGCAATCCGCCTGCAACAGCAGTTCTCAGTTCTCAGCTTCCGCCGCCGGGGCAGGAGGTACGCCGAGTTTTCGCCGCCATGTCTCCAGCGCTTTTTCCAGCTTCACGCCGCGCGACGCTTTCAACAATACGACATCGCCTTCGCGAGCTTCGCGCGCCAACCGCTCCCCGGCTTCTTCTGGCGTGGCAACGAATTCCGCTTTCATACCCGCTTCGCGAGCCGCTTCCACCATCGCCTTCGCCAAGCCCCGCACGCCGAGCAGGAAATCAATTTTACTTCCGGCCTGGCTTCCTGCCGCATTTCCTGCAATGTAACGCCCACACTCGAGATGCAGTTGCTCGCCAGTCGTGCCGAGTTCCAGCATCTCGCCGGCGACAACAATCCGCCGTTGGGCCGGCATGGCAGCCAGAGTATCCACGGCAGCCATAAGCGCCTTCGGACTTGAATTGTAGCAATCGTACAGCACGGTGATGTTACCCAGTTGGACGACCTGTCCGCGCTTGTCGGCGGGCTGCAGGGACGGCAGAGCTCCGGCGATTTCTGACGGGGTGATGCCATGCTCGAGCGCAATTGCAGCCGCAGCGAGCACGTTGTACACGTTGTGCGTGCCGAGCAACGGACTCTGCACTGGCTGGCGCACTTCCTGACTGACAAGATCGAAGCGCGTGCCTTCGGATCCAAGAGTCTCGATATTTTCCGCCCGTACATCTGCCGGAATACACGCCGTTGGCTTCAACCCAAACATGACGACCTTGCCCTTGAAGTCGCGGCCGAACTGGCTCACATATTCGTCATCGGCATTCAAAACTGCCGTGCCGCCGTGCGGAAGAGCTTCGATCAGTTCATATTTCGCGCGCGCGATTCCAGCGATCGAGTCAAAGCTTTCCAGATGCACCGGCGCAACGTTGGTGACCACGGCCTGGTTCGGCAGCGCGATGCGAGCCAAAGCCGCAATTTCGCCGGCGTGCGACATCCCCATCTCAACCACGGCGAGATCGTATTCCGGCTCAAGCGTCAGCAGCCCGAGCGGCAGACCAAAATGATTATTGAAATTCCCCTTGGTGCGGTGCACGCGGTACTTGATCGCAAGCAAATGGGCCATCGCTTCTTTGGTGGTGGTCTTGCCCATCGAGCCCGTGACGCCGATAGCGGTCTTACCCCACTTTTTTCGGACTGCCGTCGCCAGCGTCTGCAGCGCGACGAGCGTGTCGTCGACGGCCAGCAGGCTGGCACGGCTGGAATAGCGCGCCAACTGGTCTTTCCGAACCACCGCAGCGATGGCGCCTCGGCTTAATGCCTGCTCAACAAAGTCGTGACCGTCGAGGCGCTCGCCTTTGACCGCAAAAAAAAGTTCGCCGGGTTGCACGGTGCGGGAATCGATGGAATATCCCTGGGCCAGCGCATGACCGTCGTATTTGCTGGTCGCGGCTTTCCCTATCTGAGCCTCGCCCCCCGCTGCAATGAATTCGGCGATCCGCGAGAGAGTAAGTTTCATGCGGTCTTCCCCGCAGTACCCGCTTTCGCGACGGCTTTGCAGTCGTAGCCGAGGGCTATCAGGCTCTCGCGCGCCACGTCCACATCATCGAACGGAATCGTTCCCTCTTTCGTGATCTGCACTTTTTCGTGCCCCTTGCCCGCGAGCAGCACGATGTCCCCAGGGGTTGCCTGTTGCAGAGCAAGAACGATGGCCTTGCGGCGGTCGGGCTCCATGGAATATTTCGCGCCGGACTTCTGCAGTCCAACGACTGCATCGTTCATGATGGCCAGCGGGTCCTCCGAGCGTGGATTGTCGGAAGTAAGCACAACGAGGTCGCTGCCCTTGCCCGCAGCCTCGCCCATCAACGGACGCTTGGCGCGATCGCGATCGCCGCCACAACCGAAAAGCGTGATGACCTTGCCTTTGAGGCCGGCGCGAGCCACAAAATCGCGAGCCAGGGCGGTGAGGTTGCGCAGGGCGTCGTCCGTGTGCGCATAATCCACGACCACCGTGAAGGGCTGGCCGCAATCCACGCGTTCGAAGCGGCCGGGAACGCTAGCGAGATCGAAGATTCCTTTTGCGATCGCCTCGGCGGAGCAATCGCGGGCATACCCGGCGGCACAAGCTGCCAGCACGTTGTACACGTTCACATTGCCGATCAGCGGAGACCACATGGCAATCTTTCCCGACGGCGTCACCATTTGAAAACGCGTTCCCCGCGGAGTGACGTCGACCGATTCAGCATGAAAGTCGCCGGATGCGAGACCGTAGGTGAGCACCAGAGCGCTCTTCTTTTTGCAAAGTTTCCATAGCTGGCGGCCGTATTCATCGTCAAGGTTAAGAACGGCGGCGCGCGGCGGTTCCGTTCCGCAGCCTTCGAAGAGAATCTGTTTGGCGCGGAAGTAATTTTCCATCGCGCCGTGGTAATCGAGGTGGTCGCGAGTGAGATTTGTGAATACGGCCACATCAAAAGGAATTCCGAAAACACGCTGCTGCTCGAGCGCGTGCGACGACACTTCCATCACCGCTTCGGTGACTCCCAGGCCGAGGCCCTGCGACAAAAGACGGTTCAACTCCAACGATTCCGGCGTGGTGTGCGGAGCCGGCAGAACCTTCCCCGCAACGTGATATTCGATGGTTCCGACCAGCGCGGTCTTGCGACCAGCCGCTTGCAATATGGATTCGATCAGGAAGGCGGTCGTGCTCTTTCCATTTGTGCCTGTGATTCCAGTATTCGCAATTCGCTCGCCAGGTCGTTTGTAGAAATTTGCGCTTAGCCGGGCGAGTGCGCGGCGCCCGTGCACAACCTGCGCCCAGGCAACCGCGGGACGCGGCGTCTCGGCTGCTGAATCGGTCACGATGGCAACCGCTCCGGCGGCGATGGCTTGATCGATGAACCGATTGCCATCGCTCGTCTCACCCTTCATGGCGGCAAAAACAGTTCCGGGGCGCACCCGTCGGGAATCGTATTCCACACCAGCAACGGCGGGGTTTCCGCTCTGGGAGAGCACCTCGGCACCCTGCAGGAGCTGTTGGAATGTCATTGGAATGATTATAAATAGCGTTCCCCTGTGCACCTCTGTGTTCCCTGTGGTTCAGGCTTTAGTTCTCTGCCACAGAGGACACAGCGGATCACAGGGGAAACCCTACCTGCCAAAACGCACCGCGCGATCCCACCGCAACGTGCGCACCGGGAAGAGGTGACTGCTCTCGAGCGGTCCCACTGCCGACGGCGTCGAGGTCGAGCCCTGCTTCCTGCGCCGCCTCAATAGCAACGCGCAGGTTCTTACCCAGGAATGACGGCACCTCGATTCCTCCCTCTTCCACGTCAAGGACCACGGTACCGCTCGCCGGCAATTTTTGCGGGGGTGAACTCTCGGTTTGCGCAACAGGTAAACTCGCTGCCGCCATCACCGATGGAGTCGGCGCCGCGTGATCCGCGACTCTTCCAGGATCTCTCGCGGTAAGTGCCGCGGGTATGACCTGGGCGGCAATTGGGCTAGGCTTGACCGCTGCTGAAATGGCGGGAGTCTCACTGGCATCGGCGATATCCAGGCTGGCGCCCAAGTGATCAGGTGAGCTTTCTTCCAGACTTGCCTCCGGGACATCGCGGCGAGCAAGCAAAACCTGCCGGCTGGGCGGAAGCTGCACATCATGCGGCACGTGCAGATACTCGAGCACTTGCTGCATGATCCGTTGGAAGACGGGTGCCGACACCTGACCGCCTTGATGGAGTCCGACGGCCGAGTCGAGGATCACCACCACTGCAATTTGCGGATCGTTGATGGGAGCAAACCCGGCAAAGGACGCGACATACTTCGTCTTCGAGTAAACGCCGGTGGCTGGATCCACCTTCTGAGCCGTCCCGGTTTTGCCCGCCGAACTGTAGCCCTCGAGAATGGCTTTGCGTCCGGTGCCATGGAGCACCACTCCCTGCAGCATCTGCCGCATCTCGGCCGCGGTCAGAGGTGAAATCACACGCGTTCCCTCGGCGGGCTGGAAGGCGATGGTTTGCGGAGTATTCTGCGGCGTAATCGTGCCCGCGACGATGCGCGGCGGGACGTGCACGCCGTCGTTGGCAATCGTCGAGATCAGCGAAATGAGCTGCAGCGGCGAAATGCCAATCTCCTGGCCCATCGAAATGGCGCCAATGGAAACTTTCGACCAGCGTTCAACCGGCTTCGTCAAGCCGCGTGTTTCACCGGGAAGCTCGATCCCGGTTTGCTGGCCGAATCCGAAGGCGCGAATGTATTTGTAGAAGCGCTCGTCACCCAGCCGCAGCGCAACTTTGATCGCGCCCACATCGCTCGACTCCGCCAGAATGTCGGCCACCGAGAGCACACCATGCGGCTTGCTGTCGCGGATACGCATGCCGTTGATGACGATCGATCCCATCTGGCAGTCGAACATTTCGTCAGAGCGCGTAATCTTCTCTTCCAGCCCGGCCGAGATAGTCACCATTTTGAAAGTTGACCCGGGCTCGTATACGTCGCTGACCGCGCGGTCTTTCAGGGCCTCGTTGCGAATTTCCTTCCGAATATTGGGATTGAACGTCGGCCGGTTGGTGAGGGCCAGTATCTCGCCGGTGTGGGGATTTTCCACGATCACAGTGCCGGCGATGGCGTGCGTTTCTTGCATCCCGCGCTCGAGTTCCCGTTCGGCGATGTACTGGATGTTCTGATCGACCGTCAGGACGACGCTGTTGCCGGACTCCGGCTCCTTTTCGACGCTGGCAAACCAGCGCTTGCGCGCGTCGACGGAAATCATCAGCTTGCCGGCCTTGCCCTGGAGTTGCTGGTTGAATTGCCGCTCCAGCCCGCTCAGTCCCTGATCGTCGGTCCCAACGTACCCCAGAATTTGCGCCGCCAGTTCACGCTTTGGATAAAAGCGCTTCGGTTCTTTCTGATAGTGGATGCCTTGCAGATTCAGCGCGCGGATGCGCTCAATCACTTCGGCGTCGGCCTTCCGCGCCACCCAGCAGAAGGTCTTATGAGCGCGGCAGTCGGCGAGCACGACGCGCGGATCGTCTTTCGTAATGCGAGTAATCAGGCTGATCGTATTAGGAAGGTCGGGAGCTTCTGAAGGCACCACGAAGGCCGAGTCCACCTGAATGGACATCGCCAGCTCGCGCCCGGCGCGATCGTAGATGACTCCGCGTTTCGCCGAAAGATCAAAGCTGCGCTGCTGCTGGCGCTGGGCTCGTCGTTCGAAATCGCCGTAGCAAAAGATTTGGAGATAGACGAGCCGCAGACAGATCGTCAGCAGCCACAGGCAAAGCAATCCAGACAAGGCGTAGAGCCTGAATCTTGCGCCGTTCGAAGAGGTGCTCGCCGCCATATCAGTTCCCAGTTCTCAGTTCTCGGTTCTCAGAGAAAAAGCACGCGACTGAGAACCGAGAACTGGGAACTGAGAACTGTTTTACCGCACTGATACCACCGATACCGGAGTAACGCTCGCCATCACCGGCGCAGCGGCATCGGCGTCAGCGTCCATGCGAACTACCTGCCCGGGCTGCGGCGATTGCATGCCCAGCTTGCGCGCCATCACATCAATCCGCTCCGGATCGCGCAGCGACGCTTCTTCCAGACGCAGAGCCCGGTTCATTTCCGTAAGACCATCGCGCTGCGACCGCAGCGTCTCAATCTTGTACCCATACTCAATCGCGCGAAAATGCTGCAGCGCGTATCCCATGACCAGCAGAAACAGGCAGCACAGCGCAAATGCGAACTGTTTCATCTCCCGTGCGCGGCGCGGGTCTTCGACCTTCACCAGGCGCGAGTTATCGATGGTCTTGCGAAAATAAATCTCCGGTGTCCCCAGCCAGCAGGACTTGCGGCTAGACGAAGCTGCGCTTTGCATTGCCAGGGCGCTCATGATTTATGCCACTCCAAAAAATTTGGAATCGTAATCTGCGTTCTGTTGAATCGAGACGGCCCATGGTTGAGCGTCTATGTTCTGTGCGAAGCCCTGTGCGAACATCGGTTCATCCGAGGACGCCCTCTGCTCAGCGCGTTCGACGGATGCCATCAGGCTTTCGATCAGGGTGCCGGTGAATGTCATTTTGAAGGTTCCAATTTTCTTCTCCGGACCCGGCCTTGTTCTATTTTTTCTTGGCCGTTCCGGAAAAACTCCACCACAGAGTTTCTTCAAAATCTTTACCCGGCACGCCTTACTATCACCGCACCGGGCGCCCGGCAGTTTCTCCGGGGCAAACTAAACTCTCGCAAACCAAACTCCTACGAACTCAAACTTTTTCAGCGGCGCGCATCTTGGCGCTGCGCGACCGCGGATTGCGATCGATCTCGTCTTGTGATGCCATCACCGGCTTTTTCATGAGCAAACGAAAGTGCTTGTCCTTTGCCCCCTCACGCATCGCATCCTTGACGATCCTGTCTTCGAGCGAGTGAAAGCTGATTATCACCAACCTTCCGCCCGGCTTCAGCACCCGGGGCGCCGCCCCCAGCAGTGCTTTCAGATCGTCCAATTCACGGTTTACGAAGATTCGGAGAGCCTGAAAGGTTCGGGTCGCCGGATGAATCCGCTCGTGTTTCATTGACCGGGCCGCGGCTGATACAACCTCGACAAGTTGTTTCGTCGTGCGTATCGGCCGCGACCGGACAATGGCTCTGGCGATTCTCCGCGACCTCCTTTCCTCACCGAATTCGTAAATCACATCGGCCAGCTCGCGCTCGTCGATGTGGTTTACCACTTGTTCGGCGGTCTCGCCGGACATCGGGTTCATCCGCATGTCCAGCGGTCCTTCCGCCTGAAAACTAAATCCGCGCGCCGGGTCGCTAAGCTGCAAACTGCTAACCCCCAGATCCGCCAGGATGCCGTCCAGCGTTGCGGGAGCGATGCGCTCACCCACTTCCGCAAACGACCCATGAATCAAAGTGACAGCAGGCCACTCCGACTTCACTGGTTGCCGTTCGCCCGCCAGTTCAGCAGCGCCTTCACTGACGGCTGACGGCTGACGGCTGACAGCTGCTCTCGCCACCTCCAGCGCCGCCGGATCCTTATCGAAGCCAATCAAATGTCCCGGTGCGCCGAGGCGTCTTGCGATTTCGTAACTGTGCCCGCCCAGGCCCACCGTGGCATCCAGATAAGTTCCGCCACGCTTTACGGCTAGAAAATCGATCGCTTCTTTTAAAAGAACCGGGACATGGCCACCCGCTCCATGCCCACCCCGCTCGGGGGTGTCTGTTAAGTCCGTGCCCACTAGATGCCCAAGTCGTCCAGCGTCTTGATGTCTTCATCCGTGAAGGGCTCTTTAATCTCCTTGTCGAGCGCTCCCAGGTTGCGAACTTCCAGGTAGGTCAGATTGCCAAGCACTGCCACTTCCCCGCGAATCTGCGCCGACTCACGCAGAATCTGCGGGATCAGCAGGCGCCCCTGCCCGTCCATCTCCACGACCTGCCCGTAATAATTCGTGCGCGTCAGAAACTTTTTCTTCGTAGGA
>Ga0210400_10001732_pt1 | contig 21286 bp, 22 predicted proteins | sample IncBWH26MmetaG_FD_155456 | JGI IMG/M metagenome (GOLD analysis project Ga0210400, IMG submission 155456) | Forest soil microbial communities from Barre Woods Harvard Forest LTER site, Petersham, Massachusetts, United States - Inc-BW-H-26-M | ecosystem: Environmental > Terrestrial > Soil >...
GACATCGCCCACATCCTCATGCTCCGGGTGGTCGGCGGCACGCTGGGTCTCCAGCTTGTCGCCATCACCGATCCCAAGCACCCCTACGCCGCCATCGTGCGGTAGCACCAGACCTGGAGGCATCCCATGACGCTCAATGTGACCCCCGGCGATCCCAACGCGAACAGCTACGCCTTGCAGGCCGACGCTGACACCTTCGCGTTGGCCCGTGGCTTCACGAGCTTCTGGGATGCCTGCACGGTTCCGCAGAAGGAGGGCTTCCTTCAGTGGGCAACCCGCCTGCTCGACCAGCTCGACTGGAAGGGCGGCAGGCTCACCCCGCAGCAGGCTCTCCGCTGGCCCCGAGTGGCCGTCCTCGATCAGGACGGCTGGCTCGTGCAGCAGAGCACCATCCCCAAGTTCCTCCTCAACGCAACCTGCGAGCTGGCCATCCTGCTCGCGGTGGGCGACCGCACAGACGATGGAGGCACCTTGCCCATCAGTCGAGTGCAGGTCGGCACGCTCTCGGTGGACTTCAATGCGAAGATGCCGCCCGAGCCCCGTGTGATACCCAAGCCCGTGAAGGACTATGTCCGCCCCTACCTGCGCTCCGAGGGCGCCCGTCTGGTGAGGTGCTGAATGAGCATTGTTGGCACTCTCCAGGCCGTGGCCGCGCGGACCATCAACACCTACGGGCAGACGGCCACCTTCAACCTCATCACCCGCGCGAACCCCAACACCTACTCGCCCACCACCGGCACGACCACGGCCTCCGATGTCACCACGGCCATCACCGTGAAGGTGGCCACCGGCAAGCTCCGGTCCATCCTCGACAACAACAGCAACCGCCGGAAGCGCATGAGCGTCACCATCGCCGCGCCCGGCCCGTTCACGCGGCCGCCCCAGCCCGACGACACTATGACCATCAACGGCACGCTCTGGTATGTGGGCGCTCTCGTCAGCTCCTCCATGCAGGGGCAGACGGCGCTCTACGAAGTGGATTTGGAGGTCTGAGATGAGCGACGGCTTCTCTCTCAGCATCAAGAGCTTCTGCGACAAGGCGAAGCTCAAGGGGGATGTCGTCATCAAAAAGCTAGGCCTCAAGCTGCTCTCGGACCTAGTGGTGGGCACGCCGGTAGACACCGGCCGATGCCGGGCGAACTGGTATGTGACGCTCGACAACCCCAGCATCGACGAGGACCAGATGGCCGTCGATCCCGAGGGCGCCTCGACCATCGCTCGCGGAACCACCGCCATGGAAGCAGCCACCATGGGCAACATCGTCTACTTCACCAACAATCTGGTCTATGCGATGCCCTTGGAGATGGGGCACTCGCAGCAGGCACCCGCTGGCTGGTGCCGGATCGCCGTGAAAGAGTTGAAGGCATATCTGGCCGAAGCGGTCCAGGAGGCATGAGATGACCGCCGTAATCATGTCCGTGGAAGCCGCCCTTGAGGCGAAGCTGCTGGCCGCCAACATCGGCATCGACATCCAGTGGCCGAACGAGGTCTACGACCCCGCACTCCAGACGCCCTGGTGCCGGGTCTCGCACATCAAGGTGCAGCCGACTGTGGAGAGCATGGGCCCGATGGGCACCTCTCGATACAGCGGGCAGTTCCAGGTCTCCCTTTTCTACCCTCTTGGTGTCGGCCGCGGGCTGTGCTCCACCAAGGCGGATGCAATCGTCGCCGCGTTCAAGCCGGGAACCGTGCTTGATCCTGGCGGCGCGAATGTGGTGGTCTCCAGCTCGGGCAGCCGGACGCCAGTTCCCGATTCCAGCTGGTTCCATGTCCCCGTCCTCATCAATTGGTGGACGATCCTCCAACCCTAACCCTCACGGGAGACCATCATGCCTGCCATCGCTTCTGGCGCCCTCGTAGACACCCGGTTCATCCAGGAAGTCACCTTCGGCGTCACCCCCGCAACCCCCACCATGCAGCGGCTCCGCTTCACGCAGAACACGCTGAACCTCGACAAGCAGGTTTACGAGTCCAACGAGATCAACAGCACGCGCGGCATCTCGGACCAGCGCCATGGCCTCCGCACGGCCAAGGGCGCCATCAATTTCGAGCTGGGCCTCCAGACCTTCGACCTGCTCATCCAGGCCGCGCTGGGCGGCACCTGGGCCGTGGTCACCACGGGCTCCGCCACGCTCGCGGGCGCCGCCGGTTCCTTCACGCAGGCCTCTGGCAGCTTCATCACCATGGGCTTCAATGTCGGCGACGAGATCATCAGCTCTGGCTTCGCGGTGGGCAACAACAACGCCCGCTGGAAGGTCACGGCCGTTGCCGCGCTCACCCTCACCGTCTCGCCATCCGGCACCAACACCAACGCCGTGGTGGTGGATGCCTCGGCCGCCGCCCGAACCCTCTGTGTCGGAGTCTCCACCGTCACGCCCGGCAAGTCCCTCAAGATGGGCAGCACGCTCACGAGCTTCACCATCGAGCGCGGCTTCACCAACATCAATCAGTGGGAAGCCTTCACCGGCATGGTGCCCAATGTCCTCACGCTGACCTGCAAGCCCGGCCAGATCGTCGATGTCCAGATGGACTTCATCGGCAAGGACATGGCCATCAGTGGCGCCTCGCTGGCGACCGGCACCACGCCCCCGGCCACCAACTCGCCCTTCGACAGCTTCACCGGCACGCTCCAGGAGAATGGCTCGCCCATCGCTCTCATTACGGCCATCGACATGAAGATCGAGAACAACCGGACCACGGAGGGCATCGTGGGATCGAAGACCACGCCGGCCGTCTTCGAGGGCAGGTCCAGGATCGCGGGCAAGGTCACGGTGCTCTTCCAGGACGCGGTGATGCTGACCAAGTTCCTCAGTGAGACCCAGTCTTCCATCGACCTCGTGCTGGGAGACCTCAACGGCGTGGATTTCCACCACATCAACCTGCCCCGCGTGAAATACAACACGGGCATGGTGACGAGCCCGAAGGACGGCCCCTGCATCATCGAGATGGGCTACGAAGGTCTCTACGACGCCACCACCACGCTGACGAACATCATCTATCAGCGGTCGAACACCTAGAGCGGCTAGGATTGGGGGGTGGAAACATCCCCCACCTTTTCTCAGGAGTCCGACATGGACAAGCCCCTCTTCGACCTGATGGACCTCGACACCTCGCGCCTTGCGAATGAGGGTGTCGAGGTCCAGCTCTTGCACCCCACGACGCGCGAGCCGTTGCCCGCGTTCATCACCATCCGCGGCATGGACAGCGATGCCTTCCAGGTCATCGACATGCGCCTCGCTGATGCCCGGCTGAAGAACCTCCGGCGCGGTCAGGTTCAGACGGCGCAGGAGCGGCAGCACGAGCGCTGCATGGTGCTCGCCTCCGTCACCATCGGGTGGCGCGGTGTGAGCCTCGACGGCGCAGAGCTGGACTTCTCGGTGGCCAACGCTGAGAAGGTCTACAACCGATTCAAGTGGATCACCGAGCAGCTCGATGAAGCGGTCGCGGATCGCGCTCGTTTTCTGAAGAGCTGACGGAGGAACTGCTCGCCTTTGCCAGTTTTCGTTTCAAGCTGGGAGCGCCTCAAGCGGACGGACAAACCCTTGAGGCGCATCTCCGCCAGTTCCAAGAGCAGACAGGTCAGCCCCACCCGTTCCTTCTCACCGCACCAGAGCTTCCAGATGTCCTAGGGCATCTATGGCAATGGTTCAACGAACTGGACAACGCCCGCTCGGGTAGCGGGTTCGGTCCCAACCCCATCAGCTACTCCGAGATCGCGGCGTGGTCACGGATGACGGGGAGAAGGCCAAGCCCGTTCCAGGTTGAAGTCATCCGAAGGTTGGATGTCACCTACCTCCTCGCTCTCGCAGAGCGAAAACCCTAACTCAGAGCGTGCCTCGTGGCCGATTCCGTTGACCTTGCCAGCCTTGTAGTTTCGGTGGACGCCTCCTCTGCGGTGGAGGCGGCGCCCGCCCTGGACAACCTGACGGCAGCGGCCACGAGGACGGAGGCCGCGACCCGGAAGCTAGATGAGGCCGCGCGGCGCGAATACCAGTCGATGATGGCCTTCGCCGGCATGCACTCCACGGCGAGCGAGCGCATCGACAGTTCCACCAAGGCCTCCGACAAGTTCGAGATGGCCCTCCAGCGGCAGGCCGAGACGCTGGGCATGACGCGGTCGCAGCTGGCCGCCTACAACGCCGCTCACATCGAGGGCGTTGACATGCAGTTCGCCCAGAAATACATCGACCAGATGAAGGCGGCGGAGAGCGAAACCGGCGGCATCGTGGACCGGATGCAGGGCCGCTTCCAGACCATGGCACTCCGCTCGGGCCTGCACTTCGTCGTCATCACTGTGGCCATCATGGGTGTTGTGTCCGCGTTCAAGGACATGCTCACCTACAGCGACCGCGTCATCGCGTTCAACGACAAGCTCGTGGAGTTCGACGCCAAGGCCGCCATCGGCGCAGCCAAGGTGGCGCAGGAGATCGAGAAGGAAAATCAGGCCATCAAGGATGGCTACAAGACCCACGAGGAATCCGTCAACGCTCATAGCCGCGTGCTCGCGCTCCGTGACGAGCTGCTGGCGCAAGGCCCCGAGTATCGGAAGGCGCTGGCCAATGAAAACATGAGCTGGCAGGACATCCTCACCACGCTCAAGGCTATCAATGCCGAGAAGCTGAAGAGCGTGAACGATCAGATTGCCACCATGGAGAAGAATCACACCGAGCAGGTGACGCCCGGCTTCTTCACCAAGGCTGGGGACCTCATCAAGGCCAACATCGCAGGCGCGGGAAGGCTGGGCGGTGCGTCCCAGCGATACGACGAGGAGATCGACCTCAAGACAAAAGAAAACGAGATGAAGTATCAAACGGAGCTGAACAAGCTCTACAAGGACAAGGCGGATCTCGAAAAGGATTACCACGAGAAGGACCCGCCCGCGAAGAAGGCCCACAACGACGCGCTCAAGGAAGAGATCACCTACGAGCGCGAGCTGGCCACCTTGCAGAAGGATGGCCTCGCGCTGATGGATAAAAAGACCATCGCCCAGAAAGAGATCGAGGAGCTTGCCGCGCTGGACCTGAAATACCGGGATCAGGCGCAACGCTATGACAACGAGGTGAAGCAGGGCTCGCTCACCAAGGCGCAGGGCGATTCCCTGAAGATCGACTCCATCGAGCAGTATCAGGCCCGTGCCCAGCAGGTCCGCGAGAAGTATGCCCAGGAGCAGGTGACGCTCCAGGAGAAGGTCAATCACGATGTGGGCGCCCTCGAAGAGCTGAGCTACGCGCAGAAGCGCGAGAAGATGGTGCAGGCCTTTGAGAAGGACAAGAAGGAAGTCGCTGACGAGAATGCTTCCATCGCCAAGCTGAAGGCGCAGGGCAAGGACACGGGCCTCACGGCCATGCAGGCGCCTGACCAGGGAGCCTTCGACGCCTACCTCTCGGCCTTCGACGCCCGCGAGCGCGAGTCCGCAGCCGACCGAATGATTACTGGCCTCAAGACCATCGAGAAGGAAAAGGGCGTGGCCCTCGACTTCACAGAGCAGATCGCCAGCCTCGACGCCGTGGCGAAGAAGCTGGGCATTGATGTGCCGGGCGCCGCGGATCTCGCCAAGCAGAAGCTCGAAGACCTCCAGGCCCGGCAGGCGGATGGCTGGGCAGGAGCGGCCGCCGCGCTCAAGGACTTCTCCATCAAGAGCCAGGACCAGTTCGACAAGCTGAAGGGCTACTCGTCCAGCTGGATCAAGACCTTCGAGGACGACATCGTGCAGCTCTGCATGACGGGCAAGACGAACTGGAAGGGCCTAGTGGACGCGATGATCGCCGACATGATCCGGTTCAACCTGGAGAAGAATGTCATTGGGCCGGCCTCCAACTGGCTCTCTGGTGTGGTCTCGGCAGCGGGCAGCTACTTCGCGGGTGGTGCTTCTGGTGGCTCCTCTGGAGCGGACGCGGGCTACAGCTCGCTGGGCTCGGGCAATTACTCCGACTACTCCGGGCTCGCCGGCGGTGCCAGCAAGGTGCCCCAGTCGCGCGGCGGCAGCAGCGGCGCTCAGAACATCTCCATCTCCGTGAATGTGGACGCCTCTGGCCAGCAGCAGTCGCAAGCCACGGGTGGCGCGGGTGGATCGTCCACCGGCCCGGACAGCAAGGACGCAGCCGCCAAGATCGGCAAGATGATCGCGGATGGAGCCTATGCCGTGATCGTCCGCGAGATGCGCGTCAACGGCGTCCTCAACCGCGGCATCAAGGGGTAGACCATGGCCACCGGACTCTTCACGCTCCCCTTTAATCCGAGCTACAGCATCAACCTCGACGAGGCGCCCCGCACCCGCACGGCGGAATACGGCGAGGGCTATGTGCAGCGCTCCGGCGATGGTCTCAACTCCATCCAGCAGATGTGGAGCGGCGAGTTTGGCCAGCGCAACGACCAGGACGCGCTCGACCTGCTGGCCTTCTTCCGCATGCTGGGCGGCGTGACGCCCTTCTACTGGGTGGTGCCCAGCTCGGCCTATTCCGTCACCAGCTCGGGCTTCGGTATCGGCGACGGAGTGAGGACCAACTTCCAGCTCTGGAGGCCCGGCATCACGGGCCCAGCGGGCGTCATCTCAGACTGGTCCGGCGCATGGCCGCTCTACACCACGCAGCGGACGAATTACCTCCTCTGGTCGCAAGACTTCACCAACGCGGCGTGGTTGAAGATCGGCGGCGGCACAGGCTCGCTGCCTGTGGTCACTGGCAACTACGGCTATGCGCCTGACGGCACGCTCACCGCTGACCGTATCCAGTTCGCGCTGGGCGCAGGCAACACCATCAACGATTACTGCCTTGTCCGGCAGTCGCTGGCAGCCACCGCACCCACGGGCGCGATGGCGGGCGCCCGTTCCTTCTGGGTGAAGTCCAACACGGGCACCACGCAGTATGTGGAGATCCATACCGCATCGAGTGAATCCGCCGAGTTCGCCATCGGCACCACTTGGCAGCAAATCTTCTTCAATGAGGTGCAGCCATTCGCCGTCTATGCCGGCATCGGCAAGCGCGGCACCACCTCGCTCACGACGCCCAACGCCGACATCCTCGTATGGCAGGCCCAGTGTGAGACGGCTGCCGCGCCCACGCGGCCCATCGTCACCACCTCGGCCATCGTGACGGTCCAGCCCACCTACTCCGTGGCGGGCGGCTTCGGCATCTCTAACTACCTTGCCGCGCCGCCCACGATCTACCAGCAGGACTGGGAGGGCACGCAGCAGCTCTATCCCACGCTTCGCACAAACTGGCTCACCTACAGCGACCAGTTCGACAACGCGGCCTGGACGAAGTATGGCGGCCAAGTCCTGGTGCAGGCGGCATCGGGTCCATCGACCCAGCAGGCCAGCTTCATCCAGGAGGACACCAGCACGGGCAATCACGGGCTGGCGCAGACCATTGCCGGGCTACCAGATAACGCGGTCATCTCCGCCTACTGGGATCTCAAGAAAGGCACCCGCACCTTGGCGGGTGTGTTCGTGAGGACCAAGGCCAACAACTTCCCCACGGCCGTCTTCGACCTCAACGCGGGCACCATCTCATCCTCTGGTGGCACTTCATTCATCTCCGCCAGCATCACGCCGATGCCAAACGGCTTCTATCGCTGCCAGATCACAGCCAATGTGCAGTCGGGTGCGACGGTCCCCACCATGGAGGTTTACTCCGAAGTGGCGGCGGGCACATCGTCCCGTGTGGGTGATGGCGCCAGTGGCCTCTACGCCAGCGAGGCGCAATACGAGGTGAACCCCACCAGCACCTCCTACATCCAATCGCTTGGCACGGCGGGCACCTCCACGGACTACTCCGTGAACAACACAGGGCTCGTGACCGTCGCCAGCTCTGCCGCACCCATCGTTGCGGCCTTCCTTGGAACGGGCAACGGCAGCACGGCGATCTATACGATCACCACGCCGAACGGAACGACGCCCACTTCTGTCCGCGTCTTCAGGAACGACTGGCAGGGCAATCAGCTGATGTATCCCACGGCGCGGACCAACATGATCTTGCAGTCGGCCGATGTGTCCAATGGCTCGTGGGGGAAGGTGAGGCTCACGGCAACCGGGGCTTCCATCGTTGCCCCAGACGGAACGACGACTGGCTCGAAGCTGGTGGAGGACGCAACGGCAAGCGCTTCGAGATACTGCAACACCTCCGCGTGGACAGCCACGGCGCAGCCCTACACCTTCTCCATCTTCATGAAGGCCGGCACGCGCACCATCGGATGGCTCAGTCTCGATGGCACCAATGCGGTGTGGTTCGACCTTTCCGGTGGAACCGTCACCTCACAGAACGCCGGATGTGTCGGGACCATCAAATCGGTTGGGAGCGGTTGGTATAAATGCACCATCACTCAGCTTCAGACATCGGGCGCCAAGAATGCGCTCGTCGGGCCTGCCGCCGTCTCTGGAAGCTATGTCTACACGGGTGACGGCGCGAGCTACCTCTACACCTGGGGCGGGCAGGTTGAGGCTGGCCCACTCTCGACCTCCTACTTGGCCACGACCACCGTAGCGGCCACCATCACGGACTACACCCTCGCGGGCTCGACCGTCACCTTCTACACCTACCCGCTCACGGGCGCGGCGCTCACCTGGAGCGGCTACTACACCTCCGCGTTGTCTGCTGGCGTGCAGCTCCTCTGGACGGGCTCCGGCTCGGTGCGGAAGCAGTTTGTGGCCGTGGCATGGAAGCGTGGTTTCGATGACTTCAACCGCAACAAGGTCACGGCCCAGCTACGCGAGGACTTCTCATGAATCAAGTCCTCACTGACATCCAGAAGCTCTCGCCGGGCAGCCTCGTCATCATGTATGTGATCGACGCAAGCTCGATTCCCGGTGGTGGGCTCAACTACTTCCACCCTGGCACCAACGGCGTGCAGGGCTCGGTGGTGTGGCAGGGCACGACCTACCTGCCCTTCCCCATGGAGATCACTGGCTTTGACGCCACCACCAACGGCACGCCTCCGCGTCCGACTGCCACGGTGGCCAATGTGAATGGGCTCATCAGCTCGCTCATGCTTGCGCTCGGCGACATGGTCGGCGCGAAGGTGACGAGGAAGCGGACCTTCGTGAAATACCTCGACGCCGTGAACTTCCCGGATCAGGTGAACCCAACGGCCGATCCGACCAGCGCATTCCAGGACGAGACCTTCTATGTCCTGCGGAAGCAGTCGGAGGACAATCAGGCCGTGGTGTTCGAGCTGGGCACGGCGCTCGATCTCGAAGGCGAGCTGCTTCCCGGCCGCCAGATCGTCGCCAACATCTGCTGGTGGCAATACCGGGATGGCCAGTGTCCCTATGTCGGCGGCGCGGTGGCCACCAACCTCGATGTGCCCACCGGCCTCATGGCCAACGACGACTGCTCCAAGACCATCGCAGGATGCAGGCTGCGCTTCCCGGCGCCGGCCACGCTCCCCTTCGGCAGCTTCCCAGGCGCGGGCGTAATCATATGATCGACTTCTCTCAGAACCCCGACCTCATCCTGGCCATCCAGGAGCACGCCCAGCGGGATCTTCCGCGCGAGAGCTGCGGCCTCATCCAGGTCCACAAGGGCCGGATGGTCTATGTGCCCTGCGGCAACGCGGCGGAGGGCCTTGGGCACTTCGAGATAGCCCACATGGAGATGCAGGAGGCCGAGGACCGCGGCGAGGTGCTGGCCATCGTGCACAGCCACCCCTACGCCTCGCCCGAGCCATCGGACGCGGATAGGGTGGGCTGCGAGCTTTCCGGCCTGCTGTGGGTCATCGTGAACGCGCCCGTGGGCCACTTCCTCCAGATTGAGCCCAGCGGGTGGGAGGCTCCCCTCATCGGCCGCCAGTTCCACCACGGCGTGCTGGACTGCTTCACGCTCATCAAGGACTGGTATCTGCGCGAGCGTGGCATCGAGCTGCCGGACTTCGAGCGCGAAGACGACTGGTGGAACAAGGGCCAGGATCTCTACAAGGACAACTTCGCCAAGGCGGGCTTCCATCAGGTGCCCGCCGAGGACATGCAGCCCGGCGATGTGATCCTCATGCACCACAATGCCCATGTGATGAATCACGGCGCCGTCTACCTGGGCGACGGGATGATTCTGCACCACCTCTCCGGCCGCCTCAGCAGCCGGGATCTCTACGGGCCTTACTTCCAAAAGATCACCGAGAAGATCGTCCGCCATGGGGTGCCCGATGCTCACTGAAGTCCGCCTCTACGGTTCACTGGGCAAGCGGTTCGGCCGCGTCCACAAGTTCGACATCGAGACGCCTGCCGAGGCCATGCGGGCGCTCTTCGCCAATTGCAAGGGCATGAAGGAATGGTTCGCTGACCGGCAGAAGTCCGGCTTCCGCGTCTATGTGGGCGAGAAGAGCAAGACGGCCGCGAGCATCGGCGCTGACGAGCTGGGCATCACCCACACCGGCAAGACCATCTCCATCACGCCTGCGGTCGGTGGCGCCAAGGCTGGCTTCGGTCAGGTCATCCTCGGCGTGGTGCTCATCGTGGTGGGCGTCATCATCAACTACTACACGGGCGGCACAGCGGGCAACTTCTTCATCTCCATGGGTGTCTCGCTGGTTATCGGCGGCATCTCGCGGATGCTCTTCACGCCACCGGACACGCAGAACAACAAGCCGACCGACACGCCGAACTACACCTTCTCCGGCCCCGTGAATACGGTGAGCCAGGGACACCCGGTGCCCGTGGGCTACGGCCGTCTCAGGGTCGGTGGCGCGGTCATCTCGGCGGGCATCCGTAGCGAGGATTATGCGACCGGCGGCGGCGGCGGCGGCTTCGGCGGCGGTGGCGGTTGCCCCACGCTCGACACACTCATCGACCTCACGGCAACCTCGCAGATTCAGGCCGAGCACCTCAAGCCCGGCATGATGGTCTACACGCAGCACCAGGACACGCTTCTCTGGGACTTCTACTCCGTGGAGTCCATCGGCTTCCACCGGGCCGAATGCTACAAGCTCATCCTTGAAGACGGCCGCAAGCTGGTGGCCACCTGGAATCACCGCGTCCTGCTGGGCGATCCCACGCTGGGCCTCACGCGCTGGGAGGAGCTGCACAAGCTCCAGGCGGGAGACATTGTCCTCGGCCGAGAGTCGGGCGTCGTGAAAAGCAGCGAATACGATGGCGAGCATCTAGTCGCTCGGATCATGGTGGAGGGAGCACGCACCTATCAGGCCTCGGGCTTCACCAGCCACAACATCAAGCAATTCCAGAATGTGGACGGGTGATGCGATGACCGAGAAGCTGAAGAGCATCAGGGGTGCAGGTGGCAAGAGCGATGGCTCTGGCAGCAACACCCCGTCCGAATCTCCGAACACGCTGAGGGCCACCGCTCGCGCGGCCGTGCTGGATCTCGTCTGCGAAGGCCCCATCGAAGGCCCGGTGTCGCCCGGCGACCTCACTTGGGTCTATCTGGACGGCGTGCCACTCCAGAACAAAAACCTGAGCTACAACTTCAAGAACATCTCCGTCATCTGGAACCTCGGAACGCAGACGCAGAGCCTCATCAAGGGCTTCCCGGATGTGGAGTCCGCCTTCTCGGTGAACACCCAAGTCCTCAACTCCACGCCCATCATCCGCACAGTCACAGACCCGAATGCCACCGCCGTCCGCGTCACACTCGGCATCCCGGTTCTGTCCTCCATTGACACCTCATCTGGGAACATCTCGGGCACGCATGTTGACTACGCCATCGACCTCCAGGCCAACGGCGGCGGCTACTCGCAGGTCTACCTCTCGGGCGTCTCCGGCAAGACCACCACGCTCTTCGAGTTCGGCATCCGCATCGAGCTGACGGGCACGCCGCCATGGGACATTCGGGTGCGCCGCATCACGCCGGACAACGGATCCTCCACGCTGAACAACGCGACCTACTGGGATAGCTACACCGTCATTTACGACGAGTCCTATACCTATCCCAACTCCGCCATGGTCGGCGTGAATGTGGACGCCACCCAGTTCAGCAATGTGCCCAGCCGCGCCTACGATCTCCGGCTGCTCAAGGTGCAGGTGCCCACGAACTACGACCCCATCAACCGGACCTACACCGGCGTCTGGGACGGCACCTTCAAGATCGCCTGGACCGACAACCCAGCGTGGTGCTTCTACGACATGGCCACGAATGCCCGCTACGGCGCGGGCAAGCGCATCACGCCCGCGATGATGGACAAGTGGGGCCTCTACACCATCAGCCAGTATTGCGACGGCTTCCTGCCCACCGGCCGCGCGAAGCGGGCCACCGTCACCACAGGCGCCATCTCTCTCACCACCAGCAGCACCACGCAGACCTACACCCGGACCACTGGCAGCTTCGTCACGGACGGTTTTGCCGTGGGCGACGAGGTGGGCATCACCGGCTTTGTAAACGCGGTGAACAACGGACGCGGCGTGCTCACGGCCGTATCGGCGCTGGTGCTCACGGTGGACAACTACCAGAAGGCACTCATCACGGAGGGCCCGGTCGCAGGCGTGGTGATCCAGACGCAGGCGCCAACGGAGCCCCGCTTCACCTGCAACGCCTACTTCCAGACCCAGGCCGACGCCTTCCGCGTGCTGGCCAACCTCGCCTCGGTGTTCCGCGGAATGCTCTACTGGCTCTCCGTGCTCAGCGTGGTGCAGGACTCACCGGCCACGGCCGCAGCCATCTTCAACAAGGCGAACATCCGCAACGGCCGGTTCACCTACATGGGCAGCTCCATTCAGGTGCGACACACCGTCTGCCTCGTCACCTGGAACGATCCGACCGATGCCTACCTGCCCAAGGTGGAGTATGTGGAGGACAAGGCCGGCATCACCCGCTACGGCATCCGCTCCATCCAGATCGTAGCCATCGGCTGCACCAGCCAGAGCCAAGCCCGCCGTGTCGGCCTCTGGGCGCTCATCAGCGAGCGCACCGAGACGGAGATGGTGCAGTTCCAGACCGGGCTCGAAGGCGTGGCTGGCACAGCGCTGGTGCCGGGCGAGATCATCAAGATCCAGGACTCCGACCGCGCAGGCAGGATCATGGGCGGCCGCGTCATCTCCGCCACCACCTCGCAAATAACGCTCGACCGCGATGTGACCATCGAGCTTGGGAAGACCTACACCCTGCTCTGCATGATGCCGGACGGCACGCTTCAGGAGCATCCCGTCATCACGCCGAACAGCACCACCAGCACGCTCACGGTGAGCCCGGCCTACACACTGGCTCCCCAGAACATGGCCATGTGGACCCTTAGCGCGAACGACCTCACGCCCCAGAGCTTCCGCGTGGTGGGCATCGCCGAGAAGATGGATCAGGCCACCCTCTACTACGAGATCACCGCCGTAGCGCACAACGACTCGAAGTTCGCAACCGTGGAGCTGGGTGCGCCGCTGGTGCCCGCGAAGATCAGCAGCCTTCCCTTCAACGCGGCCCCCACCGGCTTGGTGATTGGCGAGGAGCTGTATCTCAAGTCCGGCACGCTCTACTCGAAGCTCACGATGACCTGGGCGCAGCCAGTGGGCGCCACGAGCTACCTCATCGAATACCGGGCGAACAATGGCCAGTGGCAGAAGCTCCCACCCGACCTGCACAACTACGCCGAGGTGTTCGATGTGGTGCTGGGTGCCTACGATGTCCGCGTGCAAGCGGTCTACCAGACGGGCGTTTCGCCGGCCGTGACCGGCAGCTACACCGTGCTGGGCAAGAACGCGCCGCCCACCAATGTCTCGAACTTCGCGGCCACCTGGAGCGCTCAGGGCCTCACGCTTTCCTGGTCCGCGATCCCCGACCTCGATCTCTCGCACTACGAGATCCGGCAGGGCGCCAGCTGGGCAGCCGGGACGCCGATTGAGGGCGTGCAGACGGCAGGCACGGGCACAGCGGTCTCTGCGACCTCCTACCAGTGGCGGGTGCCCACGCTGCCGCCTCCGCAGCTCTGGATCGCAGCCTTGGACACCACGGGCCATTACTCCACGGCGCCAGCGACCATCACGCCCACCAACCCGTCCTCCACCTTCTCGGTTCTTACCTTCTCCATCTCCACGACGAGGCCCTGATGACCATTCAACGGATCGCGGTGGGCGGCGGCGATGGCGGCGATGGCGGCGGGGCTTCCTCCGTCTACTACGCCAACTGCCAGTGGACGCTGGTGCAGGGCACGCCATCGAGCATCGTGCTGGGCTACGACATCGCCGTTTACCAGGGCAGCAATCCAGACGACGCGACGGCTTGGCTCGGTGGAAGGCTCTACCGTGTGCCGCCTGCTTCGACGCAGCTCGTCCTCACGCCCGACTACCCTGTAGGCTCGCGGCTCAACCCCTACAAGTTCGCCATCAGGGATGTCTTCCCTTGGGGAACAGGGCCATGGACGCAATACGGGTCCACGAGCACGGCCACAGAGCCCGTCTATCCCATCGCGGGCGCCACGGACAACCTCATCCCCAACGCCACCAGCGAGCGCGGCCTCAACCGCATGGGCTACGACTCCATCCTGGTGGTGAACGACGCGCCCAACTCCTACAACGGGTCCTGGTGCCGCAAGCTCGATAGCTCCGCCACCAACAGCACACTCATCTCTCCCATCCTGCCGTGCGTCTACGGCGACCAGTTCAGCTTCGAGTGCCAAGTTAAAGGCACCTCCGCCACGCCACAGCTCCAGCTGGTGCTGACCTTCTTCGACACCACGGGCGCCTCACTGGGCACCGCGGCAACCGTGGCCTATGCGGGCAGCACGAGCTACCAGCGGCTCTTCGTGCAGGGCCTCACGCCCGTTGGCGCCGTGTCTGTCCAGGCCAGCGTGAACGCCTCTGTCACCAGCGCCGCGAGCTTCCTCTACTTCGACAACCTGAGCCTCCGCCGCTCTGTGAAGTTCAGCCACATGGAAGCGGATGCAGGCTTCCGTGGCAAGAACGCGGTGAAAAACTCCGGCACCAGCACCTCGGACATGACTTGGTATGGCGGCTCCAACGACCCCAACACCAACGGCGGAGCGCCCATCCTGGTGGACAAGCTCTGGACCTTGGATGGCACCTATGCGGTGGGGCAGCGGATCGTGGCTGGTTCCAGCGCATCGGTCCCAACCTACGGCACGGGCATCTATGTTTACATCTGCACGGCCGCTGGCGTTGGAATGACGACAGCCCTCAATGGTGCTGGCGCATGGTCAAGCGCTACAACCTACGCAATCGGCAACACCGTGAAGTATACGGATAACCACAGCTACACTTCGCTTGCGTCGGGAAACCTAAACAACACCCCGGCCATTGGTGGCACCAGCAAGTGGCAGGACAACGGAAATGTCTTCGGGCCCCAGGGCACCGATCCCGTGAACGCTGTTCTCGATAATGCTGCCCAGTGGAAGTGCATTGGATGGATGTTCGGCAACACCTCGGCCGCTGGCTGCATGCCATGGGCCCGCTCCACGGCCTACGCGGTGGGTGCGCTCGTCTGCGCCGACCCCGTGACGGCCGCCGCCTACGATGCCGGGATGTCGAAGCTCTACGGCCCCGATCCCTACATCACATCTCCCTTTGATCCAGTCGGACTCGGCACTTCGAGCTATGCAGGCAAGCGGATCTACCGCTGCATCACGGCAGGCACAAGCTTGGGCTCCGGCGCCGGTCCCACCGGCACGGGCGCCAGCATCTCGGACAACACGGCGACCTGGGCCTACTTCGGCGAGAACACAGGCCCGGAGAATCGGCTCCAGCTCTGGGGCGGCCATGCGACCTACGGCAGCACGCAGGGCTTCGCCGACATGGAGTTCCGCATCATCCCGAAGACCAATGCAGACAACCTCGACGCGCTGACGCACATCTTGGTGGAACCCCGTGATTCACTCGGCCACACGCTGGGCCGCTCGGATGGAGCATCCTTCGGCGAGGTGGCCATCGGGTTGCCCTTCACCCGCGCCTATGGCAACCCCGGAACGCCGGGCTCGGCGCAGAACCGCATCCGCCTTCACCACGCCTTCCAAAGCAATCAAAGCCTCATCTTCGTGAACGCCTCGCCCTTCGGCGTGGACATGAAGCTCCGCTGCCGCGTCTTCAATGTCTATGGATGCAGCGATGCCCAGGACTTCGTGAAGTGGAACAATCAGAACCTCGCGCCGTGCCCCTACTCACTCGTCTCCGGCACGCTGGCGGGTGGCGCACCTCCAGGTGGTGGTGGTGGTGGCGGCGGCGGCGGTTGCCCCGAGGAGAATGTGCTCGTCGATCTCATGGTGCAGCAGCCGGACGGCTCGTGGCTGCCCTCCCAGAAGCGGGCAGGTGATCTTGTGGCCGGCGACATCGTCTGGACCATCGACGCGGCCACGGGCACCATTGGCCACTGGCCCATCACCGATGCCGTGCTCGAAGCCGCCACCGACCTCTGGAAGGTGACGATGGTAGAGGACGGGATGCCATCCAACCTCGTGTTTAAGAACAGGCACCGCTTCCGCACGCCCAATGGGTGGATCGAGATTCAAGACCTGCGGAGTGGAGACACGATCCTTGGAACAACCGGAGGGACAGTCCTCTCCGTCACGCCCGCGCCGGATGCTAATGTGGTCCGCATCACCGTGGACATGGCCCACACCTACCAGACCAGCGGACTTCTCTCCTCCAACATCAAGCCCAACTGAGCGTGGACCATGCCCGACTTCATCACGATAGGGAAAATCGCAGGCGCGATCACCGCGCTCATCGGCCTGTTGGTGATGATGCTCCACGGTCTGAAGCGGCTCCGTGTCGGCATCAAGAAACTCATCGACGCGCTGGAGAAGCTGGACCTCATCAAGAAGGAAGTCACACCCAACGGCGGCGGATCCATGAAGGACTTGCTTGCCGCGCAGGCCAAGCTCCAGCAGAAAGTGTCCTCCGACATCTCCGGCATGAAGGACCAGCTCGACGCCATGTCACTCCGACAGCGGCTCACGCATGACGCATCTGGCGTGGGCAGCTTTGAGGCCTCGCCCTCTGGCCTCTGGACCTTCGCCAGCCCAACCCATTGCCGCACCGTGGGCATGGCGCTGGAGGATCTCCTAGGCATGGGCTGGCTCAACACCATCTGCACCGAGGACCGCGAGGCCGTGCGGGAGGAGTGGCAGAGCTGCTTTGAGGATGTCAGGGCCTTCGACAAGGAAGTGTGCGTGGCAGCGCCAGACGGCGGCTGCTTCGCCTCCAAGATGATCGTCAGACCACTCCGCGGCGCGGATGGCTCCGTGAGGCTCTGGCAAGGCCTCATCACCTACAACCGCCGCGCCTGTGACATCCACGGCACGGCCCCCATGAGAAGGGCTGGCCATGGCGACAATTGACCTCGCACTCCCATTCACGCTGCCCTTCGAGGGCGGCTTCACCAACAACCCGAACGATCCTGGTGGTGCCACCTACGCGGGCATCACGCTGGAGACGCTCCGCCGTCACCACGGCGACATCGACCACGATGGCGTCATCGACGAGAACGACATCAAGCTCCTCCAGCAGCACGCCGAGATGGTGGAGCAGATTTACCGCGAGGACTACTGGCCCTCCGAATACGACCAACTCGTGAACCAACCGGTGGCCACCAAGCTCTTCGACTGCGGCGTGAACATGGGCCTTCTCACAGCGGGGACGCTCGCGCAGAAGGAGGTGGCAGCCCTCGGCGGCAGAGTCTCCATTGACGGCCATGTGGGGATGCTGACCGTGATCGCCATGAACAACTGCGATCCCGTCAAGTTCCTCTTCGGTTTCGCGCAGCAGATGGGAGACCACTACTGGAACATCGTGAAGTCGCAGATCCAGGCCCGCGCCGTAACGCCCTTCAACGACAAGCCAGCGCTCGGCTGGAACGCGCAGCAGCAGGCGGCCGCGCTCGATGCCATCTCTCGCCGCGACCAAGCCCATCTAGGGCAGGTGCTCCATTCCCTCTCACCGGCCGCGAAGCCCGGCCTCGCTGTCTTCATGCCCGGCTGGCTTCGCCGGGCCAACGCCATTCCCCAGGAGTCCTGATGCTCTTCCTAGAAAAGCTCTTCACCTACATCAACCTCAAGGTGCCTCACGACAAGGCCCTCCACTTCATGGCGGGCGTGCTCATGGCGCTCTGTCTCGCCTGGGCTCCCTTCTGGTTCAGCTGCGCCGTCATCGTCGTCGTGGCCACCTTCAAGGAAATCTACGACGCCTTCTTCCCCCAGATCCACTCCTGCGAGGCCATGGACATCGTGTGGACCATCGCGGGCGCGGTGCCCATCTGGCTGGTGAAGCTGTGAACTGCAAGGCGGTCCTCACCTTCCTGGCGGGCACGGTCGCCGATCCCAACACCAAGCGGTCGGTCGCCTTCTATGTGGCGCTGGCGCTGCTGGGCGCCGATGGCTGGCGCCGGGGCTTCGACATCCCGCACATCGTCGGGCTCCTGGCCATGGCCGGTCTCGTGGTGCTCGATGGCGCCGCGCTCAAGCCCATGCTCGCCGGCACTCCTCCCGATCTTCCTCCACCCGCGCCGCCGAGCTAGCCATGCCTGAGCTGCATCACCACGCCGACCCTCTGGAGAATCTCTCTCTCTTTGAGGGTCGGTGCCGTGTGTGTGAGCGCAACATCCTTGAGAGCACCGTCGAAGAACGCGATACCGCCTGGGTGGATTGCCCATGCGGCCACAACTTCGAGATCACCAACCTTTGGAGGTGGCATTGAACCGTCAGCAGATCGTCGAATGGATCGTGGTCCCGGTGCTCGCGGGCTGTCTCGCCTACTCGGGCCTCGCCTACTATCAGAAGCACCAGACCGCCAAGGCGCTTGAGCAGTCCCTCCAGCAGGAGCGGGATTCCCAACAGCACGCGCTGGCGGCCGACACCGCCAAGGCCACGGCCGACCAGCTCCAGGCGAACCTCACCGCCATGGCCGCCGATGTCCAGGCCATGCGGGACCAGCTGGCCAACCTGCCCAAGGACCCCGGCCCGGCCAAGCGGCCGCCCCAGGATCTCCGGGGCGTGGCCCAGGGGCTCCATGACATGGGGCTCCAGCCGCGGGTCGAGCCAGACGCCATCGAGCTCACGCTGGGCGATGCAGGCACGGCCTGGACATGGGGACAGGAGGCGAAGCGGGTGCCCATCCTCCTCGACCGGCTGGCGGCCACCCAGGGCCTCGCCACAGGCCTCCAAAAGCAGGCGGACCAAGCTCAGGCCGTCGCTGCCGCCAGGAGCCTTCAGGCCGACCAGGAGGCCCAGGCCTTGGCCAGTGAGCAGCAGGCCGTGGGCGCCCTCAAAGTGGCGTCTGCCTCCCAGGCCCGGCAGCTCAAGCTCGCCCAGCTCCCCTGGGCGGTTGGCGTCTCCTACAGCCCCACCCAGGCCACATGGGGAGCCTGGGGTGAGCGGGACCTAAGCCTTCTGCGGTTCCAGGCAACCGTGATACAGATTCGGGCCCCGTCCGAGGCTGGCGCTGGCCGGACTCTCGATCTCCGGCTGGGCGTCGGCTTCCGCTTTTAGCTTCGACCACCAGGGCGGCTCGGAGCCTCGGAAGGCCACCACATCATCAAAGGTGAGCCCCAACAGCTTCAGCGTCTCGCCAAGGTGAAACAGCTCTGTGCCATGGACCTTTTGCCAGAACCGGCGTCCCTGGTGCAGGGCCTCGAAGCGTCCGCCCTCCCGGTGATGCCTCCGACAGAGCGGGATGGTCTCCAGGTCTGAGGCCCTCTGGCCCCGGCCGTAGCCCTCCCGGATGTGGTGGGCCTCGGCGGGCTCCTGGCACCCCTTCACCCGGCAGGCCAAGGCCTTCACACGGAGCATGTGCGGGAAGTTCCGGGGTGGGTCGGGCTTCATGCCCCCTTCCCGGCGCGGCCGTCGAGGACGGAGCCGCTTGCCGCCCTTCATGGGTGTCTTGCGCTTCAGCTCTGTGCGTTTCAGGGTGCCCCCAAGTGATACTTGCATCGCAAGTTTGACTTGGGTAGCATAGCGCAGGAGGTAGCCCATGGAACGACGAAGATTGAGAAAAATGAGCCTGCCCGATTTTGTCGAGCGCAACGGCACCGGCTACATCGCGTTTGCCCTTGGCGTCTCGACGGAGGCCGTGAGGCTCTGGCGGTGCGGCAATGCCGTGTCGCCGAAGAACGCGAGGAAGCTCTCATCCCTAGCGGAGGAGTCCGGCATCAAGCTGGACTTCGCCGAGATGGTGAACCCATGAGGGTCCTCAAGGGAGGCACGGAGGAAGGCTGGCTAGAGTTGCGCCGCCAGGGCATGACCGGATCGGATCTCGCGGCCATCATGCGGCTCCATCCATACAAGGGGCCCACAGGCGTTTACTTCGACAAAATCGGGCTTATGCCGCCTGTGCCGATGAATGACGCCATGATCGCCGGGCACGACCTGGAGGACTATGTGGCCCAGCGCTACACCAGGGCCACCGGCCAGCGGGTGGAGGCCATGGAGCCCTGGAGTCTCATCACCCACGACCTCAACTCGTGGATGAGGGGCAGCCTTGACCGCATGGTAGCCTCGGGGACCGTGGGTCTCGAATGTAAGACCAGCCGCTACGGCATGGGCTTCGGCGAGCCCGGCACCGACCAAGTGCCCGACCACTACTTCATTCAGGTCATGTGGTATATGGAGGTCACCGGCATCCGGCAATGGGATGTGGCCGTGCTCATCGGCGGCCAGGACTTCCGCATCTACCATGTCTTCTGGAACGAGCGGACGGCGCATGCGCTCCAGGTCGCGGGTCGGAACTTCTGGATGCACCATGTCATGGGCCGCGTCGAGCCCGCTCCTGATGGCACGGAGAGTCAGAACGAGGTGAACCGGATGAAGTTCCCCTTGGCCACCAAGGGGATGCTGGATTTGACCCAGGGCTACGATGGTGCCGAGCATGTGCAGCTCGCCGAGTCCCTCGCTTCCCTGAAGGCCATCTCGTTAGCGATGAAAAAGATGAAGAAAACCAAGATCGAATCCGAGGCCATCATCAAGGGCTTCATCGGCGAGCATGAGGGGCTGTTGTTGCCGAACAAGGAAAAGATCGGATGGAAAAACTCCCGTCCGACCCTCAAGATAGATCACCAGGAAGTGAACGCGGACTTCGCCCGCGAGCTGCTGAAGAGAGGCATGTCGATCACGGAAATCAACCGGATCAAAACCCGTCACCTAATCCAAGGCCAATCGAAGCGGAGCTTCCGGCCTTCCTTCCTCGGAGAGGAATCCAATGACGACTGACACCAGCAAGACCGCAGCACCCGCCACACCCGCTCCGGCGCCGCTAGCAACCGCCGCGCCCAAGCATGACCTGAGCACCTACCAGGGAAAGCTCGCACATCTCGCCGACTACCTCCAGCACCCGACGATGGTGGCGGGCCTCAAGGCCGTGGCCACCGACTCCCTCCGGCCCGAGCGGATCATCAAGGTGGTGCTCGCGGCCGCCAGC
>Ga0210400_10001733_pt1 | contig 21284 bp, 16 predicted proteins | sample IncBWH26MmetaG_FD_155456 | JGI IMG/M metagenome (GOLD analysis project Ga0210400, IMG submission 155456) | Forest soil microbial communities from Barre Woods Harvard Forest LTER site, Petersham, Massachusetts, United States - Inc-BW-H-26-M | ecosystem: Environmental > Terrestrial > Soil >...
GACTCGTGGAAACTGGCGTTCAGTTTGAATCGCCTTGATTAGGTCTCGCTGCGCCGCGTAACCGGACATCTAGCCAACCGATCTGGGGCAAAATCCACATCTCCGGTAACGGCGTTAATCAGGCACAACTCACGGCGGTCACAAACTTGATCACTCGCAAGAGTCGAAATCGTCCTCTTCTTTAAGCGTCTTTTTCCCGGTCACAATCCGCACAACACCGATCTAGAGGATTAATGTATTAAACTCTCTCGGTGCCTTACACAAGGGATTACGGAGACTGGACATGAAAACGGCGGTCATTAACGCATTTTTCGGCCTGGCAGCTCTGATGCTCGCGGCATGCGGGGCCCCAGAAAACTCAACAGACACTAACACGAGTGCTGGCGCTACCAAGCCAGCCGCAGCAGCCCCGACCCCTGACGCCCTGCTCGCTCTCGATAAGCAGGCCAACGCAGCCTATCTGATGAGTGATTCGAAGTTCTTCGAGGGAATCCTAAACGACAAATTCGTGATGCGCGAAGGCGGCCGGCAGATGGACAAAGCCGCGGTTGTGAAACTGATTGCGGGTAACAAGTGCAACGTCAAAGGCTGGAGGCTCGAAGACCCGCAGATGGCCAGAATCGATGCGAACACCTACGTGCTTAGTTACCGGGGAACGTTTGACGGAAGCTGTGCTGGCCCGGACGGCAAGCCGATGAAGATCCCAAGCCCGATCCGCGCTGCGACTGTTTGGATTCGAGCCGATCACACGTGGCAAGCCGCGTTCCACGGCCAAGATCCGATTCTCGATCCCAAGAACCCACCTTCGCCCGCAAAGGCCGCGGGCGAGAAGGAATCAAAAAAGGGCCATAGAGCCGTGGCAACCGCGAAGGTCGCCGCCGACCCGAGCACTGTGGCGATGATGGCGGTCGAAAAAAGCGTTTGGGAGGCCTGGATGGCAAAAGACGCCGCGAGGCTCCAAGAACTGACAACACCAGACCTTTCGTTCCAAAACATATTCGGCACCTATTTTGCCAACAAGACGGACACGCTGAAAAACTGGACCTCGGCATATTGCGATATAAGGAGCGTCAGCGTGACCGATGGTGAAGGCACATTGTTCTCGCCAGCGATTGGCATCCTCAACCGTACGGGAACTGCCGAGGGAAGCTGCAACGGGCAGAAGCTCCCGCCGGTCCCGATCTATGGCACGTCCGTGTATGTGAAAAATGGCGACTCGTGGAAACTGGCGTTCAGTTTGAATCGCCTTGATTAGGTCCCGCTGCGCCGCGTAACCGGACATCTAGCCAACCGATCTGGGGCAAAATCCACACATTATAAAAGGGCGCCCCTTTGGAGTAGGTTTTGAGTGCTTGGCTCATTCCCTACAAGAAAGGAACACCCTCTATGAATAGCACTAAATATATCGGCTTGGACGTGCATAAGGAAAGCATTTCGATCGCAGTTCTGAATTCTGCCGGCAAGGTAGTGATGGAATGCGTCATCGAGACCAAAGCGAGCACCATTCTGCAGTTTATCCACGGGCTGGGTGGAGATGTGCACCTCACGTTTGAAGAAGGCACTTGGGCCGGCTGGTTGTACGATCTGGTGAAGCCGCACGTGACGGAACTCGTAGTGTGTAATCCGCGAAAGAATGCCTTGCTGAAAGAAGGCAGCAAGAGCGACCGCATCGACGCACGCAAGCTGGCCGAACTGTTGTACATGAGCAAGCTCAGTTCGGTGTATCACGGAGAACATGGCCTGCGCATGTTGAAGGAATTGTCCCGCAGTTATTTGACGATCACCAAGGATCTCGGGCGGGTGATGAATCGACTCAAGGCCTTGTATCGGGGCTGGGCCATTCCCTGTGCCGGGACGCAAGTCTACGCATCGCATTATCGTTCGGAATGGCTCGCCAAGATTCACGAAGCAGGCGTGCGCCGGCGGGCAGAACTTTACTACCTACAACTCGACGCCCTACGACTGGTGCGCCAACAAGCCCGGAAAGAACTGTTGGCCGAGGCTAGGAAGCACCGTGCGGCGAAGTTGCTACGCCAGATTCCTGGTATTGGTCCGCTTCGAGCGGCTCACTTGGTTGCCGTGATGCAGACGCCTCATCGGTTCCGCACCAAGCGGCAACTGTGGGCCTACAGCGGGCTGGGGTTGGAGACCCACGACAGCGCGCAGTACCGCGTCGTGGAGGGACAGCTACAACGCTCGACCAAACCCGTCACCCTGCGCGGTCTCAATGACAATCACAACCACGACCTCAAAGATATTTTCAAGGGTGCGGCTATGAGAGCCAGCACCGCTGCTGGACCGCTACGCGATTTCTACGAGGCTTTGCTGGCTAAGGGAAGGAAGCCCACGATGGCGCGCTTGACCTTGGCGAGGAAGATTGCCGCGATCACGTTAATCGTCTGGAAGAAGGAGGTACGTTTCGACGCCAACTATTTGAAACAACAAGCAGCTTGAGCGTCTCTGGCAAAGAGCCCATTCCACCTGGGAACTATTCCTGGCGGTAGCTGTCGGGTTCTTGAGACGCTCGGATTCGAGGGGAAGTATCCATCGGAGAAGTCAGGCCCGTGCTTCAAGCACGCGAGTCTCCGAATCCACCCTATGCCCTCTCGGACAATCCAAGAAAGCCATAGGCCACGAGTCTCAGATAGGACCATGCGTTGCCACTCATAAAGTGGATAACTGTCAGGCTTGATGTTTCAGAAACGAATGGCGCCGTCGCAACAAGGGTATGGAACCACAGGGAAGAGGAAACGTTCCTGCGCTTCACACGCCGGAACGAAATAAGCGACTCGGCCTGAGCAAGACCACTCTCGAATCGAGAGTGCACGTTCAAACAGTTGGGCTGAATGCCGAGACAAGTGTCGGCACCGAGCCGAAGGGGAGGTATTTCTCTTGACATTCCCTTTTATAGGACATTCCCTTTTATAGGACATCTCCGGTAACGGCGTTTACCGTCCACTGAGTCCATCAACTGACCGAAAAGCTTTCATCTTAAACAATCAGTTGGGATTATTATTGCAAGCATGTTTAGGTGCGCATGGAAGACGGTGTTCCAACTTGCACGCTTTGTATCTCTGGCTCTCGTTCTACTTTCGACCGTTGCCTCTGCGCAGAATGCTCCCGACAGACTTCTTCCAGTTGTCCTAGATGGGAAACATGGATTTATTTCTACCAGCGGCGAGATTGTCATTCCGGTGCACTTTGAGTTCGCGTGGGATTTTCATGAGGGGCTAGCCTCAGCGCGGACGGACGACAAGGCAGGCTTTATCGATAAGTCGGGGGAATTCGTAATTCCTCCAAAATTTGAGTACGCGAGAGCGTTTGAGAATGGACTGGCTGATGTGGAACTAAATGAGCGGTGGGGCTTTATAAACAAGAATGGAACATTCGTGATTCCTCCTAGGTACATCCAAACGCGGTCCTTCTCCGAAGGACTCGCGGCTGTCCAGACTGACAACGAGCTGTGGGGCTACGTAGACAAAGATGGAAAGGAACGAATTCCACCGCAATTCACTCTCGCTTGGGATTTCTACGAAAAAGTAGCAGCTGTCTATCGGGGGGACCGCTGCGGATTCGTTGATGAAGCCGGTGTAGAAGTCGTTCCATTTCAGTTTAGCGAGTGCAGGGGGATGAAAGATGGTGTCGGGGCTGTTCGAATCGATAAACAGTGGGGATACATCACAGCCGCAGGCGATTTTTTCATTACTCCTCGCTTTGAAGATGCGGAGCTATTTTTCGAGGGACTTGCGGCAGTGAAGAAGAATGGGAAGTGGGGCTTCATAGACCTCGAAGGTCGCTTCGTTATTTCACCGCAGTTCGATTACTCTCGAGCCGAGCCCACAATTACACAATTCTCGGAAGAGCTGGCAGGTGTAACCAAAAACGGAAAATTTGGTTATGTAGACAAAACGGGAGCCTACGTAATCGGCCCGACCTTTACGAAGGGATTTGAGTTCCGCGAAGGAATAGCAGAGGTCTGTGACTCTAAGCTGTGCGGCTACATTGACAAACACGGAACTCGCATTTGGCCAAAGGCTCCCAGTAACTGAACAACCCTCAACTCCCGTTCGCGAAACCAGACAAGTGATTTTGGACCATTTTCACTTGGACGGTAACGGCGTTTCTCAGGACTTGACTAGCTATCCGACAAGCCTGACTCGAATGTATGATAGCGGCCAAGATGATTAGCAAAGAACAGGTGTCCAAACTCGTTGGCAAAAACGTTGAATTACTTTGCTTTGCTCAGTACTCGGTCTATATACACCTTCAGGGCGGAGCAATACTTACGGTTGAAGCAGGGTTGGAACATACGCATGACGGAATCCGGCGTGTCTACCATCTTTCCACACCCTCTAACGAGTCTAGTCTCTTATCGATTCTGGAATCGACCATTACTTCCGCGACCGTCGATGAAAACGGCGACCTCCAAGTGACTGCGTCTAACGGTGATAGCTTGCGCATCTACAAAGAGCCCCGATACGAATCCTATCGGCTCAAAATAGATGCTGAGGAACTAATACCGTAGAGCGGCGGCGGTTTAGGCGATGCGTGCCCTTAAGTCCCGATAAGTCGCGTTACCGGAGATGTGAAATCTTATGTGGTGAACCACATAAAATTTCTTCTGTGGCGCCCGATGTTATGTGGCGCTGGGGACGCGGCTTCGCCTTGGGATGCACGTGAACGGCCCCGAACGCCACATAATTTCTAGCAAAGGCTTCGCAGGAACTGCATTAGCGCGACGTCCTTTTTCCAATGCTTCTGCGGAACGGCGCGGATCTCGCAGGTTGCGGGCGCTCCAGCGCCGCTGCGTTTTTCAACGACCCTTCGGCCAACTGCCTCAAAACGGCAGCGTTCACGAAGTAGAATTGCTCATGGCCATCTGTTGCATCAAACCGAATGATGCCGACACCCTTATTCCTAGGATGCGGCCAATATGCGTAGCCCTTCAGAACCTTGCCTTGCACATTAATTTCTTTTCCTCATTCATGGTTACGATCCCTTCCGATTCGAAATTTGAACCTCAAATGAGTGGTTTAAAACGAAGTCCACTCTTCTGCTCCACTAAAACAAAACGATCTTAAGACTTGTTTCTCAAAATTCTTGGGGTCAAGCCCTACTAACTTGATCTCTACAATTTGCGGCCATTGAATTTGGACGTTAGCAAAATATTCTGGCATTAAGAAATATTTTGGCTCATTCATATCGATGACAATCGTATGCCTAGCTAAAACCCTCACGCCTCTGTTATCTGACTTTTCAGGCATCCAAGAACAGCAAAAATATTTTGAATCAGACGACCAAGCAAAACTGCCTCCCCAAACATAGCCCGGTAAACGGCGACCATCTACCTTTGCAATGTGGTATGAATCACCATGAGGTGGTTCGTCAAAATATTGAGCACTCACATTGTGTTTTCCGTCGGGAGATATAAACTGGAAGTTCTCGTAGGCAGCCCAAAAACTGCCTCCATTTTTTGGCGCTTCTCGGGTGTGCCAATCCCGTTTTGTCTCCTGTTTAATCTTTGGTCTAAATGGCCACATAATCAAACCTTACCTAACAGTGGTAACTCTGTTCAACATTCTAATCCTTGGGAGTTGTCCCGTACTCGCCATATATTGATCTCTAATAGGAGATGCTTGCGATGACGCACCGGACGCCACGGAGGCGACGAATCACTCAGCCTTTCATCCGGCTTTCCTTTGCAGATGGGAGTTTGGTCTTGAAGAACCAGCAACCAGCGGTAAACTCAGACGAATCAGAGCTGAAAAAGGAGATTCCAGGTGAAGATTCTAAGTGGTTGCCATCGGGGTCTGCTCGCGATTATTGTTTTCACCCTCGCAGTGGGAGCCCTGTTGCTTATGCCTGACAGCGTGATTGCGCAGGCCGCCTCTGAGCAAGAGGTACAGCAACGATCAAAGGCCCTATCGGGAGTGAAAGGTCAGGCAATGATGGCGAGTTCCCAAGCCCGACTCGACCAGATGTGCCAGGCCGGTCTTGGCCATCAAAAGTACGATGCCGAGGCAATCGCCAAATACCAAAACGATGCCGCGAGAGGCGACGCTCGGGCCGAAAACACCCTTGGGTGGTTATATCAGTGCGGTCTTGGCGTTCCAAAGGACTACGCCCAGGCAATCGCCTGGTACCGGAAGGCTGCCGTGCAGGGCTACACGCCCGCCGAAAACAATCTTGGCTGGATGTACCAGTACGGCCTTGGCATACCAAAGGACTATTCCCAGGCTTTGAGGTGGTTCCAGAAAGCCGCCGACAAGGGCGACGCAGCCGGAGAAGACTCTGTCGGCGTTTTCTATTGGTTCGGCATGGGTGTCGAACAAAACCTTGCGCAGGCATTCGGGTGGTTCCAAAAAGCAGCCAACCAGGGCTTGATCCAAGATGAGGACGCCGTCGGCCTCTTCTATCTGCACGGTTTTGGAGTGACGAAAGACTATGGCCGGGCGCTCGCGTGGTTCCAGAAAGCGGCAAACCAAGGTGACGCTCTCGGCGAGGACAACCTCGGCGATATGTACGCACAGGGCCTCGGCGTTCCCAAAGACTACTCGCAGGCAATCGCCTGGTACGACAAGTCTGCGGCACAGGGCAACGCCAATGCCGAAACTAATCTTGGCGGAGTGTACCTGAATGGCTTTGGCGTGGAAAAAGATTACGCCAAGGCCCTCGGGTGGTTCCAGAAAGCGGCCACTCAGGGTGATGCGACGGCGGAGGATAACCTCGGCGTCCTCTATATGAATGGCTGGGGAGTGCCCAAGGACTTGACCAAGGCTTTTGGCTGGTTCGAGAAGGCGGCCAACCAAGGTGACGCGGTCGCTGAATATAGTGTTGGGAGTTTCTACATATACGGATGGGGCGTAGCCAAAGACTACAGCCAGGCTCTTACCTGGTTCCAGAAAGCCGCAGCACAAGGCAACGTGAGAGCCGAAGTGGATCTCGGCTCAATTTACGCAGGCGGCCTCGGCGTACCAAAAGATTACGCGCAGGCACTCGCGTGGTATCAAAAAGCTGCCGACCAGGGCTTCGCCGCCGCTGAGAACAACCTGGGTCTTATCTACGAGAAGGGCCTCGGAGTGCCGAAGGACTCAGGCAAAGCCCTGACATGGTTCCAAAAGGCCGCAGCGCAGGGCGACGCGGGCGCTGAAGGCAACATTGGCTGGATGTACCAGAATGGCGATGGAGTCAAGCAAGACAACGCGCAGGCAATCGCCTGGTATGAAAAAGCAGCCAACCATGGGAGCAGCTTGGCAAAAAGCAACCTGGCCGCGCTCAAGAAGCAGCTTTCTCAGTCAACCGCGGCGTCAACGAGCTCTCAGTCAACAGCGACGAACGGCGACCAAGCTAGTTCGGACCAGCAAAGCCCTAACTATGGGCCACTGACCTTCAACAGTGACGGTGCAGATTTCTATTTTGCCCAAGACGGCAAGTTCGCGCCGTCGTCGGTCAATGACGGAACCATTGAGATTCAACTCCACGCCAGCAGCTTTCAAATTGGATACAACGGCGAGCAGATGAACATTTGTCTCGCGCCAATTCCCTTTGAAGAAGTGAGGACCGATCCAACTGGATATAAGGCTTCGTGTTTATCGGGAGCTATGAGCGGTGCGAGAACACCGAACAGCGATGCTTTGCTGGTCTACACCGGAAGCAAGTGGAGCGATGGAAACTCGGCATTGACAGACGAGACTTCAATGAAGGCGACTCCAATGAAGGGCTTCAAGTCTGCGTACCAGGTGAATCAACTGCTATTTGTCCAAGCTCCCGATAAATCTCTTGGCAGCTTTAGGGGGACCCTCTACGGATACATCGTTGTTTACAAGCAGGCCGAGCGAAGCAACAAGGACATTATGCCGATCCATTTGATTCTTAAATAGAAAACCTGCGCCGATTCCCTCCATCTCATTCACATGTACCTGAAGTCGAAGGCGCTCTGAGTGAAGCGCGAAATGAAACCTCTGTCAGGCTACCCGCCGAACCGATTTCCAATACTGCGAAGATGTAAATTCAAAATAAAGGCTTATGTGGTGCTTTCGTAAGCGTACGGTTAGCCCATCTTGATAATGCATCTTTTTCTAGTTGCAGGTTGCGCGGTACGAAGGGTAGCGCGGGCGCAGCGCTTCGATCTGTCTTGTGTGCCTTCGGGCAAAATCGCTGCTCCTAAATGCCCAAACAGTCTATGCTTAGAGCCAAATCGATGGTAAAAACCGTGCCAGTCTGCTCAATAAGGAAAACCGACATGCGTCATCGGATACATGTATTCTAGCTACCCAAAAAACGTGTAGTGATTGTCGTAGTGGTCTATCGGCGCAATCGGTAGCCATTCTCTCGGGATCGACGGCGAATCTATGCTGACCTCGTAACCGTGACGCCAAGCGATCTTGGCATAGATGAACGCAGGCGTGGAAATCAAATCTTCCGTAAATCCGCTCTCGTCGTTCTTTCTCGCAGCAAGCGCTTTAGGCAGGACAATCTGGCGAAGCGCGACTTCCATGCCCGCCACGTCGCCTTTAGCCAGCGCCAAGTGGAAGTGATGGTCGTCCTGATACTTCCTCTCGCTGCTCGCGCCGGGAGGATCGGCCAGAACCGTCTCACTACGTTCCAACAATCTCGTCCAGTCGCCTCGCAAAGCGATGATCGTCTGATAGGCCCAAAAATCACGGGTCTTGTGATTCTCAACCCGTTTCTGGTCGTATGCTTTGTCAAAATCGACAAACCAATCCATTAATGTTTGGTTGTCGGACAGGAGTGGCGTCAATAACTGAAGCATTTTGCCGCCGGGGCTGTATGTGAAGGAGTCCTCATTTTCCGTCAGTTGATACACCAGCTTATTAAGCATCCCGGAAACATAGGCCCACTGCTTGGCTGCTTTCAAGTCTCGATCAGAAAACCATGCGTACATCGCATTGGCCAAAGCGTTGCCCGCCAGTGATCTTGCACTGTTTGGGGGACTCCCCTTACGGTTTGTGACGTTGTAGATCGCATTGGATCGATCTACTTCGAGATGCCCTTTAATATGTTTAAGCCTTGCACTTCGCGGATCGGTGTTTGTGTTATCCATGAATACATAGTCCCTTATTTCGTGCTTTCTGCAAAACTGTACGGTAGCTGGCTCGCCTATCAAAGTCAGCGCCACATAACGCCGAGCGCCACATAAGAAGTAAAACTTCACTTGGACGATTACGGCGTTACTCAGGCACTTGGACCCCTATGACAGTGGTACCCTCAGTTGGTTCCACCCGCGACACTTTTGGTCTAGAGGGAAAACAAATGCTCCTTTCTTCATGGAACACAGCCGCCCGTAACATGCACAGCGCAAGACTAATTTCACGCTCACGCTGGCTTCTTCTTGCTGCTCTGAGCGTGACCCTCCTCAGTTCTGGCTGTTCGCTAAGCCAGCAGTCGGAACATGCTTCTTCGGAGAGCCACTCGAAGACCGCGGTTGCACCTCCCTTTAGTGCCGAGATGTGGCTACAGTGGGACAGGTCCTCGCGCATTGCTTTTGTCTTGGGAAATCTTCGAGGCCATTGGGACGGGGTGATGGATGGCTGCGGTGACGCAATGCGAGCGGTCAGGTCCCTTCCGGGCATCAGCGGTTTCACTGAGGAGGCTGCCGAAAAGATGAGGCTCGATTGTGGGAAATACCAGAAACCGTCAAACCGAGCCATTGAGTCTTATGAAGAAGTGGTCACAAATTTCTACAATCGTTATCCCGAGGACCGAATAATCGAGATTCAAGACGTCTTGCGTTTGCTCGAAGGGGACCCAAAGCTAACCGCGGAGGACATTCAAAAACGCATTAAAATTACACAGAATCCGAATCGCTGATTCAGCAATCCTAATAGGAAATAATTCTCAACTCCTGGTAAGACGCCTTACCGGAGAAGTCGAGATACCGACATGATCAATAAGTATTTGAAGAAGATGGAAAATCACGCGACGGCGGAAGCAACTAGCTTAGGCAAAAGTAATCACGGTAAACTCCGACTCATTGGCACCGCCATCGGTATTGTTGTAGTGATCTTGCTGGTGCTTTGGATGGCTTATCACCCGTAGGAGCGATTTAACCTGCCCAAATCCCGATTAGTCGCCAAACCGTACAAGTGCCCCGTCGCTTTCGCTGTCGATTCCACTTCGGCGATCAGCGTTACTCGTCCAAGTTGAGGCGTGTAGCCCAAACTTCCCAGAGCCCGTCTGGCCCATGGGCAGACTCGCGGCATAGATACCGCCCTAACGACCTTCTAGTTCACTGTCAACTGCACCATGGTTGAGTGCTGGGTGTTGTGGCCAGTCCCGGTAATGCTCACGGTATAGCTGCCTGCCGGCGTTCCATTCGTTCCATGTCTCGCTGTGGTGGAAAGTTTCAGCGTAGAATTCACGGAGCCACTGTTCGGATTGGGTGAATTGGGAGAAAAGTTGCAACTGGAACCAGCCGGCAGCCCTGAGCAGGTCAAAGAAACCGACTGGTTGTAGTTTCCGCCGAGCGTGCTGACCGTGACCGTAAAGGTTGCCGATTGTCCTGCAGTCACCGTGCCACTCGCAGGCGTGACCGCAACAGAGTAATCCGCGCCCGTGCCGCTCAAGTTCACTGTTTGCGGGCCACCCCCAAGGGAATCGTCGGAAATGCTTAACAAGCCTGTGCGACTGCCGGAACTCACGGGCGTGAAAGTGACATTGATATTGCAGTTGGCTCCTTTTGCCAGCGAGCTCGGACAGTTGTTGGTTTCTGTAAAGTCGCCGTTTATGGAAATACCCGAAATATTTAGTGAAACATCGCCTGAATTACTAAGGGTCACTTGCTTTGACCCACTGGAGGTATTCACGAGCTGGCTCGAAAAGCTCAACGACGTGAGGGAGAGACTGGCCACAGGAGCAACCCCTGCGCCCGTCAAATTGGTCGTTGGAGCACTTCCAACGGCGTTGCTGTTCAAGGTTATTGTGCCGCTACGGTTTCCGCGTACCGTGGGAGTAAAGACGATGAACACAGAGCAGTTCGCGCCTGAGGCAAGAGTCGTGCCGCAATTGTTGGTTTGGCTGAAGTCCCCCGTCACCGCGAAACCGCCAATGGAAAGCGGCCCGAAGCCAGTACTGGTGAGCGTAAGCGTTTGCGAGGCGCTCGAAGTGTTCACCCGCTGTGAAGCAAATGTTAGCGAAGACGAAGAGAATGTGCCCGCCGGAGAGATTCCTGTGCCGGAGAGCCCGACGACTTGAGAGTTCCCGCTCAAGGAATCGTCAGTGATGGTCACTGTACCACTGCGAGTGCCCGCCGCGGTCGGCTTAAATGTCACGTTGATGGAGCAGCTTGCACCTCCGGCCAGAGTAACGCCGCAATTATTGGTCTGCGAGAAATCGTAGTTGGTGGAAATGCTCGACAGATTAAGTGTGGCATCGCCCGCGTTGGTGAGTGTCAAGGACAATGGCGCACTGATGGTGTTAACGATCTGATTACCAAACGTAAGGGAAGCCAACGATAGATTGGCCACTGGCGCGATACCGGTACCCGTCAGACCCACTGTAGGCGCGGCACCCGAACTGTTGCTATTCAAGGTGAGAACGCCAGCCCGGTTTCCGCGGGCGGTGGGAGCGAACGTGACGCTGACGGAGCAGGTTGCCCCAGCCGTGAGGCTGCCGCCGCAATTGTTGCTTTGGCTGAAATCCCCAGTGATGCTGAAGCCGGAAATCGTTAGCGCTGCCCCTCCCGTATTCGACAGGGCAACGCTCTGGGCCGCGCTCGATGTACCGACCCTTTGCGCGGCGTAGCTCAAAGATGTGGGGGAGAAGACCGCGAGGGGCGCGGCGACACCCGTGCCGGTAACGCTCGCGGAAGAAACGGGAGGCGTACTGTTGCTGTTGACACTGACGGTGCCACTCCGCGCGCCAGTCGCGGTAGGCGTAAATGTAACGCTGATAACGCAGCTGTAGCTCGGAGCGAGCGACGATCCGCAGTTATTCGTTTGCGCGAAGTCGCCAGTGACTTGAATGCCCGTAATGCTCAGCGGCACGTTGCCGGTATTAATGAGTTCAACGGCTTGCACTGCACTCTTTGTGCCCACCTGTTGATTGCCGAAGGACTGGCTGGCTGGTAAAAGAATTCCCACCGCAGCGGTGCCCGTGCCATTCACGGCGATAGTTTGCGGAGAGTTCGGGAAGGATCCGCCGATGGTCAAGCTGTAATTGAAGGTGCCGGGTGACGTCGGCGCGAAGGTCACCGTGAAGGTGCAGCTGGCGCCTGCATTGATTGTGATGGGGCAATTGTTGGTCGTGGGATATATGCCTGGATTGCTCCATGTGTTGATATAGAACGACACATCGCCGGTATTCGTAATGCTGATATTTTGGGGCGCGCTCGTCGTGTTCACCGGCAGGCTGCCAAAGTTGAGAGTTGTGGGCGAAAACGTTACGGCATTCAGCAAGCCCGTTCCGCTGAGGGGCACGCTGGCAGGGGAGTTTCCGTTAACCGACAGGGTTCCAGTGTCGGCGCCGCGTACGCTGGGAATAAACTTCACGCTAATGGAGCAGCTTGCTCCGACAGCCAGGGAGGTGCCGCAGGTATTCGTCTGCGCGAAGTCCCCCGTCGCCGTTATTCCTGAGATTGTAACTGGCAGATCCCCGGTATTTTTGTAGCTGACTACCTGGGCCGAGCTGGTCATGCCAATCTGTTGTGCCGCGAAGGCCAAGCTGGTTGGAGCAAGGGTGGAGAGCAGCGCTTGTCCAGTGCCGCTTAGACTCACTGTTTGCGACGTCCCCGAAAAGCTCCCCGAGATGGAAAGAGTTCCAGCCTCCGGTCCGCGGATGGATGGAGTAAACGCGACGTTGATCGTGCAGGAATCTCCGGGAGAAAAAGTGGTGACGCAATTATTCGTTTGAGAAAAGTCGCTCGAGGAAGTAACGCTAGAAATCGAGAAATTCACTTGGCCATTATTTGTGAAAGTTACGGCCTGACTCGAGCTTGGCGTGTTGATCTGCAGAGCACCAAAACTCAATGATGTGGGGGAGATCACAAACGAAGGAGTCGTAGTGACGGTAACGTTCACTGGCGCTGAGGTCGTACGGTTCCCCGCCGCGTCGCGTGCTATGGCAGTCAGTGTATGAGATCCGGGGGATGCCGTAGTCGTATCCCACGTGATGCCCCAGGGAGCTGTTGTTGCTTCTGCTCCCAGGTTTGTGCCGTCCAACTGGAACTGCACACCGATCACGCCAACATTGTCAGCAGCATTGGCAGTTACCGCAATGGATCCGGAGACGATGGCCCCGGAAGCCGGAAATGTAATGGCCACTGTAGGCGGCCTGACATCGCGGATCAGGACGGCTGTGTTCCGCGGATTCTGATAAATCATCGGCCAGTCGTTCGCGGAAGCGTTATAGGGAGTTCCCGTGGTAAGGACGATTGCCACGCCTTCTTTCAACCAGCCTCCCATTCCACCGCCTTCAATCGTCCAGTAGGTTGCAGCAATATCGGTCAGGCCATCTTTATTGAAGTCCCCCACCGTCAGTTTGGCCATGTAGAAGGGCTGATTGCCGTTCGCACCCAGCATGGTCCACGATCGCGCTACTGAAGCGTCGCTCCGATAGGCCACAATCTGCGGTGCGTTATAAGTATTCTGGGACGTTACTTGAGCCGAGACATCGACCCGAGGCCGCATGATCTTGTTCCCGTTGGCATCGACTTGAATGACAGTCGAAATTTGCGGCGGGACGGCTTGGGCAGCCGAAGCAGATTGCACGGAGGCGCTCGATAAGAGCGGGTTGGGAGCAGTGCTCACTCCGTACGTGGATGTAATGATTTCCGGCAGCCCATCCCCGTTGATGTCGGCCAGGACCACGGGACCGAAGCTTGTATACCCGGTTCCCACGATCGGCCAAGCGGCGGAAAAAGAAGCGCCGTTATCCTCCAGGACCAGGATCTCGTTGGACATCGAGACTACGATCTCCTCCCGCCCATCTCGATTCAAATCGCCAACCGCAAGGTACGTCAAATTGTACGGGTAGCTGGCGAGAATGACCGGCCAGCCCGTTCGCTCCGTACCGTCAGGCTGCAATACGTGAAGTTCTTTTCGCGAATTACAACTGCAGGTGAAGATGGTTTCCAGCTTACCGTTATGATCGAGGTCCGCCAGCGCCAATTGATCCGGATATCCGTTGAATGCCACGGCGGACCATGTCTTGGGCGTACCATCGTTAGCAAAAAGCCGCGGAGTGAATGTGGAAGGACTCGTGCCTTCCAACACTAGAATCTCGCGGTTGCCGTCGCCATCGATGTCACCGACGAGGAGGCGATTCCCCTTTGTATATGTATCAATGTTCGTGTTTTGGTTTGCGATGGTAATCGGGAAATTCGCATTCAGCAGCTGGCCGTTTCCAAGGTACGCGTAAACGTAAGCATTCGGGACGTTATAGTCTTCGCCAAACGCGACGATTTCGAGCTGCGAGTCATTGTTCAGGTCTTCCAGCACCACCTGCGAATTGGACAATTCCATGGTCTGAGCCGGTGTCAGAGTGTACGAAGTGTTGTCGCCACGGAAGATTCTCAACATCAACACGTCCGTCATCGCTGCCTCATCGCCGGGAACGCTGTCCAGACCGCCCGTCGCCGGCTGAAAGAGGCTTCCGTAATAAGACAGCGGGCTGTTTGTTCGTACCGCTCCGTCTGCAGAAAAAGTCTTGAACTCAGAAGTTGTCGTGGTGCCTTGGCCAACGAGAGTGAGCTTTTGATTTCCCGAAGGGTCGATGGCGGGAACGATTCCCGAACTCCAGTAAGTGCCCTCATCGAGCGCAATCGGCCAGTTTTGGGAAAGCAGACTTGGCTCCAGATAAATTAGGGTGAATGCAGTGCTTGTGAATCCAGCATCGTCCACCGACAGGCGAATCGTGTAGTAATCCGCTTTCGATATGGCGCTCGTATCCCAGGATCCCAAAAGACCGCTAGTGAGCGAGGAAGTGCCGCCACCGCTCAAACTGATTCCAACATTGCTCCAGCCTGCCGATGGTTTGATGCCTTCAGCCCAATCAATTTTGAAATCCTGGAAGCTTGCCCCGGTTGCGGTGCCCGTGATGGAAACTTGCGTTCCAGGCTTGAAGACGGACGCCACGACGGGAACGGCGGGAGGCTTGGGGTTGTTGATCGATAGATAATTTACCATCAGTTCGATGCGGTCGGTGAAAGCGTTGTTTGAGAGGTCGTAAGCGGTCAGCCGAATGACATAGAGCCCGTCAGGTATGGTGCTTGGATCAAAAACGCCAAGAGTTCCTCCGGCTACCTGGCTGGTCCCGGACTGTATCAGCGTCCAAGCCGTTGGAGATTGTCCGGATCCATATTCCAGTTTGTATTGCGTGAATGCGCTTCCCCGCGCGACACCTGAAATCGTCACTGGGCTGTTGGTGTGAATACCGTCCACAGGCGAAAGAATCTTTGCTTCGACAGTATCTGGCACGGAAATCGCATAAGCCGCGTTGATGCGGCCGTAGCCATAGTTAAGGTCGAACCCCGGCGTACCCAGGCTTAGGGCCGAAACGCGAATTACTTGCCGCACATCTTCGTTCGAATAGGCTGGGTATTGCGACAATACCAGCGCCGCAAGCCCTGACACGTGTGGCGTCGCCATGCTGGTGCCATCAGCCCGCGTATAGTTTGCGTCAACGGGGGTTCCCATCGATGTCCCCGTGGCCCGCAGGGAGAGAATGTCCACTCCAGGGGCGGCCACGTCGATTTTGTCTCCCCAATTCGAAAAAGAAGCTTGGACGTCGTTGTGGTCGGTGGCGGCTACAGTGATCACTTGCGGAAGATTAGCTGGGTAATAATTGCGAGCATCGTCGCTGTTGTTCCCCGCCGCGGCAACGACCACCGCGCCCAAGTTGTACGCATAACTGACCGCATCGGCGATGGTCTGGGAGGTCCCCGGGCCAGCCCAGGAATTGCTGATTACATCGGCGCCGTTGTTCGCTGCGTAAATAATTGCGTTGGAAAGGGTTGAATCGATGCCGTACCCATTGTCGTCCAAGCCTTTCACAGCCATAACTTGCGCCTGCCAGGCAACGCCGATGACGCCTATGCCGTTGTTCCCGGCAGCGGCAATTGTGCCCGCGACGTGTGTTCCATGGCCAAAGTGATCGATTGGATCGTTGCTCTGGGTCGGGTTCAAATAGCTCGAGCCGATAAAATCCCACCCGCGCACATCATCCACGTATCCGTTGCCGTCATCATCGATGCCATTGTTGGGAATCTCTCCGGTGTTGATCCATATGTTGCTCGCGATATCGGGATGGTTGTAGTCAATTCCAGTGTCCACGACCGCGACAATGACGCCGGCCCCGGCTGTGGTGTCCCAGGCTGCGGGCGCTCCGATCTTCTTGATGCCCCAGAGGTCGTCGTACGCCTGGCCCCAGCTTCCAGAGCTCAGGAAATAAGGGTCGTTGGGAGTGAAGTTCACTGAAACAAGTTTGTTTTCCTCCGCGAACTCGACATTGGCGTCCGCTCTGAAGTCGCTCAGGATCCGCGTTAGATCATTATTTGACAGGCTTCCTAAATTCAGGAGGTACGTTCGTGAAATCTCCGGCGGATGGAATGCAACATGCAAGCGGTTTCCTCTACGGGCAAATCGCCGCCGGATACCTGTGGCGATCTCAAGATCCGACATTCCCCTCTGCTTTTTGATTTTGACGATGCTTGGATAGAGCGGAGCAAGCTTCTGTACACCGTGCCGCGCCATAAAGGAATCGATCTGCTGGTTACCCGTTTGGCCGGCTAGCAGTTCCAGGTCCTGCAATGGCAGCGACGCTTCAATCAATTTTCCGAAGGGAGCGTTCACCTTGACGAGCACGCTCACATTTGCCCGTGGTGGCGCTTGCCCGGCAGCCCGAACCAGCGTAAGGCACACACACGCCAAACCAATTAGCGCCGCAACCACAAACCATCGACGACTTCTCGGAATCCACGTCGCTTGTCGAGTGTTCATTCTTCTCCCTTCGAGTGCAGAAATGCTGGGTCGGTCCTGACGCGAATGCGGTCTGGCGACAGGTCGCCGTCGATGGCTCCATCGCACTAGCCACCAGAAGAAATGTTTCGGCATACCCTCTCAGCCTGTTTTTTCTTTTGATCTCCCGAACCAGAATGGAAGAAAGCAATCAATTCAATTGAAACAGGTCTTATTTTCGTGGAGTGTTAATTCTTGCGGACGGATACCAGAAAGTAACGCGCGAATAAGGACTCCAAAAGCAGGATGCGCCCACGCTGCGAAGAGCCGGCGGGCCAGAAGTCCAGTTCTGGGAAATCACGCGTCTGGGGTCCACTTGCCTGTGTAGTCGACAAACCGGACAAGTCCCCGGTCCGCTTTCCTGCTGGATTCCACTTCGGCGATTACGGCGTTTATCAGGACTCTGCTCAGAAGCGATAAGGATGCGCCTCTCTTATACGCCGGAATTTGTTCTCGTACTCTTTCTGTTCGTCTGCGGGAAGGTCAGGCGGCGTCTCAATAACAACAGTACTGTCGTCAGTTGTTTGCGGTGGGAACTTGTATTCGATCCGCAGGTCACCTAATCGGGGCAGCGCACGCGCAACACGAATAGGAGTGCACAAAGCACAGTACACAACGAGGTCCTGCGGCGTCTTCCAGACGTAGTAGACTTGGGCATCCCAATTGGTGTCTAGCACCACGTAATTAGCAATCTGCTTTTGGTCAATCGATTGGTTGGTAGGGAGCAAGATCAGTTGAATCCGAGACGTTTTACCACCAGTCAAGCGAACCCGATAATTTCCGTCAGGCGAAATTGCCTCTTTGTAGGGCGGTGCAGCCGCTGTTCCAAGGGGCAGTTCAGGGAAGTTCAACCCTGTGAGCATCCTGTAACTCGTATGAAACAGAAATCCAGCCAGCGCCACTGCGACCGAAACCACCACTGCCCACCTAAGCCGAATACGTTTGCCTGAGCGAAATGCGCTATTTGTCACTGTGGTCTGCATAGCTGGAAGAGCATCCGATTCGAGCACTCATCCAGTAGTTTAGCAAATCGTACCCGGCGTGCCGTTGAGACTGTGTCTAATTGAAGAGCGCATTACGAGACTCACTCCAGGTATTCTCAAATTGCTCCTAAGTCCTGGTTAGTCGCCTTACCGGTAAAGTCGCTCATAGTACCAAGCGGTTAGGATGCTGCCTGGCGCAAATAGGCACTTGCCCCGATCTCCTTGCCCATCCCTTGCAATTGCTTAACGAAATCATCGACACTAGCCGCTTGAATCGGGATACGGAGCGCGACCGACTGCATCTCGCCCATTCCCTTGCATGCGCCAGCGCGAAGCTGCACCTCTACAACTGCATGACAAGCCGCGTCCTCGCAAAAGAAATACATTCGTGCCCCACCATCTGCATGCGCGGGACTAAATGTGCCCAGCTCGAAATTCCGAGAATCGTCTGGGCGGGAAGGAAATCCCCTGAGTGTGCTCGCTAACTGTGAAAGGTCATCACGGCCGGTATAGATTTCAACTTGGCCCGAGAAATAACCGTTCGAGCAACTGAACAACACTTCCAGTAAGTCTTCGACCTCATCGAACCAAATCACTTTCAGATTGATTCCAGTCTCCACTGACTCTCGCCCCCACGAATCTCGACTATACCTCCAGTCAACTCCCGATTAGTGGCGTTCACGTCCATTTGACTCTTGAGCTTTCGCCATGCATTCCGCTTCTCCGCGGTCTGTGGGGCGCGCAGCGAGACCGAGGTTTACCGAAGAAAAGAGAGGGGAGCTGGCATGAAAGCCAGCGTTGCCATGGGGGAGGAATGCTGGATGAGATCAGGGTTCGACGGTGGAGCGGGTTGCATAGCCAATGTCGCGATAGATCTCCAGGTTGTGATGGATGGAATTCGAGAACTTCACGCCGCGGAAGTCGCTATAGACGATGCGTGTTGTGATTTGCGTGGGTTGGTTGCTGCGGAAGTAGAAAGCGCTTATATCAAAAAACGCGCTAATTTCTTTGCCGCCGGGGAGGAATGTAAGTGCGCGGAAAAGAGGTAGAGCCGAGACTTCGACGGTGCCTTCGACGCCCATGAGTTTATGACTGAATTCGACGCGCACGGCGAAGGCGGGCCGAGAGCCGATGTTCTTAATCGAAATCGAGAGCACACCTCGATCAAAAAGAAAATCGACGATCACGTAGGGATCGGGGAATGGCATTCGTTTATTGGCGGACTTGGAAGGCATAATGCTGCTCCTGCGTGGGATCAGGCCGATCAGGCACGTTCGAGGCGTTCGTAGGAAATGACCAGGGTCTCGATGGCGACCTCGTTGGATTTGGCATCAAACACTGGCCCGCTCCATTTGCGGGGCCAGGCGTTGGATAAATTCCATCGGATGACATCATTGTGGAGTTCGTCCTGCAAAACTATGGACATTGATCGACGCAAGACATTGCCCTGAATGAAACTGTTTATCCAGTCCCATAAGGACGAGTCCAGGGTGATGCCGCGTTTGAGGGTGATGTCGGTGACCTTGTTCAAGCCTGGCAGTTTGCGCACGGAGTTTTGCGTGTAGTTGCCACTGCGGTATTCGGCTACATCAATCTCGACTTCCAGGCCTGAGACTTCACTGAATGACGCTGTCGGGATGCCGTCGATCTCGACTCGAAAGTTGCACGCGAGAAAAGGATCGGTGCGGGTCGCTGGGGACATGATGAGCCTCCTTTGGGAGAAACCGGACGATGCGGTCGGGTGAAGTATAGAACAAGCGGAGGGAATTAGGCCTGTTGAGAAAGCGAAGAGCGGAGGCAACCCGTAGCCCAGTTCAGTAGTTCTTCAAGGAGACAATAGAGAATTGCCAAGAGGAACCCAGGCTCAACGTGCAAGTGGCGAAATCGGAAAAGTGGAAAAGTGCCCGGTCAACTTTCGCGCCAGATTCCACTTGTACGTGTACGGCGTTTCTCAGGCACTGATGTTTTGACGCTGGGGCCTTTCGTCGGATACGCTCATTCAATGAGGCCAGTGCTGCACGTAATCCAAGGACTGGTTTTCGGCAGCTTGATTCTAATGCACGCTATGGAATCAGATGGAGAAACAACTGCGCCACCACCCTGCCACCCACGGGCTTCTGTCGCCCAAGCTAGCTCGACGACTGGCGGGCAACACAACACGAAGCGACTACAATTCAAGATCGTGCTAGCTGGTGAATTGCTGGACGAAGATAAAGTCCATCTAGGTATAACGAACTTCGTAGCATCCGACGGGGTCGGCCTAACGTTAATCCACAACGAATTCCCGTCTGCCGTCGCTGCCCAGGAATACTTCGAAAAGGTTCTGGCAAAAGCCCTGAAAGTCACTGAGCGCGGCGAGAAAAAAGACACCGCAGGCAAAGTTGTCGGCAAAAGAGCAACGGCGGTCGTCCCCACCGGTAAGCCCGACGAACCATTTCCTGCGATTCTCCTAACATACGGCCGAGATTTCTACGAAATTGAGTCTGTCTCGCCTCGCGACAGTCGCATCATGGAAATGAGACTGACGTCGAGCAATTGAGAACGGGCAGCGTTCCTGAACTCTAGAATTAACATCATCAGCAGGAAGTGCCTGATTTGTCGCCAAACCGGTAAAGTTCCCTGCGTCAGAATCAACTTCGGCGATTACGGCGTTTACCAGGCATGAGCGCTTCCTTGATGTCTCGGCTCCTGTCAATTATTCTTCCACCACCATGGAATCCAATGCAGGCGTTTGGGTAGAACTTGGATTCATTTTGTTCGCTTTCTTTGTATTGGCCCCATCCATAGCTGCAGCGATCGGGTACGCTGCATGGAAGGGCTGGCCGAAGAGTTTCGACCGCGAAATGTACTGGACGGTCTTTGTCGCCTCGGGTGCAGTTGCTGGCCTCGTCATCGTTTACGCATTGCGTATACGGCCTGTTGGTGGGGCGTGGCTACATCTTGTGCAGCTCACGTGTCTGGGTTTAGGTGCACTCCTTTTCGGCGTCGCCCTTGGCTTCGGAGTCGGGATTTTCACTCGGAGGCGCAATTCACTGACCCAAGGCCCACCTGAGTAGAGCGTATGGGAATCCACATGTCCGGTTTCGGCGTTAATCAGGCACAACTCACGGCGGTCACAAACTTGATCACTCGCAAGAGTCCAAATCGTCCTCTTCTTTAAGCGTCTTTTTCCCGGTCACAATCCGCACAACACCGATCTAGCCTGCTTAATTCACGACAGTTGAAGTTTTGTCTTTCGGCGGTCGGAATTTTTGGCTTTTTGGCGTTTGAGTCATCGCGCGAAGCGTTGAAAGACCGCAGTGAGGACGAAGCGCGGCATACCGATTGA
>Ga0210400_10001734_pt1 | contig 21284 bp, 20 predicted proteins | sample IncBWH26MmetaG_FD_155456 | JGI IMG/M metagenome (GOLD analysis project Ga0210400, IMG submission 155456) | Forest soil microbial communities from Barre Woods Harvard Forest LTER site, Petersham, Massachusetts, United States - Inc-BW-H-26-M | ecosystem: Environmental > Terrestrial > Soil >...
GCTGCAGCGTCCGCGCCGTCTACTACTTGCTCCCCGCCGCCCGAAGAACACTAGGTTTGAGTTACTTCCGAGTAGCCGGTCACACACCCACGACCTCTCAATGAGGTGTGATTTGGACTACACGAAGGAACTATTCCGGAACGGCAGGTGTCTATTTGGGTATGGGCTCTGAACGCTTTCGTGAGGTCCTCGCTCGGAAGATAGTGTTGGAAACTTTGGCCCTTGCCACGCTGCTCTTCATGTTCTGCACAATTGCGCGAGCGGCGAATTGCTCGGATGATAACTATCGCAAGACGGGTGGAGGATGGTCCTTTGAGCGCAAGCCGATCGAAGGCGCTGACCTTGCGACTTTTCGAGTCCTGACCGGTCCCGACCCATACCTCGGGTTCATTCCGTGCGTTCACGATTCTGGCTACGCGGTCGACGCAATTCACGTCTACTGGCATGGGAACACCATTTCTGGTGCCGATCCTAAGACATTCTCCTATCTGCAATTTGACTACTCGCGCGATACAGCTCATGTGTATTATCGTGCGGCGATTGTAAGCGGTGCCGATCCTCGGACATTCACTCGCATCGACGATCAATACTTTAAGGACTCGGCCAGGGTTTACCTGCGCGGAGCGGCCATAAAAGACGCAGACCCTGCGACCTTTACATTGCTAAGCAAAGGTTGGTATCCCGTGGACAGGTTGGCGCGTGACGCGGGGCATGTGTTTTTCGGTTCCACCGTTGTTCATGAAGCAAGTCCCAAAGACGCGGCGGATTTGAGCGGTCCATACTGGGCGAGCAATCGCACTATTTTCTGTGAAGCCCGACCACTTGCACAGGCCGATGCTGCATCTTTTCGCATTGCTTCAAGAGACGAAGAAGCGTTCTGGGCCGAGGACAGGACACACTATTTTCTGCGCAATCAGACCCTGGACAAAGGAGAATGTCGAAAGGTCGGTCCGGCTATTGTGGCTTGCAAGAGCCATGTCTGGGTTCTCAGCTACAGGTACTCCCATTTAGACCCTACCTCTATTCACTACCTTGGGACCTGTCCCTCTAAACTCCGCGGATATGAAGGAACGCCGATATATCAAGACAAGCGCGGTGTTTACTTTATTGATTCAAACAAGACACTGGAGAGAATTCTCCATTCTCGACAATATCCAAGAATCGAACATATCGATTCGGCCAACGCAGACAAGCTTTGCCACCTAAGCGGAACCGCAGACTTATGGCCGGACGGTTGGTTCGACCCAACGCCGCCAGAAGGGTTCATTTCTTTCTGTCCGCAGTAAGACTGTCGAGTGGTGGCCTACTGTTCCTTTTCTCGTTTCTTCGCCTCGATCAGCCAAAACTCAGTAAGGGAAGTATGGGTGGTGATCCAACCACGATCTACAAATCTGCTGATCTTCGGTGCTCGTGCATTGACTTGACGCAGACGCCGTCAGATACGAAAAAGAGCGATTGCGGTGATGAAGATTCAGGCCAAAAGCGAATCAGGCCATTGGAGCAACAAGCGCGAAAGGCACCAGCGACGGAAGACGTGGAAGGCGAAGAGGGTACATCGCCCAAACCCAAACGACAGCGTTTTCTCCACCGGCGTGTGCATGTCGGGCGCGTGAAGCTGATAGAGGTTGATCGTCTCTAGGCCCAGGTCTCTAGGCCCGGGCGGCCGAGGGATGCGTTCAGCTACTGACAGTTTTGCCAGTAGACGTTACATGAGTGTGGTTGTAGTTTGCCAATCTGATGGCAACCCACAGGAGGAAGTCTATGTCTCAAAGGCTCGCACTCAACTGCGTTCGATTCACTGTCCTCTGCATCGTGACCTCCGGTGTGCTTTCGCTGATAGGCAGGGCACAGAATGTTCCTGTTTTCGAGATATCAAAGCAGGACACCTCGTTCAAGTTCAACGTCAAGGCATCAATAAAGATCGCCGGTACTTTCGACAAGTGGGATGCAACCTTCACATTGACGTCGCCGGATGTTACGACAGGAGTTTTGGACATCAAAATTCAGGCAGACAGCGTGAACTGCGGAGGCGGCGTGGTGGAGAAAACGATGAAGGGCAAGGACTATTTCGATGTCGAGCACAACCCGCTGATCACCTTCCACTCCACAAAGATCACGCAGACCGGCCCCAATACGTTTGATGTTGATGGCGACTACATGATGCGCGGGGTTACGAAGCCCCAAAAGTTGACGTTAGTCCTTACCGGCAAGGGCACAGGAACGGGCGAGGTCAAAGGGACAATGTACTTCGACAAAAAGGATTACGGGATAACCAAGAAAATTCCCTTTGTTACAGTCGCCGACCGCATCGAAGTTCTGGACGATATCAAAGCGAAGCGAGTCAGCGGGCCGCCCGTGGTCTTTAAGCAATAGCTGTTCTAATTAGTCGTTTGCTTTTGGACATGGAGGAGCGATAAAGAACGGAGACCTCGAAGCCGCCGATGAGGATGTCGCACCCTTCGGTAAGAGTTGAGTCGCGGTTCAGCCGTCTTCGATCACGGCGGGGCTCTCTGGACCGGGATGTCCGCGTATTTCTCTCAACGTCAGCAGTTGCTTTCTGCCGCGATTGAGAGTGTATCGTGGGCAGTCGCCGCCGCGTCCCGGCCAGGACACGCCGAATAAAAGACCGATACAGCCCACCTAGATAAAGAGCTAGATAGAAAATCTATATATTCTACAAGGTGACCGCTCAGCTCGGTCCGTTCTCCCGTCCCGGGGACGCGTGTTTGCGGATGATTTCCACATCATTCCTATTGCGAAGACCGGAACGGGTGTGCCAGATTGATTGCACTTTACCGCGCAGTGCGAAGGCGGTCGTATGAAGGAATACAAATTCAAAGCGAAGATCGAGCCGACAGATCACGGTCATGGATTCATCTTCTTTCCCTTCGATGCGCAGGAGGAGTTCGGCACGCGTGGCCAGATTCGGGTGCAAGCGACGTTCGATGGCGTGCCCTATGCCGGAGCGCTGGTGAAGTACGGATCGCCCCAGCACATGCTACCCGTACTGAACAACATCCTGGAGCAGGTCCATAAGAGACCGGGCGATACCGTCGCCGTGGTTCTCCGCCGCGACGACTCGGTGCGCACCGTCGAGGCGCCGCTAGAGTTTCAAAAGTTGATGAAGAAGGAAGGTGTGCTCGCCACTTTCGAAAACCTGAGTTACACGCACCGCAAGGAGTACTGCCGCTGGATCACGGAGGCAAAGAAGGACGAGACGCGTCAGGCCCGCATCACCAAAGCAGTCGCCATGTTGAAAGAGGGCGTTGAGACTCCGGGTTGAAGCAGCCCGTTCTGACTTGTGCAGCTCCACCGGTTCCCCGGATCGATTTTTCCTTGACAGAGTTCCCCGCCGAGCCGAGAGTCCTATGCGCAATCACAAAACAGCCTGATTGTGCTGTGACTCTGGCGCAACTGCGCCTCTGGAGGGATTTTCGTGATCCAACCTCACTCTTTAAACTACCTTGCGATCCTGGTCTCCGCGGTCATACTCTGGGTTCTGGGAGCAATCTGGTATTCGCCGGCTCTATTTGCCAAACCATGGATGGAGATCCTAGGCATCAAGAAAGGGGAGAGCAAACGGAGCAGCCTCATGCTCGGCATGGTCTCCTCCTTCATTGGCGATCTGGTGCTTTCGTCCGTCCTGGCGACCATCATTTTCTGGGCAAACGCATTCGGTTTCGCTCCAAGCGCATTCGGTTTCGGCAACGGTTGCGTACTGGGCGTGCTGGTATGGTTCGGATTCATCGCCGCACCCAATCTGCCTCAAGGCATCTATGAGGGTCGACCATTCAAGCTGTTTGCCATCAATAGCGGCTACTGGCTGCTCGGCCTGTTCATTGTGGGCGGCCTTCTCGGGGCCTGGCGCTGAAGTCTATTGCTTGCGGTCTCGCCTTTCTATTTCCACGAGACCCTCGGCAATCCTGCCCCTTAAAATCGCTCTATGAGCAAAACCGTAGTCTCAACCTCGTCGGCGCCCAAGGCGGTCGGACCTTATTCACAGGGCATTCGCTGCGGCAACTTCGTCTTCACTGCCGGGCAGGCCGCTCTTGATCCTTCTACCCAGCAGCTCATCTCTGGGGGAATCACTGAACAGACGCGGCGCACACTCGAGAACCTGAAAGCCGTCCTCGAAGCTGCAGGCACCACCCTCGACCGCGTCGTCAAAGCGAACGTCTATCTCAAAGACATGAACGACTTCGCCGCTATGAATGCGATCTACGCCGAGTACCTTGCCCCGCAAGGCGTGATCGCTCCGGCCCGCACTACCATCGAGGCAGCGCGGCTCCCCAAGGATGCTCTCGTCGAGATTGAACTGATCGCTGAAGTCGACTGACGAATCGCAGCGGGCGCCGAACGCATCAAATAAGCTCCCCCTGGAGGTCTCATGAGCAGCACACCCAAAGAGTCCGGTACGCCGGAGAAAGTTACGCACAGCGACTCCGAGTGGCGGGAGAAATTGACGCCGCAGCAGTATCACGTATTGCGCGAAAAAGGGACGGAGCGGCCCTACACCGGCGCTCTCACTGAAAATCACGAAACGGGCAACTATCATTGCGCCGGCTGCGGAGCGCTGCTGTTTCTGTCCGGAGCAAAGTTTGATTCCGGCTGCGGCTGGCCCAGCTTTGTCATCCCGGCCGATTCGAAGGCCGTGGTAGAGCACGAAGACAATACATTGGGCATGCGCCGCATCGAGGTGACGTGCGCCCGCTGCGGCGGCCACCTCGGCCACGTCTTCCCCGACGGTCCCGGCCCCACCGGCCTCCGCTACTGCATCAATTCAGCCTCGCTGACGTTCACGCACGAATGAAAGCCAGCGGGTCTGGGTTGATCTGGTCTGCGTTTGTGGTTGGCATGCCAGCGGTCAATTCCGCAAGATCATCTGCACAATGATCCATATCATGTCCATCGTTCGTCTGGCTTGACCGTCCGTGGCCGCGACGGTCATGAGCTATGGCGCGATAACCGTGATTGAGGAAGAACATCATCTGCGTGTCCCAGTCATCGGCTGAAAGAGGCCAGCCATGGCTGAACACAATGGGCTGACCCTTGCCCCTTGTAATAAATCTGTGTGCCGTCTTTGACAGTAATCCTGTCCATTGGAATCTCCGTTGAGACTTGAAGTGGGGAAAACTCCGCCAAGCCGCAACGACCTCGTGCCGACCTCAAACGAATGAAGCCGGTCGCAGCGACAAAATTTAACGAGGATAGCGCATGCCGGGACCGGGAGACTTTAACGACAAGCTATTATCGGGATGGCGATTCAAATTCGGGGGCCATCGGAAAACTACGGACCCCAAGAAGGAGGGCACCGGATGAGCACCTCTCATTCAGATGCTCTTGTGGTTTATGGCGTGACGGGCGATCTCGCCCACAAGATGATCTTCCCCGCGCTCTATGCAATGGTGAAACACGGAACCCTCAACGTTCCCGTCATCGGCGTCGCGTTTCCGAAGTGGAGCCTGGAGCGGCTGCAAAAGCGAGTAACGCACAGCATCAAGCAGTCGGGCGGAATTGACAACAAGCAGGCCTTCCGCCATCTTCTCTCGCTGCTCAAATACGTAAGCGGCGACTACAACGACGGCGATACGTTTGGGAGGATCAAGGATGCGCTGGGGAAAGCGCGGCGCCCGGCACATTACCTCGCTATCCCTCCTTCGCTCTTTGCAACCGTAATCAAAAACCTGGGTGTCTCGGGTCTGGCCGAGAATGCACGAGTCGTCGTCGAGAAGCCGTTTGGGAGGGACCTCGCATCCGCTCGGGCGTTGAACCGCGTGGCGCGGTCGGTCTTTCCCGAAGATTCCATCTTTCGCATCGATCACTTCCTGGGCAAGGAAGCGATCATGAATATCCTTTACTTCCGCTTCGCCAATTCTTTTCTGGAGCCGATCTGGAATCGCAACTACATCTCCAGCGTCCAGATCACCTTGTCGGAGAATTTCGGAGTGGGAACGCGCGGCGCGTTTTATGAATCCGCCGGCTGCCTGCGGGACGTGATCCAGAATCATCTGTTTCAGATTGTCGCGCTGCTTGCCATGGAACCTCCTGCGGGCCGGAATTTCGGAGCAGTGCAAACGGAGAAGGCAACCGTGTTCAAGGCAATGCGTGCCTTGAAACCCGATGACATGGTGCGCGGCCAATACGTGGGTTACAGGCAGGAGCAGGATGTAGCGAAGAACTCCGACGTCGAGACGTATTGCGCGCTCCGGCTGTTGATCGACTCATGGCGTTGGGATGGCGTGCCGTGGTATCTGCGCTCGGGCAAGTATCTGCCCGCTACAGCGACCGAGGTTCTTGTGGAGCTGAAGGCGCCGCCAGCTAAGCTCTTCGCGGACGCGGCAGCAGCCACGGGGAAAGGGAATTACCTTCGCTTCCGGCTCTCTCCCAAGGCAGAGATCGGACTCGCCGCTCGCGTCAAGCTTCCTGGCGAGGAGTTTATCGGGCAGCAGAGAGAGCTTTATTTGCTGGAACAGCAGCCGGGAGAGGAAACGCCCTACGAGCGATTGCTGGGCGACGCCATGAAGGGCGACGGCGGACTATTTACACGCGAGGACGCGGTGGAAGCCGCATGGGAAGTAGTCGATCAAGTAATCAAGCACCATCCGCGTGTGCGTCCTTACAAGCGGGGTACCTGGGGGCCGAAGCAGGCTGATGCGCTGATCGCGGGAGATGGCGGCTGGCATAATCCCACCGACACGACTTCATGAGGTGTTCCGTTCCCGGGGGATTGGGTTCGAAGACGCGAGCCGCTGCGTTAACCTGTCCGTGTGAATCTTTTCAGGTGCAGAATCGCTTTCGCTGTTCGGCTCGCTGGGCTCGCCGCCGCGCTTTCGGCCACGGCGCAACAAGATACCCAACTCGATCAGCAGATTAAATCCATCGCCGCAGCGCATCATGGACACGTCTCGCTCTACGCGCACAATCTGCGTACGGGGCAGTCCGCATCGTTACTGCCGGACGAACCTGTTCAGACCGCTTCGGTGATCAAAATGGGCATTCTTCTTGACGCTGCGGAGCAGATGCGCGCGGGCCGCGCCACACTTGACGAGCGCATCGTTCTGACCAAGGCCAATCAGGTGGAAGGCTCCGGTGTGCTCGGCGAACTCACTGCACCCATCGCGCTCACCTTCGGCGACACCCTCAGGCTGATGGTCATTCTCAGCGACAACACGGCCACCAACATGGCCATCGACCGCCTAGGCCTGGCGAACATCAATGCCACCCTGCGCGCGGCGGGTCTGCATCAAACGGTGCTCTACAAGAAGGTCTACGTCCCTGCGACCGGTCCGATGCCGTCCGATCAGCCCAAATTCGGATTGGGAAAAACCACGGCACGCGAGATGGCGTCCATCATGGAGCGCATGGCGACCTGCCGTCTTGCGCTCGACAATACCGCGCCGCTTCCGGTCGATGGCAAGATCTGCGGCGCAATTCTCGAGATGCTGCGCGACCAGCAGGATCGCGATAGCCTGCCGCGCTATCTCGAGACGCTCGATACGAGCGAGACCGGTTCGGCCATCGGCAACAAGACCGGCGCGCTCAACCAGGTGCGGAATGATGTCGCCATCGTCTCGACAAAGGCTGGCCCGGTGGTGATCGCGGGCTTTACGTGGGAGAATGCCGACCAGCGGTGGACCGGAGACAACGAAGCCGAGCAAACCTTGGGCAAACTGGCGAAGGCCGTCGTTGATCGCTGGTCGCCACAGGGTCTGGATGCTGCCGCGTTTCCCTGGGAAAATCCGCTTGCGGAACCTGTAACGGCTTCCAAAACATCGCAATAATCCCGCATGGGACAACAACAAAACCCCGCCCTGCGAGGACGGGGTGGTTGAGCGAATGCAATTTGAGAAAGCCGACACGGAGCGCCGGCTTCTAAGATGCCCGCCTACGCCTTTGAAACCTTGCCGCTCTTGATGCAGCTGGCGCAGACGCGAATCCGCTTCGGATTTCCGTTTACCAGCGCCTTTACCGCCTGCAGATTCACGTTCCAGCGGCGCTTGGTTACGTTGTGCGCGTGCGAAATGTTGTTGCCAAACTGCGGCCCTTTGCCGCAAACATCACATACCTGTGCCATCTCATTTGCTCCAAACTTGTCTGAGTTTCCGCGCTAGCCCGAACTGCTCCCAACCCGCTACTGGAACAGCTCTTATCCGTCTCAGACGGGCGAAGGGGCGAATGAAGACACACTCACCCTCAAGCTTGCCGAACCTTTAGTATACCCCAAGTTGCGTCAGGGCCAAACCGGCCTGCGCGGCGGGCGCACTTGGGACTGACGAAGGGAAGCCCCTGATACAAAAAGAGATCCCCTTCCGGAACGAGCCGGAAGGGGTTAGGAGAGTTCAGTCACTGGGAAGTGAATGAACAAAAAACTCTTTCGAAATGTCAGAGGCTTGGTTCTGACCTCGGGGGGTGGCGATAACAAGGGTTCTGCAGATAAGAAATAGGTATGACGTCTGCAGAAGCGCTGTTAGCGGCCGGAAGCAGTTGCGTTGTCGAGCTGCAGGCTCACATTGCTGAACTGGATGGTCTGCAGTTGATCGGCCCCGCCCTCGCGGTTCACGACGTATCCCTTGTGGTCGTGCTTCTCTTCTACCAGTTTGGCCGGGACGGTGAATGACTTGCCGTTTGCCGCGATTGTGACTTGAACGTTATCTCCCGTACCGGTCCAGGTGACCTTGCAGTCGCCTGCGGGAACTTGCGTTGTGCCCACCTTGACGGGTGACGCAAAATTCAACGATTGTGAGTTCTTGGCAGCAAACGCCGGGGCAGCTGCGAGAGCGAGCATAAGTGCGTAGGCAGAAAGACGCTTCATGATGTTCTCCTCCGATGCCTCGATGATTTTGAGGTTTAGAAAGTGAGGCACTGACGACAGTGAACACCACTTGCAGATTTTCGCAGCTTAAGAAACGTTAAGAGGATTGCGCGCGACGACTATGACCGCCGCAAAGTGCAGAAAATGCGCGGGGATTCGGCGATCGATAGACGTGAAAAAAGCGAGAATCTGCGCCGGAATGCATCCGATGGAGTGCGGTCGAAGATAATTTTTTTACGAAGCGTTCACCTTTTCCTCATTGCTTCCTCATGCGTGAGCGGAATCGTAATCGTAATACGCAACCCAGGGGTTGCATTTTCCGCAGTGATTGAGCCGCGGTGCAGATGCACGGCGCGCTTTGCGATCGACAGGCCAAGTCCCGATCCTCCTCCATTGGTGTTGCGGGCTTCTTCCACGCGGAAGAACGGATCGAAGATTCGTGTAAGGGACTGGTCGGGTACTCCGGGACCAAAATCGCGAATCGCTATGGTTGCTTCGGCTTCATTCTCGCTGAGGGAGAGCTCGATCGATGATTTCTCGGGTGAATAGCGAATGCCGTTGCGCAGCACGTTCTCCACGGCGCGGCGCAGCAACTCGGGATTGCCTTGCACGGCTCCGCAAACGTTGCCGTTCAGTTTGATGGCGCAGCCCCGGATCTCCGCTTCCATGCTGCAATCGTGCAGCACCTCTTCAAGGATGTCGCGGACGCAGATCTCCCGCTTATCCTGAAGCGCCGGATCATCTTCCACGACATTGATCTCCACAATATCGGCGACAAGGGAGGCGATGCGATCCACATCGCGCTCGATGCGTTCAATCGCAGCGGACGAGTCGGAACTTGTGCGCGCGAGCTTCATTGCAAACTTCAGCCGCGCCAGCGGCGATCGCAACTCGTGCGAGATATCGCTCAGCAGCCGCCGCTCGCTGACGATCAACCGCTCCAGGCGTTCGGCCATCTCGTTGAACGAGTTGCCAAGCTGGCCGATTTCATCGTCACGGTCGGTGTCGACGCGCACGCTCAGGTTGCCCTGCCCGAAGAGAGCAATGCTGGTCGCGATCTTGCGGATGGGCGAGATCACGCCGGCGGCCGCGATCCAGCAGAGAATTCCGGTCGCGCCGATTACGAGAAAGTAATAGGGGAGAAACGACCAGATGTGGGGTGGGCGGCTCTGACCTTCGGCGGCAAACCAGAACTTTCCATCCTGCGATCGATGGGTGATCTCCCAGTGTTCGTGGGCGCTGCTGGTGCGCGACTTGACCGCGGGCGACGGAGGCAGCATGGTCGCCCGGTTCACACCGGTCACGAGATCCGTGCCGTTTGCGTCCAGCAGATAATGTGCGCCACCGAAGATTCCGTTCAGGCTGTCCAGGTATTTCTTGAGCGCCGGCTCGCCGCTGCTCTCGAGAATGTTGCGCGCGCTTTCCAGTTGCATTTCATCGAAGCGGTCATACACCGGATCGATCTTCTGCGTCTGCATCTGCTCTGAGATGGCGCGAAACGCAACGAACGAAAGCGACAATATGCCCACCATGGCGAGCAGCACCCAGACGTACAGCGAGTGCCTGAGCAGGACTTTAGGCTGCGCCGGTAAAGACATATCCCACTCCACGTACCGTTCTGATCAGGCTGCGGCCGCCCTCGAGTTTCTTGCGCAGGTGGCTGATGTGGACATCAAGAAAGCGGTCATAGGGCGTCGCCTCCCGCTCGAAGAGCGCCGCCGTAATCTCGTCGCGCGACACCACCCGGCCTGCCGCGCGCATCAGCATTTCCAGCAGATCGAACTCGGCTGCGGTCAGGTCCACGCGCTCATCATCCAGCCAGACTTCACGCGTGGTTGGATTGAGACGAATGTTGCCGATCAGGATGTCCTCCGATTCGGTGCGCGTCAGCGATTCTGACCGGCGCAGCACCGCGCGCACTCTCGCTAGCAGTTCGTCTGGATCGAATGGCTTGGGCAGGTAATCATCCGCGCCGCTATCGAGACCGCGAATCCGGTCCTGCTGCTGCACGCGCGCCGTCAGCATAATGATGGGCAGATCCTTGCGTCGCCGCAGGCGCTGAAGCAACTCGAATCCGTCGACCACCGGCAGCATCACGTCGAGAATCACCAGGTCGTAAGACCCGTTCAGCGCGGCGGTCAGGCCCTCGCGGCCGTTGTAGGCGCAGTCCAGGCAATGGCCCTCCTGTGTGAAGAACTCCCGCATCATGCCACACAGCTCAACGTCGTCGTCCACCAGCAACAACGAGAGTTGCCTCTGCTTTTCCGCGTTTTCTATTGGTTTCACTTCGACCGCGACGGACACGACGAATACCTCTACGGCTGTTAAGTCTCGCACACCGCAGTAAGACCTTCGTAGTCCACTTAACAATTCTTAATGTTAGCGCTTTAATGTTGGCGGCGAAATCTCCTTGAAGAGAAATGCAACTCCGGCATTCGCAAGGTTCGACTGGAGTCCAGCTTGCGTGGCGCTCCCCCGAGCGTGAGGGAACCGGCTCAACCCGGCTGTGAATCACTCCTGGCCTCTGCTTCATCCAAAGAAATGATGAGCTTGCCGGTTTCAGTACTTGATCTTGTGGGGATGCATCCAGGAGAGTCTGCGGGCACCGCAATCGCCCGATCCGTGGACCTTGCGAAACATGTTGAACAGTGGGGGTACCGCCGTTTCTGGCTTGCCGAACATCATTCGATCGAGGGTCTCGCGTGCTCCGCGACGTCGGTGTTGATTGGCCACGTGGCGTCTGCAACTCAAACCATCCGCGTCGGTAGCGGCGGTGTCATGCTGCCCAATCACGCGCCCCTGGTGGTTGCCGAACAGTTTGGAACACTGGAAGCTCTGTATCCGGGGCGGATCGATCTGGGACTGGGCCGCGCACCAGGCGGAGACTTTCATACCATGCGCGCGCTTCGGCGCGACCACGCACAAACCGGCGATGATTTTCCTGAGTTGCTCGGGGAATTGAGGACCTACCTCGGACCGGCGTTCCCCGGCCAGGTTGTCAAGGCGGTTCCCGGACAGGGGAGCGGCGTCCCCATCACGCTTCTCGGGTCAAGCGACTTCAGCGCGCAACTTGCCGCGTCTCTTGGCCTGCCGTTTGCGTTCGCCGCACACTTCGCACCGGACATGCTGCTGCACTCGACGCATCTCTATCGGAGTTTTTTCCGGCCCAGCGAGGTTTTGCAGCAGCCGTGGCTCATGGTTGGAGTTCCAGTGATCGCATCGGATTCGGATGCCGCCGCACGCAGGCTTTTCACCACGCCGCAGCAACGTTTTCTGCGCCTCATTCGGAATCAACCCGTGGAACTGCTTCCCCCGGTTGAGACCATGGACAAGCAGTGGACCGATTGGGAACGCGCCGCTGTCGACAGCAGGTTGGCAGCCGCAATCATTGGGTCCGAAACTACCGTGAAGGCTGGCCTGGAAAAGCTCATTGCCGAAACCGGCGCCGACGAGATCATTGCGGTAACAGACACCTGGGATCACGAGTCCCGCCTGGATTCCTATCGGCGGCTGGCAAGCGTTGCATCCAGTATCGAAATGAAGCGGCTGGTAGACAGCCTTCCGCGTCAAGGCTGAGCGGATCGCGTCCAGCCTGTGTCGCGCGCACCTTTTGGCCTAGAAGACGTGGCCCAGAGAAAAGAACCATGTTGCATGTCCAGTGTCTCCGACACTTCCGCCGACGAAGACAGGTCCAAATGCGCTGCGGACGATTACGCCGCCGGCGCCGTCATTGGGAAGTTTGCTCACGCCGGGAGCGTTGTACATTTTTGCGATCTCATACATTACTGTGGCATAGACGCCGCCGCCCACGAACGGCGGAAGGGATATCAAACGGTGCATGTAACCCGGTCGGAAGTAGAAGTACTGATCTCCGCGCACCTCATTCGTGCCATAGGCAAGCAGCCCAGATACTCCGCCGAGGAAATACTGAGGAATGCCGGTTTGCTCGAAGCCCATGGTCGTCCCACCCTGAGCCACCAGAAAGACAGAATTTGACGGGGACATTCGTTTGAAAAACTCGGTTTTCATCTCCAGATTTGGAAATGCGGAGGGTGCTCCCGGGCTCTTATCAAAGAACTGGAAATTCACCTGCCCGAAATAGCCGGCCGTTGGAACAATAGGCTCGTTCAAGTGATCGGTGATCAAGCGAAATCGTGTAGCGCCCACTCCGCCGTTGACGGATGCGAACTCCGGAGTGCCCAGTTTCAGGCTTGCATTCAGATAGCCGATTTCATATCCGGCTCGCACTTCGCTGAATCGGTCGAAAGCGTATCCGACGTCAAGCCCACCGCCGGCTCGAATGATGCGATAATCTGCCTCCGGATTATTATAGGAATAAATCCACTGGCCCGTGTTGCTCGCATTCACTTGGGGAGCGTAGAACCACTTCGAGGTTTGAGAAAATCTCTTATAGTACTCGGAAGAAATTCCGTAAGTATTTCCGATTGCAAAATCCGTGCGCCATTCCGAGCGGAAGCCTCCGAAGTCGAGAAACGTCAATCGACCTCCCAGTGTGTACGTGACGTTATCGGGCTCGGTGCCATCGATGCTAAAGGCAATCTGCAGAACCGGTGGAGCATTGCCCTTCTCGCGGACATTGACCAGCAGACCGGTTTCCCCATTTACCTCGGTCAAACCATAGGATGCGCTTGAAAATCTTCCAACGCCGGTCAGACGAGTGAGACTAGTGTCCAGTTTCTTCGTGTCGATCGCCTGGTTCACCATCGGCTGGAGAAATGTCTCGATCTTCTTGTTCAGGAATGGCGTGCTTCCCTGCACCTTCACAAATTGCGGAGCGCTCACCGGTCCTCTCTTGCGTGCATTGCGCTGGGCCACATATTCGTCCCACTCCGTCTGATTAAGAACATAGGGCTGCAAGATCTTGGCTTTTTCTTCTGCCGCCTCCATCCCTTTTTGGATAAGGGCATCGGCCTGTTTAAAGTCCAGCGCATTGAATTTCTGAACATCGACCTTGACGACGATATCGGCCGCCTCCATTCCTCGAACTTCCGAGGCTGCGGAGCTAATCTGGATTGACCGTCCGAGAACACTGAAGAGAGATTGAATATCGTCCGCAGTTGTCGGAGAAACCTGGAGATGAATCGCGATGACGACGTCGGGACCCATCTCGCGTGCGAGGTCCGTAGGCAGGTTGTCGACCAATTCGCCGTCGACATACAAGTTGTTTCCGTCACGGATGGGAGCGAAGATCCCCGGCAGGGACATGGTTGACCTCATCGCCAAACCAAGCGGACCCGTTGAGAACACATGCGCCTTTCCTGACACTAACTCGGTGGCAACGCAGCGGAAAGGGATGGGCAGGTCATCGAACGATTTGACATCAGAGTAGGCCAGAGTTTCGCGGTCAATGAGGAGACTGATCTGATGTCCGGCATTCATTCCGGATGGGAGAGACGCACCCTTTTTGAAGCCGATAGCTAAGCTGCTTTGAACCTGGCGCGCATCCTCCTTGCGCCGGAAAGAGAGATCTTCATAGGGCGTGCCGCCTCCGAGGAGCAGCGGCCAGTCCATTTTCTTGACGGTTAGCTCAATTTGATCGGGGCTTTGGCCCGTGGCATAGAGGCCTCCCACGAGGCCGCCCATGCTGTTTCCGGAGAGATAGTCAATGGGGATGTGGTGCTGCTCAAACCAGCGGAGCACTCCGATGTGGGCGAGTCCAAGGGCGCCCCCGCCTTCGAGCGCTACCCCGATTTTCAACCGCTTAGGCGTTTCTGGTTGACTCTGGCCAACCGAAACGACCGAAGGCCCGATTAACGCACAGAGAGCAACACCTACTCTGAGGAGAGGGAAACAAGAGTGTCGGCGAGTGCCGTTTGATCGATAAAGGCAATTCCGATTCATGGCATCCTCCGATTGTTCAACCTCTGGCGCGGTTCAGAATCCAATCCGCCCTGCTCGAATCAGGGCAGAGAAATCGGGAGAGTCTCCGGCCGCCCGCGCTACAGCGTTGATATGTTCACGTTGCTTCAAGTCTGGGAATGGAAGCCCACCGGTGACCAGTCGTCCACGATCGTACAACAGCTCATCGAGCGTGCCATTCAATATGTATTTGTAGCTCCAGGGCTGGGAGCTATTAGTAGCGGCAGCGAGCGGTTTCTGAATCGTTGTCGTGCAGTTTCTAGTCAGTTCGTTGTACCACTCAGGGTGATCCTTCAGGTTGTTCAAATATGTCACATAAGTCAGGAACATAGCTCGCGCTACTTCCGGTTGCACCTGGAGGCGGTACATATATACTTCTTCATCTTTCCGGTAGTTAGTTCGCAAACGAATCACATCGCGCTCATCTGCCACAACAAAAATCAGCCCGAACTGACGAAAGCACCCCCGAATTGTCGAGTATGCCTGACCGGTTTTGTAGCGAGCCTCGATGGAGAATGCGACATGTTGGTTGTCTCCAAATTGAAAGCTGACAATCGGGTGGCTGGCAAAACTTAGTCCCCAGTTTGTCAGGAACAAGTCGGCAGCCCGGATCTGGGAAAGATCGAGTGTCCGATCGCTCCAGCAGTTGTTGTAGTCGAATTCACTGCGGTAACTGCAGTTTCGCAAATTATGAATTGTGATCTGGTCGCCGTCTATCTGCACCCAGGCGGTCCGAGAAACGTCCGCTTGCCAATTCCCTTCGTTCGAGGGTTTCAGTGTGGACCACCAGGCGAGCACAATGCAAAATCCTGCCACACACAAGGAAGCAGCCCTGGCCGACCACTTGAACCTGAACAGAATCGCGATAATTCCGATCCCATAGATCAGCGTCAGCGGAATGCGCAATGCCGCAGTCTGAGTATCCATGTAAAGAGCGGCAAGAGCCCAAAGAGTGAGGAGCGCGAGAACAAACCACAGAATGATCGTGCAGATCCGGCGCATCCAGGCCGGTAATGGGGAACGGCTGCGTGCGGCCGGGCGTCTATTCGTTTTGTTAAGTGTCATCGTCTGATTTGCACCCGTGGCCATGCGCCTGCGTTCGTGCACCACCCAGCACACCGACGCCGTAGCAGCCGGGTTCTCCCCAGCCGAAATTGTCCCGAAGGAGAAGTTCGCCGGTTGGGCTTGTTGCCTGGCACTTCTCGCCCTTCAGGGGCGCGGTTGCGCGCGCAATCCTGTCTCGAGACGTCGGCTCCAGGAGGTCGGAGGCTATTCTCCAATCTGCGACAAAAGGTGAGTATTAGAAACTGTCAGTATTAACAGGGGGGGCGATCTCGACCGAGAAGACGCATGACACACGGGAAGAAATGGGCGACCTGGGTGGGGGAGGTACGATCACAAAAAAAGCAGTGATGGCTCTCCGGGCTTCCCATACAGGACAGGGACAGGCATCGACCGCGGGGATCACCGTCGTTATCGATTTCGCCTGTGCCTCAAGTTGGATGCCCCTGGAACAACCGCCTCGCCGTCCCCAATCGAGAGGGTGAGATTGTTCGCCGCGAACGACGTCGTCGAAAGGAAGTCCATGAAGGGAATCAAGCGAGCCATGCGTCGGTGATGGTGCCGCACCAGAAGGCGCGTCGCCGCGAACTCTGAAAGCCAGACAGCGCTTTCGAACGAATATAAACCGGATACGTGATTCGAAATGAATCCTGGCAGATATTGCTCATAGTTGCACGTGGAAGTGTCGGCCATTTGTAGCCCTGAGCTGCAATTGTTCTTGAGCATCCTATGCGTGGAATAGGCGTCGAGGGCGCGCGCACCGCCATCGGCAGCAAGAATGGTCCAGGTCAGGCCATCGATATGGGACCTGTCCGTTTGCGCGGGTAACCATCGCCGGAGAACCATTCCGCCTTCCAATTCGGAGTTGGCTGCCATAGGGGTCTCAGCCATCATCATCGGAGCGAGAAGAAGAAAAAAGAAAGCGAAAGACGGGCGCATCGCGTGAACTCTTTCAAAGTGCCATTTGAAAGAGTCATCGGCAGATTACGAGCGAAAATCAGGGAGAGATTGCGTTCAGCCTTGGAACCAGCCCGATCGGCTTCGGCGCTTCGCTAAACTGCACAATCGAAGTACCGCACGGTTGCAGCAGGAGAGCCCGCTCCGTCAACAACTACTCCAGCATGGAGACCAGTTCCTGCTCGTGCCTCATCCGCGACTGGTAAACCGGGGTAAGCCAGTTCCAGTAAGCCTGCAGGTGTCCGCGGGTCGCATCGAAATACAGCTTTTGTATTGCGTGTGTCACCGCTCCGATGGTTCCGTCCTTTACCGGGCGGTGGTCGACGCGCACGATGGGTGCGAGGCCGACAGCCGTGCCAGTAAAGAAGAGCTCGTCACATACATAGAGTTCGCTGCGGTCGACGGGTCTTTCGATCACGCGCAGCGCCAATTCGCGAGACGCAAGTTCCATGATGCAATCGCGCGTGATGCCTTCGAGGGCGTTCTCTGTGACGCCCGGCGTGATGAGCTTTCCGTCGCGCACCATGAAGATGTTGCAGGTGGCGCCTTCGGCAACGTGTCCGCTTTCGTTGAGGAAGATGGCTTCGTCGAAGCCTGCCTGCCGTGCGTCGTCGCTGGCCAGCGCGCTGTTCACATAAGCGCCGCAGATTTTGGCGCGCGCCGGAATCGCATTGTCCTCGATCCGGCGCCAGGAGCTTACGCCTGCGTGCAGGCCCTTGTCGCTCTGGAGATATTCGCCGAAGGGAAGAGCGACGATGGCGAAGGCGTCCTGGTCGTCGGTGCTGACGCCGATGCGTTCAGCAGATTTATAGGCTAGGGGCCGCACGTAGACGTTGGTGTGGAATGCGTTGCGACGCATCAGTTCTACGGTGATGGCGCATAGCTCTGGAAGAGTAGCGGGCACGTGGATGCGGAGAATGCCGCAGTTCTTCTTCCAGCGTTCATAGTGTTCGTGCGCACGGAGGATGAATAAATCGTCGTCGGTTGGCACCCAGTGTGCGCGAATGCCTTCGAAGACGCCGGTCCCGTAGTGCAGCGCATGCGTAAGGATGTTGACGTTCGCATCGCGCAGCGCCATGTACTTGCCATCGAAATAGACAATCAGATTTGGATCGGCGGTGCCCTTCATACTGCAACCTCTTTCGGGGTCCCCAGCGACAGGTCGTGGTCGCTGGGGTGATTGCGCGACTGCCGGTAAAGCTCACGCCCTCGCGCCAGGGCACGTTCGTCGAGTTGATACCAGCGCTCGGATTTGACCATGCGGCGCAGGGCCGCATCAATGCTGGCCTGCGGCAGTGGGTCTGCGATTTCAAGGAGCGCGCCCAGCATCACCATGTTGGCGGCTCGGGGATCGCCGAGTTCATTGGCGGCCCGGGTGAAGTTGAGCGCGAGCACGTTGACGTCGTTGCGCTCGCACGCTTCCGGAAAGATGTCGCCGTTGTAAATGACCCATCCGCCGGGCTTGACGCTTAGATCGAACTTGCGCAGGGACGGCTCGTTCATGGCAACGAGAAAGTTCGGAACAGTGACCAGCGGTGAATCTATGGGTTTCTTTGAGACGCGTACATGACAGTTCGACGTGCCGGAGCGCATCTCCGGACCATAGGAGGGCAGCCACGACACTTCGAGTCCAGCGTCGAGACCCGCCTCCGCAAGCACTTCACCGAGCAGCAGAACACCTTGTCCGCCAAAGCCTGCAACGCGGACGTGAAGATCGACATTGCCAACTTCATTGTGTGCCAATGGAATGTCGGGCTGCGCATCGTGTGCGATTCCGAGGATCCCGGGAATCTCTTCAAGTGCAGGCGCGTGGTTGGCTGCGATACGCGGCTCGCGGTCTTTGGTTCGATCGCAGACCGCGCCAAGCGGATAGGTCTTCTCCATGACGTCGCGCACCCAGTGCTGTGCGTCGACCGGGGACATCTTCCAGATCGTCGGGCAAGGCGAGAGGACTTCGATCATCGAAAATCCAAGACCCCGGACCTGGTTTTCGACGGCCTTCCGGATGGCGCGGGATGCTTGCGCGATCTGCTTGTTATCGCCGAGGCCAACGCGCTCAATGTAGACGGGAGCGTCGAGCGTGGCCAGCAATTCGCTCATGCGGAGTGGGTAGCCTTCCGTGGCAGCACTGCGACCTAGCGGGGTCGTTGTACTCTTTTGACCCAGCAGCGTAGTCGGCGCAGCCTGACCGCCCGTCATGCTATAGATGGCGTTGTTGACGAAGATGACGGTGATATTCTCGCCGCGATTGGCAGCGTGCAGAATCTCCGCCGAACCGATGGCCGACAGGTCTCCATCGCCCTGGTAGCTGATGACGATGCTGTGCGGATGGCTGCGCTTTGCTGCCGTCGCAATCGCAGGCGCACGGCCATGGGCGGCCTGAATATTGCCAACGTCGAAGTAGTGGTATGCAAAGACGGAGCAGCCGACAGGGCTGATGAGGACAGTCTGATCCTGGATGCAAAGCTGGTCGATGGCCGTGGCCAGCATCTTGTGCACGACTCCGTGACCGCAGCCGGGGCAGTAGTGGGTCTGATGCTGCAGTTCTTCTTTGCGCTCGTAGGATTCGTAGAAGACCTTTGGCTTGGCGTGTACGACTTCGTAATCGGATTCGATGTTAGACATGGGCCATCTGCTCCTTTTCGGCGAGCGCCAGAACAAATTTGAGGACCTCTTCGTGCGAAGGCACATTGCCGCCAACACGACTGAGGAATTTGACGGGGCGTGAGCCATTCAATGCGAGGCGAACGTCTTCCACTAGCTGTCCGTTGCTCATTTCGACCACGACGAAGGAATGCGCGTGCTTGGCGAGGCGCTGGAAATCCGCAATGGGGAACGGATACAGTGTGATGGGCCGCAACAGGCCGACCTTGATGCCCAGCTCGCGAGCGTCGGCAGTGACTGCTTTCAGAATGCGTCCGACAATGCCATATCCCACGAGCACGATGTCGGCGTCTTCGGTGTACCAGTGTTCGGCGCGCGTTTCGCGTTGCTCGGCGATGCGGTACTTGGCTTCGAGCGCGTTCACATGTGCCTCGAGGTCGTCTGTGCCCATGTGCAGCGAGGTGATCATGTTGGCGCGCGATTCCGCCGTTCCGGCGACGGCCCATTCGGGCAGGCGGGGGAGGGTCGCTTTCTCTGCGAACTCGACTGGCTCCATCATCTGGCCCACGAAACCGTCGGCAAGGATGACGACGGGATTGCGATAGCGATCTGCGAGTTCGAAGGCGAGGGTGGTGAGGTCGGCCATCTCCTGCACAGAGTGAGGTGCGAGAACGATGGTGCGGTAGTTGCCGTTGCCTCCGCCTTTGACCACCTGGTGATAATCACTTTGTTCGGAAGCGATGTTGCCGAGGCCCGGGCCGCCGCGGGAGATGTCGGCGATCACGCAGGGCAGTTCTGCGCCGGCCATGTAGCTGATACCTTCCTGCATCAGGCTGATGCCGGGACCGCTCGATGCAGTCATGCAACGTATGCCGGCCGACGATGCGCCGTAGAGCATGTTGATGGCGGCCACTTCGCTTTCGGCTTGCAGGAAGACTCCGCCGACCTGCGGCATGTAGAGCGCCGCGGCTTCTGTAATTTCGCTAGCCGGCGTGATCGGATAACCGTAGAAGGCTCGACATCCGGCCAGGATCGCACTCCTCACAATTGCTTCATTGCCCTTCATCAGTTGCTTGCGCATGCCGGGGCCTCCTCTTGCTGCATAGTTGCGCCGCGGCGCAAACGGAGAACCGTAATAGCGCCCGGCTCAGGGCACGCCATAAAGCAGATTCCGCAGCCGGTGCAGCCTATCCCGTTGTAGGTTGCCGTGCGATACCCATAGTGATTGATCTGCTCGCTCAAGTGAATTGCCTTGGGAGGACAAGCTTCGATACAGAGGCCGCATCCCTTGCATTCGTTCCCATCGACTCGCAGGAGACCTCGATCCCGCTTGCCCGGACTTGTCTTTTCCGCGACTGTCATGATTCGCTCCTTGTCGTGATTGCTGCCTCACACATATGCGGCCATTTTGCGTTCCAGGTAGTGCGCGCGTATCGCGAAGTCCTCAAGCTCCTGCTGGAAACGCGAATCGGCGATGCCAATGAGTGCTTCGGCGCGCTCGCGCAACGTTTTGCCGTGCAGATATGCAATTCCATGTTCGGTCACCACGTAGTGAACGTCTGCGCGCGACGTCACAACACCTGCGCCGGGCTCTAAAACGGGCACAATGCGAGATATCGAATCTCGGCATGCTTTCGAAGGCAGCGCGATGATTGGAACTCCTCCGCGCGATCGTGCTGCGCCGCGAATGAAATCGAGCTGCCCGCCGCAGCCGCTGTAGGGTTTCGTACCCAGCGAATCGGCGCAGACCTGTCCGGTTAAATCCACCTGTAAAGCTGAATTGATCGCGACCATGCGATCGTTTTGCGCGACGACGAATGGGTCGTTGGTATACGAGATGGACCGGAACTCAAAGCTGGGATTCTCGTGGATGTAGTCGAAGAGCTTCTGCGTGCCGAGAACGAATGCCGCGACTGCCTTGCCGCGATGGAGCGATTTGCGCGCGCCGTTGATTACTCCCGATTCCATC
>Ga0210400_10001735_pt1 | contig 21269 bp, 22 predicted proteins | sample IncBWH26MmetaG_FD_155456 | JGI IMG/M metagenome (GOLD analysis project Ga0210400, IMG submission 155456) | Forest soil microbial communities from Barre Woods Harvard Forest LTER site, Petersham, Massachusetts, United States - Inc-BW-H-26-M | ecosystem: Environmental > Terrestrial > Soil >...
AAGGCCTGCATTTCGTGGGCGGGATTGAAGTAGAGGATGCGCTGGCAGGAATCACAGACCACGGTTTGCTGACCGGTGCGCACATCGTTATAGGTTTGCGGCCGCAGCATGACCTGGCAGCCCATGCATTTGTGATCGAGCACCTCGGAGATGCCGCTGCCGCGAAACTTGGACACGCGCTCGTAGTGGCGGAGTAGGTCTTCATTGACACCAGCGCGCATTTGATCGCGCCTGGCACGCCAGTCCGCGAGTTGCTTCTCGTCCTCTGCGGTGCGCTCGCGCGCTTCAATTTTCTCTTTTTCGATCTCGGCGGCTTCCGCCTTCAGTTCGGCCTGGGCGGCTTTCACTTCTTTGTCGCGCGCGTCCGCGTTCACCATCAATTCAAGAATCTTGTCTTCGGTGGCGGCGATCTCCTTTTCCGCAAACTGGATTTCGTGTAGCAGCGCTTTGTATTGTTCGTTGGTTTTTACGTCGAGAGACTGGTCGCGGTACTTGGAAATCTTGCCCCGGAGGTCGGTGATTCCAGTGTCGTACTTGCGGCGGGCAGCTTCGTCGGCTTTGACAGCGGCCTGGGCTTTTTCCAGTTGGGCCTTGGTGTCGGCGAGCTTGTGCTCGATGGCAGCGACGCGTTTGGGGAGTTCGGCGATTTCATCCTGCAAACGGCGGATTTCCTTGTCCGCTTCCTGCAGGCGCAACAGGTTTTCTATTTCTAGAAGCATCCAGAGAAGACTCAGCCTTAATTCTAACACGCGGAAACGTGGGTTCCCTCTTGACCGGCGGGCCTGGGCAGCCGCACGGATTGCTCTTGCGGGTGTAAACTCTTTCGTTCGCACCGTGTGTTTTGGGCTTTACTTCTTTTTCCAGGGGTTTCATCGTGAAAAAACAGATATCGCGCTCCGCCCTTGCGTCTGCGCTCACTTTTTTCGGCCTGCTGGTGTCGCTTTGCGCGCAATCATCCCCGCCCGTGAAACCGCTTACGATTGAGGCCATCTTCGCTCCGGGCGGTCTGACCGGGCGGGCGCCAGAAAACACGGAGTGGAGTCCCGATGGGAGCAAGCTCACGTTCGTGCAGCGTGACGATGCGGGAGAACACGGCGAACTATGGTATGTGGATGCGGGTACCGGCGAGAAGAAAATCTTGCTGAGCGCCGCCAAGCTGGCCTCGCTCGCGCCCGACTATAACAAGGTGAAAGATGAGCGCGAAAGAGAGCGGCTGACACGCTATCACGTGGCAGCGTACCTATGGGCTCCAGACTCGAGGCGCCTGATTTTCGATTCCCAGGGGCAGCTCTGGCTTTTTGATTTGGCAACAGGTACGGCGGTGCAATTCACCTCGGCGCCCGATCCGAGTGGCGACCCCAAGTTTTCCCCCGATGGAAGCCACGTTTCCTACGTGCGCAAGCACAACCTTTACGTTCGACCGGTGAGTGGCAAGGGCGAGAAGCAGCTCACCAAAGATACAGGGGATAACCTGTTCAACGGCGACATTGACTGGGTGTATACCGAAGAGCTGGCCGTGCGCAGCAATTATTTCTGGTCGCCCGACAGCAAGCAGATCGTCTTTCTCCACATGGATGAGACCAAGGTTCCCAGCTATCCCCTCGTCAACTTGATCCCCACGCACCCGACCGTGGACAACGAAAAGTATCCCAAAGTGGGGGATGCGAACCCGGTGGTGAAGCTAGGCGTGGTGGATGCCGACAAGGGCAAGGTTCGCTGGATTTCCCTGACTACCGATGAGGAGACTTATATTCCACGTTTTGGATGGGTCCGCGATGGAGTGATATGGGCGGAAGTTCTCAACCGCAACCAGGACAAGATGGATTTGTATTTCGTGGATGCAAAGTCGGGAAAGTCGGCAAAGGTGCTGGCCGAGACCAGCCCCGGCGCTTGGGTCAACGTGAATGACGACTTTCGGGTGTTGAAGTCCGGCGACCGTTTCCTATGGTCGAGCTGGCGCGACGGACATACCCATTTGTACCTTTACAGTTTTGGCAAGGAGAACCCGCTGGCCGCGGAAGCGAAGCTGGAGCGCCAACTCACGCAAGGCGACTTTGAGGTGATGGCGGTGGAAGGGCTGGATGAAGCGGCAGGGACAGTGTTTTTCTCTTCTAATAAAGATGACCCGAGGCAGCGGCATATTTTCTCGATCAAGCTGGATGGAACTGGCTTGCAGCAGCTTACCCATGAGGAGGGGCTTTACTTCGGCAAGTTTTCTGATGATGGCAGGCACTACGAGCAGACATTCATGGGGCCCTTGACAGCGCTGCGTAGGACTCTGTGCACGGTGGGAGGCGCATGTGCTCCAGTGTGGGAGGCGCGGGATGAAGTCACCGAATATGGGCTGCGGGCTCCGAAGTTTCTGGAGTTCAAAGCGGAGGAGGGCACGACGCTCTACGGACGTCTGCTGTTGCCCCCGAACGCGGCGGCCAGCGGCAAAATTCCGTTGATCGTGAATATTTACGGCGGGCCCGCGGGGCAGATGGTTCTGAAAGAACCCGTGAGCCCGTTCGATGAGATCCTGGCGCGCCAGGGCTTTGCGATCTTTGCCGTCGATAATCGCGGGACTCCGGGCCGCGACCGCAAATTCCAGGCCACGATTCGCCACGAGTTTGGAGCGATCGAGTTGAAAGATCAGCTTGCTGCGCTCGATCAGCTTTTCGCACAGTATCCTCAACTCGATAAAGACCGGATGGCGATCTGGGGATGGTCGAATGGCGGCTCGATGACGCTCTATGCGATGACGCACTCAGACCGGTTCCGCGCCGGAGTGGCGGTGGCTCCTGTGACCGATCAGATCAACTATGACACTATCTACACCGAGCGTTACATGGGCCTGCTCAAGGACGACCCCACGGGTTACGCTGAGTCCGACGTGACCAAGGCGGCCGCCAATCTGCATGGAGCGTTGTTGCTGGCCCACGGTACCGGCGACGATAACGTGCACTTCCAGAACAGCATGCAGATGATCGATGCGCTGATCAAGGCAGGCAAACAATTCCGGCTGATGATTTATCCCAACAAGACCCACAGCATCTCCGGAAGCGATGCGCACGATCACCTGTTCCACATGATTGAAGATCACTTTGAGCGGGAGCTGAAGTAGGGGGCTCTACTTGCGCTTGTCAGGTTTCCGCGACGAGCTTACTCTCGTTGTGCTTTCCTTTGAAGAACTTTCTTTCGAGGAGCTATCTTTGCTGGAACTCTCTTTCGAGGCGCTCTCTGTCGACGAACTGACTTTGGCGGAACTTTCCCTCGACGAATCGTCCGGCTTGGATTTGTCGTCCTTCTTCGAGTCTTTGCCGCCGTCAGAAGAAGGGGCGTGCGACTTATTAGCGTAGTCAGTCACGTACCAGCCGGATCCCTTGAACTGCACGGCGGGCGCGGAAATCATCTGCTCTACCCGGCCCCCGCAGTCCGGACACTTCTTGACCATCTTGTCGGAAAACTTCTGGATTTTCTCGAAGCGGTGACCGCATTTCTCGCACTGATATTCGTAAAGAGGCATGGGTTCTGAGACGGTTGTTAAGAAAATTAAGCTCATCTCGATTCTAGGGGCGGCAGTTCGATTGCGTCAATTCAGCGCGTGGCGGCATGAACGATTTCGAGGCGCGGTGGTAGACTCCGGCCATGAAAGAGATTGGCAAGAAATCCGACGAGCCCGAGACCGTCGAGTCCGAAGACATACCGTCAATTGGTCCCGCGCCAGGCCCTTCACTCTATCTCGTCGCCACGCCGATAGGAAATCTGGAGGACATCACGCTGCGCGCTGTGCGCGTGTTGAAGGAAGTGGATGTGATTGCCTGCGAAGACACGCGGCAGACGCAGAAACTGCTAAACCACTACGGCATCACGACGCGCACCATCAGCTATCACGAACACATCGAGATGACGCGATCGGCGGAGTTGGTGAAAGAGATGCAAGAGGGAGCGAGCGTCGCGTTGGTGACAGATGCGGGCATGCCGGGAATATCTGATCCGGGCTTCCGGCTGATTTCGCTGGCCATCCGGCATCTCGTGCCAGTGGTGCCGATTCCCGGGGCATCGGCGTTTCTTGCCGCGTTGGTGGCCAGCGGTCTGCCGACGGATTCGTTCCGCTTCAGCGGATTCCTTCCGGCGAAGCGCGGTGAACGGCGGGCGACCTTGGAATCGATCAAGACCTCGCCGCGCACGCAGGTTTTCTATGAAGCCCCACACCGAATCGTAGAGGCGCTTTCGGATGTGGTTGAGGTTCTGGGAAACGCCCGGCATGTGGTGATCGCGCGCGAGGTGACCAAGCTGCACGAGGAGTTCTTGCGCGGTCGCGCAGGCGAGGTTCTGGAGACGCTGAAGTTGCGCAACGGCGTCAAGGGGGAGATCACTTTGCTGATCGGGAAGGCCGAGGCAACAGAATCGCAGGCTGCAAAGGAGTCGCGGGTGAGCGTCCGGAAGAGGGTGCAGCAGATTATGACTGAAGACAAAGTTGACGAGAAGGCAGCGCTAAAGAAGTTGGCAAAGGAGCGCGGGGTTTCGAAGAGCGAGGCGTACCGGGAGTTGCAGAGGAGCAAGTGACCGCGCGCCGAGCTTACTTCCCGCTCAACTCCCGCTTCACCGCCTCACTCACCACCTTCCCATCTACCCGCATGCCTGCCGCGTTGAAGCGGGCCATCGCGTTCTTCATCACCGTGCCCATGTCTTTCATGGTGGGCGCGCCCATCTCGGCGATTACCGCTTTCACTCCGGCGACCACTTCGGCCTCGCCGGCGGCTTTGGGCAGGTAGCTCTCGATCAGCACAATCTCGGCGGCTTCTTTGTCGGCCATCTCCTGCCGTCCGCCCTTGGTGAACTGCTCGACGGACTCCTTGCGCTGCTTGATCAGTGTGGTGAGAACGGCCTGCGATTCTTTGTCGTCGAGCGGCGACATCTTCTCGATCTGACGATTCTGCAGCGCGCTCTTGACCATCCGCAGGGTGGAGAGGCGCTGCTCCGCGCGCGCCTTCATGGCGGCCGTGATGTCTTTCTGAATCTGTTCCACAAGGCTCATAGTCCGCCAATTATATCGGAGGAATTACGAAGCTAGCGGTTTGTTAGACTTTCCGATCAAGTCCGTCACCAAACGACCTTGACGCGCATCTCATGGTCAGGAGGAAGCCACTATGAGCAAACTTGCCATTTGGGCACAACTTGAAGCGAAACCAGGAAAAGAAAAAGAGGTGGAAGATTTTCTGAAGTCGGCACAGCCATTGGCCGAGCGTGAAGCGGCCACACTTACCTGGTACGCCATCAAAATGGGACAGGGAAAATACGGCATCTTCGACACTTTTGCCGACGAGAATGGCCGCAACGCCCACCTTAACGGCGAAATTGCCAAGGCGCTCTTCGCCAAAGCCAAGGATCTTTTCTCCAAACCACCGGATGTTGCCAAGCCGGAAATTCTCGCCGTGAAATCTCCCCGAGCCTGACGCATCCGCTAATCGAGCTTTGGGTGAGGGTTTCCGGCAGCACACTTCAGAACACACCAACGTTCCGATAGACTACTGAAGAAGCATATTCCTCAGATCTTCAGGACGCTATCGGAATGCTGCGCAAGAACCGTCTCTTCACTCCTGGGCCCACGCCGCTGCTGCCGGCGGCGCAAACGGCGATGGCTTCATTTACGGCGCATCACCGCACCGCAGACTTCCGGGCGCTGTTCCAGCGCGTGCTCGCGGACATGAAGGAATTTATCGGCACGCAGAATGATGTGCTGGTGTTGTCTTGTTCGGGCACGGGAGTGATGGAAGCTTCGGTGTCGAACTTGACCTCGCCGGGCGATAAGGTTTTGGTCCTCACGGCGGGCAAGTTCGGCGAGCGCTGGACGGGGCTGGCCAAGGCGTTCGGGTGCAACGTGGACGTTTTGACCGCGCCCTACGGCGAAACATTTTCATTGAACGACATTCGCGCCAAACTCACGCCCGAGGTGCGCGCGGTGTTCGTCCAGGCGACGGAGAGTTCGACTGGCGCGCGGCATGACCTGGAAGGGATTGCGAAGATTGTGCGAGCCAGCGGCGACACGCTGCTGGTTGTAGACGCCATCACCGGCCTGGGCACCACTCATCTCAACGTGGATGACTGGGGCGTGGACGTGATTATTGGTGGATCGCAGAAGGCGTTGATGATCCCTCCGGGCCTCGCGTATTGCGCCGTGAGCGAGCGGGCCTGGAGGCGGATGGAGACGACGACCTCTCCGCGCTTCTATTTCGACTTGCGCAAAGAGCGCAAGGCCGCAGCCAAAGGCGAATCCGCCTACACGCCGGCAACCTCGCTGTTTGCGGCGCTGGGAGCTGCGTTGGAGTTTGTTCGTGGAATGGGCAATGGCGACCTGGCCAAGGGACGCGAGGCCCTGGTCGACAATGCTGAAATATGTTCAGCGATGACGCGAGCAGGGGCACAGGCCTTGGGGTTGAAACTCTACGCCGCTGCGCCAGCCGCCGCACTCACCGCGATCTGCTCGCCAGACGGGATTGATTCCGGAAAAATCATCAAGGAATTCCGCGAGTCGTTTGATGCCGTGGTGGCCAACGGACAGGGGGAGATGAAAGGCCAGCTCTTCCGCATCGCGCACATCGGCTATTACGATTACCTGGACACGATCGGCATTCTGGGCGCCCTGGAGCACGTGCTCGCGCGCTGTACCGGAAAAGCCGTCGAGTATGGCGTGGCGGTGCGCGCAGCCCAGCAGGCGTACGCGCACGGCCTGCCCGAAAAGCGACAACTGGTAAAAGCTTGAGAGCTGCGCGCGAAGCAGCCCTCATCCTAGTTGACGGTAAAGGGCATATTGGGAGATGTCTCAGGTAGTGTGCCGCCGCCGCCGCCGCCGTAACCTCCTCCCCCGGTGCCCGTCGTACCGGGGTTGGTTACGCTAACTTGCACGGTACCCGCGGTCATGACGGAGGTGTTCGGGATATCGACCGTAATCTGAGTCGGCGTCACTGCGGAGGGTGTGTGGGCCCCGTTGAGATTAACAACCGCGTTGGTGTTAAAACCTGTGCCCGTAATGCTCAGTGTGAACGTAGTGTTCGCATTCGCATTGTCAGGGTTGAGCAGCGTAATGTTAGGCATCGTTCCGGCTACCGGACTGGTGTTGTGCGAGCTGTAACCGCATGCCAAGCCTACAGCCAAAAGCACGGCTAGAAATACTGTTCTCCCAATTTTCATAACTGTTCTCCTACGGGACAACGCTCAATGGGCCCCGGCTAAGAGAGATCATAGGAGAGGGGCGCAGCAGGGGTGTCAGCAGGGTGTCATTTAAATGTCAATGTTTTGTCAGGATAAAAGGCTCAGTTCAAAAGGATCAATTCTCCCTTGAAAATCGTCATTGCCGAGAAAATCTCAACCGTCGCCGTCGACCAACTGAAAGAGCCGGGCTGGATTGTGCTCACCGCTGATGAACTCGATGGCAACCTCGCGGACCACCTGGAATCGGCCGACGCACTGATTGTGCGCTCTGCCGTGCAGGCCGATGCAGCTCTGCTGTCGCATGCCAAGAAGCTGCGCGTGATTGGCCGGGCCGGGGTGGGCGTGGACAACATCGACCTGGACGCGGCCACGCGGCAGGGCATCGCGGTGATGAACACGCCCGGAGCAAATGCCGTGGCCGTAGCGGAACATACGCTGGGCATGATGCTGGCGATGGCTCGTCATCTCAGCCGCGCCGACGCGCTCATGCATGCCGGCCGGTGGGAAAAGAAATCGCTGCAAGGCACCGAACTGCGGGGCAAGACGCTCGGAATCGCGGGTCTTGGCCGTATCGGGATGGAAGTAGCGCGGCGGGCACGTGCCTTCGAAATGGAGATCGTAGGGCATGATCCGTTTGTTTCCGTCGGTGTGGCCAAGGCGCAGGGAATTCGATTGGCTAGCCTGGACGAGCTCTATGCCGCGGCGGATTACATCACCCTGCACGTCGGCCTCACCCCGCAGACCACGGGCATGATTAACGAAGCCGCCATCAAGAAGATGAGAAAGGGCGTCCGCCTGGTGAATTGCGCACGGGGAGAACTGGTAGAGGAGGCCGCGCTGGTGCAGGCGCTGAAACAGGGTCACGTGGCAGCCGCCGCGCTCGACGTTTTCAACGAAGAGCCTTTGAAGACGTCGCCGCTACTGGCAATGGAGAATGTTATTCTGACGCCCCACATCGGCGGGCAGACTTACGAGGCACAGGAAGCCGTGGGGGTGCAGGTTGCGCAGCAGGTGCGGGAATACCTGAAGCACGGGGTCATTCAGAATGCGGTGAATGTGCCATCGGTTTCCGCCGAAGAGTATGCCGAGATGCAGCCCTACATCGTTTTGGCGGAGCGTATGGGGGCGTTCCTGGCGCAGATTTCCGAAGGCTCGATTGAAGAGATCTCGCTGCGCTACAGCGGCCATATCGCGGAGTGGAAGACCGAACTCATTCGCAACGCCGCCATCAAGGGCATCCTCAACCAGGCGCTGGAGGAGAAAGCCAACCTGGTGAATGCGGCATCCCTTGCGGACCTTCGCGGACTTCGCATCCACGAGGCGCATAAGGCGAAGGCTTCCACCGGCGGTGCCGGGAGCGTGCTCTCCATCTTTCTAAAGAGTTCAACGGAAGACCACATGGTCAAGGGCGCGGTTTTGCACGGGACCGCGCCACGGCTGCTCCACATCGATGGAATTGACGTGGAAGCGCCGCTGGAACGCAACCTGATCCTCTTGCGGAACCGCGATGTCCCGGGCGTGATCGGCAGAGTGGGCACGATCCTGGGCGAAAGCGAGATCAACATCGCCGACTTCTCGTTGGGAAGGCGTAGCGCCGAAACATCCTCGGAACCACGCGAGGCCATCGCCGTAGTCCACGTGGATGGGCGGGTACCGGACGACGTGCTGAAGAAGCTCGTGAAGATTCCGGCGGTGCGGCAAGCAAAAGCAGTGCGACTATTTTAGCGATGGCTACGAGCCTTGTTCATCCCGCCGCAGCTTGCGGCTCTCGGCCAGCAGAGCCATCGAATGCATCAAATTCTGCAACGTGACAATGCCCACCAACCGCTGATCCTCGACCACCGGAATGATGCTGAGATTGCGCGATGTGAGCTTGCGGAAGGCGGAAGCCAGCGACTCCTGCCGTACGGAGACCTCAAAAATCTTATTCATCACAGCCTGGACATAGCCGTTGCCTTCCGCGCGGAGCGCCTCTAGAATGCGCTGCCGGGAAATCACTCCGACCATGTCGCTACCGCGGACCACGGGGAAGTCATCCTGGAGTGAGTGCACTGCCTTATCCAGGGCATCTTCAAGCGTGTCCGCCGGTGAGAGAGTGGCGAAGTCCGTAAGCATAACTTCTTCGAGTTTGAAGGTGTCCAATACCGACTGGAAGATGACTGCCCGCTCCTCAAGCTGCGCCGCCGAAAAAATAATGAGGCCCACCATCGTCAGCCAGGCATTGCTGAACAAGCCCGCAACCATCAGAACCATCGCGATGGCGTGGCTGATGGAGACGGCGCGGCGGGTAGCAGCGCCGGAATCGATACTACGCGTGAAGAAAGCGCGCAAAACCCGCCCTCCATCGAGAGGATATGCGGGCAGAAGATTCAAACCAGCCAGATAGAGGTTGGCCCATACCAGGCTGCGTGGCAGGTTGCCCGACTGCAAGAAAGGCCACTTCCACAGATGCGCGTCCTTGCCGGTGGCCAGGATCACGGCGGCCGCGATCATTGCGAAGGCAAGATTCGCCAGCGGCCCGGTCAGCGCGATGCGGACTTCACGCTTCCATGCCACTGCAGCCGATTCCGGCTGTCCGGCATGCGATTCATCAAAAGTGGTGACTCCGCCGAGTGGCAGAAGAATGACCGTCTTGGGAATCAACCCGGCGCGCCGGGCTACGAGCAAGTGTCCCGCTTCGTGGGCCGCAACGCAGGCCAGCACGATCCCAACCAGTGCCAGATCCCGCGGCCCATTGGCCGACGGGTGCGCGCTGTTGTTGACCGTGTATTCCGTCCAGAAAACAAACACAGGCAGGATCAGAAACGTTAGGTGAAGGCGAACATCGACTCCGAAGAGGCGTCCGGCGTGAAGGGAAAAACTTCTCATAAGATCCCGCTACTACAGTTATTTTACATGGTCGGATATATTGGCTCCGGTACTCGAAGGTACAGAGCCATGCGCGTGATCGCCGGCAAATACCGGGGGCATCCTCTACGCTCGTTGCGCGGGACGGATATCCGTCCTACCTCCGACCGGCTGCGCGAGACGCTGTTCAACGTGCTCACTGGCGGCAACCCCAAGGCACTCGAGGGCTGCGTATGGCTGGATCTGTTTGCAGGCACAGGTGCGGTTGGGATTGAAGCGCTAAGCCGTGGAGCCAAGCAAGCCTACTTCGTGGAGACCTTAGCTCCGGCGGCGAAGTTAATTGAGCAAAACCTGCACAGCCTCGGAATCGTAGACGGATACAGGATCCTGCGGGATGACCTTTCCGGAGCCCTCTGGCGCCTGCACCGGGAACACGTCGCCGCCGATGTGGTGTTCCTCGACCCGCCTTACCGGATGCGGAATGCCTACGAGGAGACCCTCACGGGCCTGGCCGATTCATCGCTGGTCTGGGCCATGTCGCTGGTGATAGCGGAGCATGAAAAGACGTTCGATCCGGGCGATGAATTCGGATCACTGCGGAGAATTCGCAAACTGGCTCAGGGAAACGCTGCTCTCAGTTTTTACCGCATTGGCGGACAACCAGACCTGAGCACATGATTCGCGGGTGGAAGTTCCCATCGGCCATAGCTCAGAACAGGCGACTTGACTTTCGCCGGGCGGACGAGGCCCGCTCCCACCCCAAACTACATGAGGAGTTCGCCGCTGCGGCGCATGATCGGGTGTTGCATCTCCTGCAGATCGTTCTTCACCATGTTGAGGCCATAAACGCAGCTTTCGAAATCGCGCGAGAGGTGAGCAAACAGCGGAGCCACTTTGGCGTATTCGAAGTGCTCGAACTTTGACACGATGTAATAGCTTTCCTTCCCCGCCTTCATCCACTCCACAAAGCTCTCCAGGCGTTGGCGGCGCAGTCGGAAGTGATTGATGCTCTCGGGAAACATTCCGGCGAAGAATAGTGCGTAGTCGCCAATGTGCTTGCGGACCTGGCGTTCGCGGTCAAATGACGGAGCGGGCCCGTAGACCGGATCGGATTCGAGCAGCATTTCGCCGAGGTCGGCAAGGGGACGGTCGGCCGCGTCGTGAATCTTGAACAGCTGATCGGTCTGGCAGAACTCGGTCAGCAAATGTGAGACGTAGGCGACCACCTGCGGATCGCGGATGCCGATCTCCTCGGCATAGTGGCGGCCAACCAATTCCTGAAAAAGTTGCCGCAACGGATGAGATTCCGGAATCATGTTTGGACCCCCTGAAACCCCTTGCTGTGCGCCGACTTCCTAATCTTGCTGGTAACTAGTTACCCTAGTCCCATCTCAAACGCAAGTGACTTTTGTGTATCGAGCGCATCATTTTCCCTAATCATTGGAAGTGTGCAGATCCTTGCAGGGTTGCACCCAAATCTTTGCTGGCACTCGGAGTCTTCGGCTGCTAATCGCAACCAGTTAGCAGCGAATAGAATGAATCGCAAGAAGGGAGCTAACGTAGATGGAAAGACTGAACATCTCCAGCGGTACACTTTGGGAACCTACTGTGGGTTACTCGCGTGCAGTGAAGGTTGGACCCTACGTCCATGTGTCGGGCACCACTGCGACCGGGCCTGACGGCAAGATTGTGGGCGTGGGAGACCCCTACGCTCAGGCTGTGCAGACATTGAAGAACATTGAGAGTGCCTTGCGGAAGGCTGGCGCCAGCATGAAGGATGTAGTGCGCACGCGAATCTATGTGATCAACATCACGCAGTGGGAGAAGATCGGCAAGGCCCACGGAGAAGTCTTCGGCAGCATTCGTCCTGCAACCTCGATGGTCCAGGTAAGTGCTCTGATCTCGCCTGAGATGCTGGTCGAAATCGAGGCCGAAGCTTATCTCTCAGAGAAGTGAGAGTAGAATTCCACCATTCCAAAGCCTTTGAAGCAACTGAGAGGGCCAAAAGTGAAGAACTACGGGTGGATACTGCTTCTTGCAGTCGTAATTTCAGCGGCCGCGCAACAAAAAGACGATCATCCCTCCGAATCGTGGACGGTGATTCGCGCCGGTTCCCTCATCGACGGCAAGTCCGAGAAGCCGCGCCACGATCAGGCGATCGTCGTCCACGGCAATCGCATCGAGAGTGTTAGTGACGCAGCGACGGCCAAGATTCCCACCGGCGCGACGGTGATTGATTTATCCAAAGCCACGATCCTTCCCGGCCTCATCGATTCCCACACGCACATTTTCCTGCAGGGCGAAGATCCCGCGCAAGGCGGATACGACACCAACATCCTGAATGCTCCGCTAGCCCTGCGCGCGGCGCGGGCCACAGTTGCCGCGCGGCGGGCGCTCGAACAGGGATTCACCACGCTGCGCGACGTAGAAACCGAAGGCGCCGGTTATGGCGATGTCGGCATCAAGCAGGCCATCGAGCAAGGCTACATTCCAGGGCCGCGTCTGTTCATCTCGACCCGTGCCATCTCGACTACGGGTGGTTATCCCCTTGAGGGCTACGCTCCCGAGCTCGACATGCCCAAAGGCGCGCAGATTATCGACGGCCCGGTGGAGGCGCGCAAGGCGGCGAGAGAACAACTCGACCACGGCGCCGACTGGATCAAGGTCTACATGACTCATCGCTCGTGGGTGGGTAAGAATGGCGAACTGGTCTCGCAGCCCACGTTGACGGTCGAGGAGTTGCGGGCGATCGTGGATGAAACTCACGGCTGGGGAAAAAAAGTTGCGTGTCACGCTTATGGTGGCATCGGTCTTCGCCGCGCGCTCGACGGCGGATGCGACTCGATCGAGCACGGCCTGGATCTGGATGATGCCGCGATTTCCCAGATGCTGAAGCAGGGCACCTGGTACGTGCCCACGATCAGCGCTTACTACAACGATTGGGCTCCGGCGGACACTCCCGGCGGACAGCGCGACCGGCTGCGGGTCTCGTTGCATGAGCCGTCGTTCCGCAAGGCTCTGAAAGCTGGGGTAAAGATCGTCTTCGGCACGGATATGGGTGGAATTCCCTGGACCGAGCCGATCGCGCAGGAGTTCCCTCGCATGGTGGAGTTGGGCATGCAGCCGATGGACGCTATTCAGAGCGCAACCTCGCGTGCCGCCACGATGCTCGACATGGACGGGAAGATTGGCATCGTTGCGCCGGGGGCGTATGCGGACATTGTTGCGGTCAGTGGCGATCCTCTGCGCGACATCAAAGCACTGGAAAATGTGCAATTCGTAATGAAGGACGGTAAGGTCTTTAAGGATGAAAGCAGCCACCACTAGGATACGGGCTCCGCATTGAATTATGAGACGCAAGGGGCCGCGATTCCCGAATTTCCACCATGCAAGATAAAGTTTCTATAAAGATTTCTAATATCGCTTCAATTCACTTGACATCGGCTTCGCGGCGAGCATAATTCATCAAGCTCGTCTCGGTTCAGGTCGAGTCCCGGCTCAGGGGGCATTGTCGAGTCGGAGGAGGTGTATATGAGCGTGCTGGAACTTTGTGACCGGGAAATCGCGGCGGTGCCGCTCGAAGCCACTGTGGCCGACGCCATCAACAAGATGCTCGACCACCACGTTGGCGCCGTGGCCGTGGTCGACTCCGAGTACCGGGTTGCCGGAATTTTCACGGAACGAGATGTCCTCCGCAAGATGGCGCTCAGCCGCACGGACCCGCAGACCACCTCGGTCCGCGAATTGATGACCACGCCCGTGGAGATGGCGACGCGTCGCACCGGGCCGGGCGAAGCGCTCACTACCATGCTTGAGCGTCACTTCCGCCATCTGCCGGTAGCGGACGACAACGGCAAGCTGCTGGGCATTCTCTCCATCCGCAACCTGCTGGAGTGGCGCGTCGAAGATCTCAGCCACGAACTGGATGCGCTGGAGCAATATGTCTCCAACGATGGGCCCGGAGGCTAGGGCAAGTTCCCAGCGAACTTTTTAACTGATGGCGACCACTCCATCCGCTGCTGCCAAGGCGATCGCTGGTGTGCGCATTGCCACGTCCGTCTTCTTCCTTCTGTTTGGCGAGTACAAGCTGGCTGGGCCCGGCTTTGCTCACGGCGGATTCCAGGGTTACCTCCACGATTTCATCGCGAACGGGGCCGTCGGTTTTTACCGCCCCATACTTTCCGCTGTCGTGTTGCCGCACGCCGTGGTCTTGGGCTACGTGGTCGGAGTGCTGGAATCATTGATCGGAATCAGCCTCCTGCTCGGCCTCTGGGTGCGGCCGGCCTCTATTGTAGGCATGCTGTACATGTTGAATTTCCTGCTGGCCACCTGGTGGGAGCCTGGCCATGGTGCGCCGTTCTGGCGCTATTTTGGCGCAGAGCTTGATCACCTGCCACTGTTGCTGCTATTCATCATTTTCTTCGCCGCCGATGCTGGGAAGGCATGGGGACTGGATGGGCGGCGAGGTAATACCCCTTGAGTTGCGGCGTTGCTGTACAAATTCAAGGGCCTAAGATTGGGGAGCCTCATGAAGAGATTTCAGCGTTTCGTTGTAGCTGTGGCCGTGCTGTTTGTTTTGGCGGGGCAAACTGTCGCCCAGCAAAGTTCGAGAAGCGTCGCCATACATGCCGGGCACGTGCTCGACGTAAAGACCGGGAAGCTGGTCTCGGATCAGACGATCATCATCGAAGACGGCAAAATCGTGAGCGTCGGAGCAGCCGCGGAAGCGAAGGCGCCCGCGGATGCTGTCCGCATCGATCTTTCCACGGCGACGATCCTGCCCGGGCTGATTGACGCGCATACGCACCTGACCATGGATCCCAGGTTCGGCTATGACCGCCTCGGCCTTTCCATCCCGCGCGAAACCCTGATTGGCGCCAAGAACGCGAGGCTTACTCTTCAGGCTGGATTCACCACCGTGCGCAACGTGGGCGCGGGAGGCTACAGCGATGTGGCGCTGCGCGACGCGATCAGTGCCGGCGACGTGCCAGGGCCGAGGATGCTGGTGAGCGGCCCGGCATTGAGCATTACTGGCGGACACTGCGACAACAATCTGCTGCCCTACGAGTATCACGCGACGGGCGATGGGGTGGCTGACGGCATTGCGGCCGTCCAGCACAAGGTGCGCGAGAACATCAAGTACGGTTCCGATCTGATCAAGGTCTGTGCCACCGGGGGCGTGCTCTCCAAAGGCGACGATCCGCAAGCCTCTCAGTACACCTTGGAGGAAATGAAGGCCATCGTTGCCGATGCCCATCGTCTGGGACGAAAAGTTGCCGCCCACGCGCATGGAGCGCAGGGCATTCTCTGGGCATCGCAGGCGGGGGTGGATTCGATCGAGCACGGCTCCTACATTGACGACGCGGGCATCGCAGAGATGAAGAAGAACGGCACATATCTTGTGCCCACGCTTTACCTGGGCGATTGGTTTCTGGAAAATGCCGAAAGAAATCACGTGCCCGACTTCCTGATGGGCAAGGCCAAAGCCGTCATCCCGGCCGCTCGCAAGAACATTGCACACGCCTTCGCCAGCGGAGTGAAGGTGGCATTCGGTACGGATGCTGCGGTCTATCCCCATGGTCTGAACGCGCACGAATTTGCTGTGATGGTCAAACTTGGGTTGACGCCGTTGCAAGCCATTCAGGCGGCCACCGTGAATGCCGCCGATCTGCTGGGGTGGCCGGGAAAAGTGGGAAGCCTGGAGCCAGGCGCGTGGGCCGACATCGTCGCGGTAGATGGCGACCCCATCAAAGACGTGACCACGCTGGAACATGTGAAGTTTGTGATGAAGGGTGGCGAAGTGGTGAGGAACGAATACGGGAAGTGATGGGGGGCAGCGGATTCTCAGTCAATCCTGTTGTGTCGCCGCGCTTGCTCCGTGATCCAATCCGTCCAGTAGGAAGAGGCTCCGCTGGCCAGCAGGGGAGCCTTGCCGAACACGGCATCCACAAAATTCTCGATCATGGGGATGTGCACGTTGGTGTGGACCGGAATGTTCTCGTGGCCGCCGGGATAGATCAGTTCAGGACCATTCAGCGGACTTAGCTCCATTTCGCCTTCGGTGCCGCGGATGCGGCATTCGTCCCGCTTTACCTTCGAGTGCCAGCGCACATCCACAATGCCGCGCATGCCATCGGCGTAGTCGATCATTACAGTCGCGTTGTCTTCCACCGCATAGTGATGAACTGCATTCGAAAGGTAGCCGGTGGCGCGTTGGGGTTGGCCGAAGAAGAAGTTCAGCACGTCGATGCGGTGCGATGCAATGTCGTAGAGTGGACCGCCTCCCGCCTGGGCTGGATCGATCAGCCAACTCCGCTGACTCCCCTTTTCATCACGCCATTCGTGGCAGGTGAGTTCGGCGAAGACGGGTTTACCGATGACGCCGGCCTCGAGCAGTTGTTTCGCGCGCTGCACTTTTGGATACGCTCTGCGATAGTAGGCCACGCCGAAAGTGCGTCCGCTCTCTTCCGCTGCCTGCACCATCGAGCGCGCCTCGGCCTCGTTCATGGCCATGGGTTTCTCGCACAGAACATGCTTGCCCGCGCGCAGAGATTGGATCGTCTGTGGCGCGTGCAGGAAGACGGGAGTCGCAACGTAAACTGCCTGAACCGCGGGATCGGAGAGAGCTTCGTCGAGGGTGGTCCAGGCGTGCGCGTTGTAAGGGACGGCCTTTGCCGGATCGCGCGTGACCAGGCCATACAAGCGGCTTCTGGAGTCGGCCTGGATCGCGGGAATGACGCGACGCGTCGAGATGTCGCCAACTCCAACCACGATCCAGTTCAGCATAGGCGGGCGAAATACAATGCGTGCATAAAATCAAAGGCCGGCCTGAGCCGGCCTTCGGGAATCATCGCAACACAAACCCTACGGCTTCTTGGGAGCGATCGCGTCCTTGGCAGCCTTGGCCACGCGGAACTTCACCACGGTCTTGGCCTTGATCTGAATCGGCTCGCCGGTCTGCGGATTGCGGCCGACGCGGGCTTTGCGGTGCGCTTTCACTAACCGGCCCAGGCCGGGCACAACGAATACGCCGTTCTTCTTGGTTTCCTTTACGGCGACGTCAGCCAGTTGCTCAAGGAATGCTGCGACAGTCTTGTTGGGAAGTTCAGTCTTCTCGGCCAGATGGCGGACGAGTTGGGTCTTGGTCAAACCTGATGCCATTGTTTCCTCCTCGGGAAAGATTCGAATTTAATTCCAGCGGGCTTGATCTTACTACCACTGCCCTGTGGAAAACAGCCTTATTCTACGCGGGTTCCACATAGATAGCACTCTAAACAGGCCATTTTTACGTGCTCATTTGTAGGTGCACATCCCGAAATGGCCCAAATATGGGTACCAGAGCGGTTACTGGTAATCGGGGTGGTGATCGGAGAGCAAGGCCGATTCGTCCCACAACCGGCGACCCTCTGTTCCCTCGCCGCCCACGTATCCGGCGCTCAGTGCCATAATGCTGGAGAGGAGAAATTCCCCTTTGAGTTGCGCGATCTGCGAGATTCGCAAGGAAAAACGCTTCTGTCCCGCGGTCCACGGCCGCATCTGCCCGCAGTGCTGTGGCGAGCAACGCGAGGTGACGTTGGATTGTCCCAGCGACTGCCCGTATCTGCAGCAGGCGCGGGAACACGAAAAGCCGCGTCCCGCGGACCAATTTGACCGCGCCTCGTTGTTCCTGCAAGTTGAGATTTCGGATCAATTCACCTACGAGCGCGAGCATCTGCTCATGGGACTCAGCTATGCCCTGGCCAAGGCGGCTCAAGCCGATCGCAGCCTGAACGATCGCGACCTGATCGCCGCTCTCTCAGCGATGTGCACGAGCTATGAACGGCTGGTGAACTCAGGTCTGCATTACGAGCAGCCACTAACGAGCGCAGCCCAACATGCCGCCGCAGCGCAAGTGGAAGAGATGGTGAAGCAGTATCGCGAGGCCGAACAGAAAGAACGGGGATATTCCACGCTGCGCGATTCCGATGTGCTCAAGGCTCTGGTGTTCCTGGTGCGGCTGGGCCACGGACGCACCTCGGGCCGGCCCCGATCGCGGGCCTTCATTGATTTTCTCCTGGCGCAGTTTCCCGAGAAGCAGTCGGCCGTGGTTACGCCCCAGGAAGCGACTAGCCGAATCATTGTGCCCTAAAGCGGTCGTTCGTCGCTGGCCATCCCGGACTGTGGTATTCGTCGTACCATCTGTCCTGCCGGCAGCGAATCAAGCAGCTTGCGAATCGTCTTCTTCATGACGGGGTGGAGCACGTCCGGCGCAATCTCCGCCAGCGGTTCGAGGACGAAGCGGCGCCGATGCATTGCGGGATGGGGGATGGTGAGTTCCTTCGAATCCATGATTCTGTCGTCCAGGATCGCGTTATCGAACAGCAGTATGTCGATGTCAATCGATCGTGGACCTTTCTTCTGCACACGCCGCCGACCCATGTCCTCTTCGATGCGGAGAAACGCGGTCATCAACTGGTGCGGGGTGTTGCTGGTTTCGAGCGTGACCGCACAATTCAGAAACCACGGCTGCTCGGTAAACTCCACGGGCTCGGTTTCATAAAAGGACGACACCGCAACCACGCGCCCGGCGGCGGCGAGCCGAGCCTGGGCATCCCGCAATTGCGCCTCGCGGTCGCCGACATTTGATCCGAGAGATAGGTAGACGAGTTTGGGCATGGTACGGGAGCTAGTGTCAGGCTTTGTTCGGCTGGTTTCCAGTGGAAACTTGCGGTGCCATTTGCTTCGACTCGATTGCAGCCCCCCGCGCGGGTTCTAATCCTGTACTTACCTCGCACGTAAGCGCATTACCCGATACCTTGGTCACTTTTGGCGGGTTCCGGTAAACATTAGAATCAGATCATGACGCTGGAGTCTCTTCTTCTGAGCGGGGATGCGGAAGTGGTCCGGGTAATCCGCCCGACGCTGGAAAAGCTGTCGATCGAGGTGGAAATCTGCCAGGAGGCGAAGAAGGCCAGCGAGATCCTCATCTCAGAAAAGTTCGATGCCGTGATTGTGGACTGCGATGACCTGCAAGGGGGCATGGAGGTACTGGAGGGTCTGCGCGCAACGCCCAGCAACAAGAACTCCGTAGCCTTTGCCCTTCTGAACGGCAAGAAGACGACCACGCATGACGCCTTTGGCATGGGCGTGAATTTTGTTCTGCAGAAGCCCATCAGCACCCTGAATGCGGCGCGCTGTTTCCATGCAGCGCTTAGTTTTATGGAGCGCGAGCGGCGCCGCTATTACCGGCAGCCGGTCAAGATGCTGGTCAGGGTGGTCCTGGGCGAGCAGGAAATAAAGGCCACCAGCACCAATATCAGCGAGGGTGGGATGGCGCTCATGCTGCACCGGGCGCTCCCCAAGAGCGCTACTCCACGTTTGCAATTCACGCTGCCCGAAACCAGACTGGCGCTCGACGTTGAAACTGAAGTAGCCTGGGCCGATATCAAAGGTCACGTTGGATTGCGCTTTCTCAACGTGCCCGAGGGTTCCCAGGAATTCCTCGAAAAATGGCTCAACGAGCAGATGGAAAAACAGCTTCCCGGCTCCTAAGGAAACTCTGGCAGGAGCAAATTCCGAAGGCCTCCAGTATGCCTATCTTCGCCACGATTCATCCCCAGGTATTCACTTTGTAACTTGCGCCTGGGCCTGCGCATGGCAATCTGGAGGGATACTGGAGAACCATTGCCATGCTTCCTACCGCTTACCGCATCACGCGCGTACAGAAAACGCTGCGCTGGTTTGAGGAAGATATCCCTCTGCTGAACATGCGAGTGAGGGATCTGTCGGCCGAACGGCAGAAGTCCGCTCACCAGTTCGCAGCAGCCCTTATCAGCCAGACCCGCGCCGAACTGGACCGGCTACTCGAGGAACAACCTGAGACTAACGCTGGAGCTGGCGAGGTTCCTTGTGAGCCTGCCGACTGAACGTCAAATCCGGACAAAAAAACGTCAGATCGATCGCGCTAAAATATCTGGAATCAGTTAGTTGCGGGCATTATCGGGCGTTCATTCCGGCTAAAATATTGATTCCAAACAGCTTATCTGTAAAATATAGAATCTAAAGAACTTAGATGGAGTGGCGCTTCGCTAAATCCTTTGGAATCAGTGACTGCTTCTGGGGTATCTGACTGAGCCGCAGCTAAAATATTGGCGGCAAAGGAGTTAGCCGCAAAATATTGATTCCGAGGAAGTTAGCCTGTTGCTATTCTTATGTCAAAGAACTAATGCTGTAAGATCATTAGAGCGCTGGCGGAGTTTGAAGTCAAGGGGATTCTTTAAGCGCCGGGCCGATGCGTCCGACTCCACAAATACCCGCGTCGCCTTGACTTCCAGTTTCCCCCGCAATACAGTTGATCCGCTTCAAGAAGTAAGATCCTGAAGCGTTCCCCGCAGTCCTTAACCACTCCTCGTCGAGACTCTTTAGGAGATCCCCCCATGGGCATGCGAAGCAAGAAATTCTCCATCGGATCGACTGCGATTTTGGCGATTTTTACGATTACCCTGTTCTTGACGGGTCCGCGGGCACTCGGGCAGCAAGAAAGAGTGCTGCATGTGTTCAACAATAACGGCAAAGATAGTGAGCAGCCTAGCTCCAGTCTGATTTTTGATGCCGCCGGCAATCTCTATGGCACGACCAGTGGGGGCGGCGTTTATCGCGCGGGCACGGCGTTTGAGTTGTCGCTGTCGTCCTCGGGCTGGCACGAAGAGGAGCTGCATAACTTCGGTCTCAATTCGGTCGACGGAGTCAGTCCCGCAGGTGGGTTGATCTTCGATGCGGCCGGAAATCTCTTCGGCACGACCACCGATGGCGGGCTGCATGGATACGGGACGGTGTTCGAGTTGACGCCTCTTGCAGGCGGGGGCTCGATTGAGAAGGTGCTGCATAACTTCAACAACGATGGCGTGGACGGAATATATCCGTACGGCGGCGTGATTTTCGATGGCGCCGGTAATCTTTACGGCACGGCATCCGCCGGTGGGGTGTACGGCTACGGGACGGTCTTCGAGTTGACACCTACAGGGACCGGGGGCTGGCAGGAGAATGTGCTGCATGACTTCGGCGTCAACGGTTCGGACGGGGTCACTCCGTTCGCCGGCGTGATTTTCGATGCCGCGGGCAATCTTTACGGCACGACGTTCAATGGCGGCGCTGATGGGGGTCCGAATGGCGGGGGTACCGTGTTCGAGTTGACCTCCGCCGGGGGCGGGAGCTGGACGGAGACGGTGCTGCGTAGCTTTGTGGTC
>Ga0210400_10001738_pt1 | contig 21261 bp, 17 predicted proteins | sample IncBWH26MmetaG_FD_155456 | JGI IMG/M metagenome (GOLD analysis project Ga0210400, IMG submission 155456) | Forest soil microbial communities from Barre Woods Harvard Forest LTER site, Petersham, Massachusetts, United States - Inc-BW-H-26-M | ecosystem: Environmental > Terrestrial > Soil >...
GCCTCGGAGCCGCGGCTGTCGCGCAGGAAGCGCAGCACGGCGAGCAGCGCGGGTGCGTCGCTCTCGGTGAGACCCAGGGGCCGCACGGCGTCGCTGCGCAGGTAGCCGCCGCGCTCACGCCGATAGTTGTAGACCTGCAGGTAGCCGGCGCGCTCGCCGCGGATTTCGAGCACGTCCCCTTGCCAGAGCGTGGTCAGCTCCGTCGCTGCCGACTGCGAGGCGGATCGCAACGGCGTGTGGTCGGCCACCACGATCGCCAGCGCTGCGGCCATCGCGAGGATCACGGCGCGCTCTTCCCGACATCGCCGAGGAGCGTCGAACCGATGAAGTGACCGGCGTCGGGCGTCGGGGCGATGATGACCTGCACCTTGTCGGAAAGCTTGTCGGCCAGGGTCTTCTGGATGAGCAGGGGATAATGGGTAATCAGCACGCCCTCGCGCTCCATCTGGCCCGCGTTCGCCTTGCCCACCAAATCCAGGCGATACGCTTCCGCATCGGCGAGCTTCTGCCGTGAATCCGCCTCGCCCCGGGCCTCGATTCGGCGTGCCTCGGCCGCGCCCTCCGCGGTACGAATGCGCGAGACCTTGTCCGCCTCGGCCTCCAGGGTTCGCTGTTCGATCTGTTTTTGCTTGAAGGGCAGGATGTGCTGCATGGTCTCTTCCTGCGCTTTGGCGGCAATGACCTGCTCGGCGCCGGCCGCCTCAGCCGCGGCCTGCCGCCGGACCTTCTCCGCCGCGGATTCCAGCTGGGTTTGTGTAACCTGCGCTTCCTTCAGCTGCAGCGAATAGCGAATCTTCTCGGTCTCCAGCTCCTCCGCCAGGAGTTTTTCCATGCCGGTCCGGTAGTCCTGTGGCAGATCCACCTGGCCCATGCTCACGCTGCGCAGCAACAGCCCCATCGAGGCCAGCTTGGGAGCGAGTTCGGCGGCCAGCTCACGCTGAATGGCGGCGCGCTGGTCCGTGAAAATCTCCCGGACCGTGTGGCGGGCAAACAGCGGGTAGGCGATGCCCTGCACGGCGGGGCGCACCAGATCCGCGTTCAGATCATCCGGGTAGTCCTTGGACATCTGCGCGATGCGCTGCCGGTCGATCGCCCAGCGCACCGTCAGGTCGACGCCGATCGAGAGGCCCTCGGTGGATTGGAAGGGGGCGGCGCCGGTGGCGCTGGCCCCTTCGCTCAGGCGGTATACCTGATCCCGGGTGGAGTAGCGGCGTACCTGATGGATGCCCGGCACCGCCAGCACGGTACCCGCGGAGTACGCGGTCACCGCGCCGTCCAATTGGTTGGCCCGGACCAGCACTTCGCCGCCGCGGGCGGTCGCGAACGGGGGATATTTGTAACAACTGTAGGCCGCCGCGAGCACCAGCGCCGATGCCAGAAGTCGCCAGCGACCCCGAACAATCGCGGCGCCAAGCCCGACCGCGCCGGCCGCCAGCAGCACGCCCAGCCGCCCGATCGGTTCCACCAACACGCGCCGCAAGACCTCAAGGACTGAATCCACGCGCCCGGACATGGTTGCTGCTCCTGCGGCGTTGGGGTGCCGCGCTTGACAGACAGTCTTGACGGCAGTTGTGGCGGCACGATGCGGCAATCATGGCGCCGTGTGGCAGCGCCGCGCGGCCGGTGTAGGAAAATTCTCACGCCGTGAGGCAGGCTGGACGAGGGGCGCACGCGGCCGGCCCTTGCAATAATTTTTCATGGACCATCGTTGGGGACACAGGATCGCGGTAGACCTGCCCATCCGGGTGATGCACCCGGGCATGTCGCGCTGTGAACCCGGGCGCCTCAGCAACATCAGTCTCGGCGGGGCGTTGATTTCCAGCGCGCTGGACTCCAGTGTCGGGGCCCGCCTCCAGGTGTCGGTCACGATACCGTCGGGCACCACATCCTATGATTCAGTGATCGACGCTTACCTGGTGCGCAGGGCGGATCCCGCGATTGCCATCGAATGGTCGGAGTTCGCCCCCACCGAGGTGATCGACCTGATCAGAGGGGTGCCCTCAGCGGCCGGCTGACGGAGTCTTGAAGTTTCCGGCCACGTAGGCGGTGAGGGCGGCCAGTTCCGAATCCGTAATCTCCGTCTTGCGAAACGGCGCCATCAGCAATATTCCCTGACGCACGAACACGGCCACGGCCCGGGCCGACAGGTCGGTGCGTTCGAGCAGTACGGCGGGCACTTTTCCGGCGTACTTCAGCTGCAGCGATTGGGTGCCGGGATGTCCCGGACCGGGTGCATGGCAGGGCGCACACCAGTATTCGTAAACGGCTTTCCCGGATGATGCGGGAGGGGGCGATGCGCCCTCCGTGGCTTGGGCGCCCGGGGTCAATGCCGCAAGCGCCAGCAACAGGGCCCCGCGCGCCGCGGATCTTGGCAACGCCTTCATGTCAGGTCTTCCTCAGGTGCTTGGGCCAGACCCCATAGCGGCCCGCGGCAAGGATGCCATTGGGATCCATCGCGTCCTTGATGGTTTCGCGCAGTCGCCGCAGCGCATGATTGTTGAAAGAGTAGGTGTCGGAAATCATGTCCTGGAACGCGGCGGGCGCCCGGTACTCCGCCCAGCCGCGCTCGGCGGCCAGCTGCACCCAGCTCTTGAATGCCGCACGCATCTTCGCGTTGCGCGCCTTGTCGCGGCCGATGGGGAACATGATCAGGCAGACCAGTGTGCGGTCCCAGCAGGTCATGTACACGGGCCCCACGATGCCGAGGTTCTCGCCGCCGGTGACCTTGGCAAGGTTATCGCGGTAGAAACGCTTGAATTCCAGCAGCGACTCACCGGTGCGCGGCACGATGGGTGAAAAGCCGATATGCCCGCCGTCCGGTTCGGGATTGCCGGGGCTGCGGCCGAGCATGGCGAAGGTGGACAGATTCGGAATACCGAAATTGACCAGCCGCACGCGCGCCAGCGCTTCCGGTGGCAGAGGAGTGCGGAACACCTCGCCTTGCGTAAACTTCACATTCGGGATGGCGGCGTACTTGTTCCTGGCGTAGTTCAGCTGCGCCCGCACGACCTCCTCGGGGCCGTAGATGGGAAGGGTGATCGTCCAGGCCGGAAAATTTCCGGCAGGGCGATCCGGGCCGCCGAAGATCGAGGTCGAACCGTTGACGACATGCTGGTTCTCCAGCAGGTTGAGCACGTCCAGCATGGGCACGATGTCTTCATCGCGCGCGGCCGTCACGGTCGCGGATGCCAGCGCCTCGGGCCGCGGCATCAGATAGAAGCCCATCTTGGTGACGACCGCGAGATTGGACTGGCGGAACAGTCCATCCACCCAGGAGCCGAAGCCCCAGCGGTTGTGTTGCCAGGACCTCGAATTCGGCAGCGCGCCCATCCCGGTGCGGACGACTTCGCCGTTGGCGAGCACCACTTCCATGCCGCAATGGGCCCCGAAGTGATCGCGGAACGGGGAAGCGGTCCAACCTGCGCCACCATCCAGCGCATTGCCGATCACACTGCCCCAGCCCGGATCCGGTGGATCGATCCACAGGTCAAGTCCCGCCTTGGTGATGTGCTCGTAGAGGTCGAAATAACTGACGCCGGGCTCGACCAGGGCGTAGGCATTGCGCTCGTTCACTTCCAGCACGCGGTTCATCCGCTTCAGATCGAGCACCACGCTGCCCGAATACACCGGCGCGGAACCACCGTAGGCGAGATTCCGGCCGGTCGAAATGGGATACAACGGGATGCCGTGCTGATTGGCGGCGCGCACCACGGCTTGCACCTGCTCGAGGGTTGCGGGCGCCACGGCGGCAGAGGCGACGCGTTCCTCAGGTTCGCCCCAGTAGGGCGAATAGGCGTCGCGATACAGCGCCACGTCCTCGGCGGATGTAAAGACCCACTCCGCCCCGACGGCCTGACGCCAGGCGACCAGCGCGGCGTTGAAGGCAGTCGGACTCACATTCGGCGGTACAGCCATGGGTGGGTTCCTCAAGCAGGCGGCCAGTCAGGCGGCGGCGATGATCCAGGACGTCAGCAACTGCGCGCCCGGCGGCAGGGTGGGGCTCAGGCCGGCTTCGGAGAGCCCGAAGCGTGCCGGCCCGACCGGTTTGGTGTGCGCCGCGAGGGCCTCTGCGACCCGCGCCGGCCAGAGCCAGCCCGCCAGGTTCAGGTCACGGGCCGCGAGACCGGCGGCATCGGCACCCCGCAATAGCCGATGCTCGGTGCGTCCCTCACAGTGCACGACATGCTCGGCATGAAAGACCACGCGGCGGCCGCGGCTCAGCGCGAACTGCTCGAGACAGAACAGTGCAGGGCGCCCGGTGAGTCCGGCGAGGGCGCCTGAGCGATCTTTCCAACCCGGTCCGATGTGCTGCAGCCAGACTTGGGTGATGTCGCCGTCGGGCAGCGCGAGCACGGCTGCGCCACGGGCGGCGAGGCGGGCGCCGACACTGCGAGCCTCCCGGTAGCGTTCATCGATCAGGACCGTGAGGGGCGCGAGGGAATGGCAGGTAGCGTCCAGTCGTGCGTCGGAACGCTGCGATGCACCAGCGATGGCCGGTACGGCCGACACCGCCGCGGCCTCAAGGAATTCCCGCCTGTTGATCACGCCGCCCCCCTGCCCGCGTCCAGTCTAGCACCGCGCGATGCGCAGCATTGCGGCCAGGCTGCGTTCAACATCCGCCTCGGTCGTCGCCCAGGATGACACGCTGATGCGCATCGCCGTCTGGCCCTGCCACACCGTGCCGCCGCACCAGCAGCTGCCGTCCTCCTGGATGCGTCTGATCACCTCGCGAGTGCGCTCTGCGCTGCCGAATGTCACCAGGACCTGGTTCAGCACGACGTCATTGAGCACCTGATGACCTCCCGCCTGGAGGCCCTCGGCAAAGCGCCGCGCATGGCGGCAGGTGCGCTCGATCAGGTCCGCGAGACCTTCACGGCCAAGGTGGCGCAGTGCCGCCCAGACCTCGACACCGCGCGCGCGACGTGAGAATTCGGGGGTGTAATGATAGGGAATGCGATCTTCTTCCTGCGCAAGATAGGCCGCGCCAACCGACATCGCGGCGCGCAAGGCGCCGGCGTCGCGGGTGAAGACCAGGCCGCTGTCGTAAGGCACATTGAGCCACTTGTGCGCGTCGTTGGCCCAGGAGTCGGCGTCTTCGATGCCCCAGGACAGATGGGCCAGCGTCGGGGCGGCCGCAGCCCACATACCAAAGGCGCCATCAACATGCACCCAGGCGCCTTGCGCGCGTGCGCGCCGGCAAATCTCCCCGATGGGATCAAATGCGCCGGTATTCACGTTGCCGGCCTGCACGCATACCACGGTGCGTGCGTCGACCGACGGGAACGCGTCGGCGCGCATCCGGCCTTGCGAATCGACCGGCACGCGCACCACCCGCTCGCGGCCAAATCCGACCAGGGAAAGCGCCTTGAGCACGCTGACATGCACTTCCTCGCCGATCACGACCGTGATCGGGGGTGCGCCGAATAACCCCTGGGCTTCCACATCCCAGCCGGCGCGGCCCAACAAGGCATGGCGCGCCGCCGCCAGCGCCGAGAAGTTCGCGGCCGTTGCACAGGTGACAAATCCGCCTGCCGAATCCGCCGGCAGTCGGAAGATCTGCCGCAGCCACCGCAAGGCGACATTCTCCAAAGCGGCATTGACCGGTGAGGTGACGACCAGACCGGCATTCTGATCCCACGCGGTTGCCAGCCAATTGGCCGCCACCGTCACCGGCAGGGAGCCGCCGATCACGAATCCAAAGAAGCGGCCACCGGCCGACGCCATGGTCGCCGGCGAGCCGACCTCATCCAGTTCGGCGACGACCGCCTCCGCAGCCGCTCCGCGTTCCGGAAACGGCTGTTCGAACCGAGTCAGCGCAGCGATGGCCTCCGGTGCGGGGGCGACCGCCCGAGTCGCCAGGGACTCCAAGTAATGGGCTGCCCGCTGCGCGGCATCATCCAGTAAGGTACTCATGCTGAGGGGAGTATAAACCCTCAATTCCGGATCACCGCCTATCGCGGATCGCGGGCGTTGGGATTTTTCCAAAGGCGATTGGCGGCGATCCGTGCTCCGTGTACCTGGACGCGACCCGCGAAAGCCTGGGCCTCGGTGGCGATGTCCGGGCGAGTGGCGGCGTGCAGCGCCGCAGTCATCGCGCTCGCAGTCAGGTCATCGCGCGCGGGACCTGCCACGCCAATACCCAGGGCTTGGACCCGGTGCGCCCAGAAGTACTGATCATAATGGTGCGGCACGAGGACCTGCGGCTTGCCGGCCCTCGCGGCCGCGGTAGTCGTGCCCGCGCCACCGTGATGCACGACGGCGGCGACCCGTGCAAACAACTTTTCATGCGACAGGTCATCGACCATCAGACAGTCGTTGCCGTCGTCGATGGGGCCGAGGTTGCCCCAGCCTTGCGAGATGATCGACCGCAGCCCCAAGGCTCGTGCGGCCTCAATGAGGACCCGGCTGTTTCCCTCGGTGCTTCGCATGCTGCCAAACCCGAAATAGACGGGCGGTGCACCCCTGGAAAGGAATTCCTCGACCTGGTCGGGCAAGGGACGCGGATCGTGCAGCAGCCAGGCGCCCGTTTGGGTGATTTGCATCTCGGTGGTCGATCCGGCCGGCCCGATCGATGCGTCGGCGGCAAGCCACGGCCGATCGGTAAAGATATGGCGCGGCACGCTGTCGACGGACGGGAGCCCGAGCTTTGCACGTTCCTCGTTGAGAGTTTCCCGGAAAAGTCCGTTCCAGCTCTCCTCGTCCTCCTTCCAAAGCAAGCGAATGGCTTCGGCGGGCAGCGATTGCGGGTGGTGAGTTCCCATCCTCGCCGGCGGATAAGTCGACGAAGGCAATACCGCTGGACAATACGCGGCGAAAACGTAACGGATCCGGAACGCCTCGGCCACTGAGCGGGTTGCCAGCTGCAGCGCACCGCCGGCGACGATCAGGTCGCAATCCTTTGCGGCAGCGGTCAGAACCGGAAACTGGCTGCGCACGGCTTGCGCGGCGAGCTGGCTTTTTTGTTCCGCAGTAAGTTTGGGCGGATTTCTGGGCGCCATGCCGCCGGTGAGCTGCTTAAGATCCGGTCCTATCGGCAGGCAGGTCAGACCGAAGGATTCCACCCATTCCTTGAAGTTGGGCGCAACGCATAAGGTCGCATCGTGCCCAAGCATTTTCAATTCCACGCCGAGCGCGATGATGGGCTGGACGTCGCCACGCGAGCCGATCGAGGAAATCAGCACTTTCATTGCGGTCCTCCGACTGTTCGCGATCTGCGGCCATCCGACGAGTCATGAGAGAGCGGGCGTTTTACGCCGCTTCCGCCGCGGGCAACAGTCTGTTCAGTCCCTCGGGCGTTTGGTAGGATATTGACAATGGTTCAGAGCGCCCTCTGAAGCAGCCCCCTCGGTTATGTCACGCACGCCAGGTTGTAGGCGAATTCCTACTCCTATCGGCTCCCTGGCCCACTTCATCTCCTACAAAACAGGTCTGTTACGCTCCGCGGACAGTTTGGAGGCGATGCACAAAATATGGCTTCCGAGCCGTCAGAAAAAAAACCTAACTATCGGCAAGAGGCGGAAATCATTCGAGCCAAGGCGCACGGAACGCGTGACGCCGAAGTCCGAGCGCAACTCGTTCTGATCGCATCGCTTTACGATAAATTGGCGGATCATCTCTTTATTGCGCGGCACGCACAGCGCGCAGAATTTGTTGCCCCGCAGGATCCGACAGAATCAACTGACCCGGCGTAGGAGGTGAAGGGCGTAAATTCGGGGCGACGGGCTATGGAGCGGTGCTTTGCGACCCGCGACAATTTATCCTGGATTTTCACAAGGAAACTCCCAGGGATGACCAAGTCACACACGCCACGAAACGCTCTAGAGGACATTGCAACCTCGATCAGGACACTGGTCCTGTACCTGGAGACCAAGGAGGTAGCAGGACGGCGCCTTACCGCGACTGAAATTGAGACGGTCGCAGGCAAATTGCAGATCCATGTCGAGGAACTCCTCGCGGCTTCCAAAAGCCTGCGCAATGAAAAGCTCGATTGACCCGCTGACTACCGCTCGGCCGGCCGCCGCACCTCGCTCAGTACTGACTCGAGCAACGGCAGCACTTTCGGCAGACGCCGCGCCTGGATGACGGCGCTCCATAACGGTTCACACTTCTTCCAGCCCACCGCATACGCAACATGCTTGGCGCGGTGCTTCCAGCCATCGTGCGCGAGGGCGCCGCGCAGAATGTTCCGGTATTCGTAGAAGCGCCGATAGGCACGCCAGTACCCGCGCTCGAGCTCGGCTACGGTCAGTCGCATCGGCGAATAGACGGCCTGACGCGTGTCATAGCGCGCCCAATCCTGGTGCAGAATACGTTGCTGGGCCGTCAGCCTGGTGTGCAGCGCGGTGCCGGGATACGGCGTCAGGATGTGAAAGGTTGCGGTCGTGAGTCCCTGATCCACCGCCCAATCAACCGTACGGTCAAACACGCCGGCCTCATCCTCGTCCAGGCCGAAGACAAAACTGCCGTTGATCATCACGCCAAGGTCGTGCAGGCGCCGGATCGCCTGGCCGTAGTCATGACGCAGGTTTTGACGCTTATTGGCGGCCAGAAGGTTGGCCTCCGAGAGGCTCTCGAACCCGACGAACAGACTGCGCAGTCCGGCGCGCGCGGCCGCAACGACCAGGTCGCCGCGAAGGATCGAGTCGACCGTGGCGGCACCCTGCCAGATGCGATCCATGCCGCGCATCCCCTGGAACAGTTCACCGGCAAATCGCTGGTGTCCCAGCACATGGTCATCGAGGAAGTAGAGGTGCCGGCCCGGCAGTCGTTCGATTTCCGCCAGCGCCGCCTCGACGGTCTGCGTATAGAAGCCCCGGCCGCCGGCGAAGAATGCATCCTTGTAGCAGAAGTCACAGTGATGCGGACAGCCGCGCGTGACGACGATGGAGTTCGGGACCAGGTAATGGGATCGCTTGATGAGATCGCGTCGGATCGGCGGCACGCCGACCAGCGTGCGTTGCGCCGAGACATAGCGCGGTCGTGGCACACCGCGCCGGAAGTCGGCGAGGAAGGCGGGGCAGGTGTCCTCGGCAGGTCCGAGAAAGATCGAGTCGGCGTGGCGAGCGGCCTCTTCCGGCAAAGAGGTGACGTGCAGGCCGCCGAGTGCCACGTAAGTGCCGCGCGCGCGGTAACGATCGGCCAGTGCATAGGCCCGATAAGCGTTGGTAATGTAGACCTGGATGAACGCCAGATCGGGTGCATCCTCCTCCGGAAGCTCTTCGACGTGCTCGTCAAAGAGCTGCAGCTCATCATCCTCGCCGAAGTAGGCCGCCAGAGTCGCAAGTCCCAGCGGTGGAAACAGCGAGTACTTGATCGGCCGCCAGAAGGGGCTGGTGGCCTCGGTCAGCGCCGGCAGAATCAGCGTGGCACGCAGTGGACGCGATGACATTTCGTCAGACCCCCGTGCGGCCGATTTCGGAGCGACGATAGCACAGAGTACTTTGCAACGCAAAGTAACTCGCTGCTGTTTCATCGCGCTTGCGGCAGAACGCTTCAGCCCAGCAGTGGCGGGGTTTCGATGGACTTCAGGAACATCAGGCGCTGCAGCAGGAAATCCTGGTCCGTTACCAGCCGCCGCAGTTGCACCAGGGCGTCCTGCAGCTTTACCCCGCCCCCGTTCGCGTGGTAGATCAGACGTTTGTTCGCGACCGCCTGCGGGGATATGCGGTTGAGGAAAATATCCCTTCGGGAGCTCGAATAGCGATCGAGAATCGAGGCGTCCGCGTCGCCTGAAATGACTGCGGCCAATGCCGGATACAGTGCGAAGCAGTCGAACAGCCCGGAGGTGAGTCCGAGCCCACCGGTCGGATTGGTGACATGCGCTGCATCGCCAACCAGTACCACCCGTCCCACCCGATACTGCGTCGCCGATCGCTGATGCATCCGGTACGGCGTCACGCGCTCAATGCCATAATCGGCCTTTGGGACGATGGCCTCGTACGCCTGCGGTAGCCGCTCGCGAACGGATTCCTCAGGCAAGGCGGCATCCTCCATATAAGTGCAGCGCCAGAGCCCCGCGTTGTCCAGCTTGGCGATGACGGCGCCGTGATGGTCATCAATGAGAAAGGTGGCGCGGGCGTACCGGTATCGTTCGAAGTCGAAATAGACATTCGTGGCCACGAACCGCTCGGGCCAGGTCATGCCGTCAAAATCCAAAGCGAGCTGCCGGCGCACGGTGCTGCTGGCTCCGTCGGCCCCAATCACCCATTTCGCGCGCATCTGCTCCGGGCCATCGGGCGTCATGACCTGCAGCGTGACGCCGGCGGAATCCTGCTGCAGCTGAGTCAGGCGGGTGTTGAAGCGAACGTTGGTCTGCGCATGGCCGGAGAGTCGCCGCAGGGCGATTTCCGCCAGCCGATGCTGACCAAGATGCAGGTTGTAGGGGTATGGCGTAAGGCCGTCCAGGACTGCCAGGCTGAAATCGATACGCTCGCCACTCTCGTGCACCAGATAGGTGTAGTCCTGCTTGGCAAAGCCGGTATTCTCCACCTCCGCGCGAATCCCGAGCTTCTCCAGCCCCTCCACCACGCTCCAGTGGTACACGGCCGCGCGGGGTGAATCGACGATGCCGGGCTCGCACTCGATCACGGTCACGCCTATCCCGGCCTGCGCCAGCCCCAGCGCCGTGATGAAACCGGTCGGGCCGCCTCCCACTATGATCACGTCATCCAAACCGGTTCCTTCCAGAAAGCTGCGCCTGGGCGGATGATGGCCGACGGATTGCCGGCGCGCCAGCTTGCCACCCTTGACGGACGGCCGCATAGTCCGGCGGGTGAACCCCAAGGATGAACCGCACGAATTCAGCTCGCCGGTGTGCTACGCCGCGCAGTTCGCGACGGCCCCCTCGACCTGGGGCGAGATCAAGGCCTGGCGCAAAGCGACACGGGAGTCGATCATCGCGCGGCGCATGGCGCGTGACCCGGCGGAGCGCAAGCGTCTGAGCGAGCCGGTGATCGAGCACCTGCGTTCAGCGATCGATGTCGGACGCTACCCGGTGTTGGGCGTGTACTGGCCGATCCGCGGCGAAATCGATCTGCGCGAGTTTGCGCGTCACCACATCGAGGCGGGCGGCATCGTGGGTCTGCCGGTCGTCGTGCAGGATGCCGCTCCGGTGGAGTTCTGGCGCTGGCGGCCCGGCGTGGCATTGAAGCGCGGCCACTGGAATATTCCGGTTCCTTCGCAACGGGAGGTCGTCAACCCGGATGTCCTGGTGGTGCCGCTGGTCGGGTTCGACGCCGCGCGCTATCGGCTGGGGTACGGTGGCGGTTTTTATGATCGGACGTTGGCGGCCGCGACCCCGCGCCCGCACACCATCGGCATCGCCTTTGCGGATGCCGAGCTGCCGACCATTCATCCACAGCCGCATGACATCCCGATGGATGTGATCGTCACCGAGCGATCCTAGCGGTGATCGGGCAGGAAGTCCTGAATCCGGATTGCGACCTCGGTCATGGTCGAATGCAAATTCTTGCCGAAAAGCCTTCAGCCCGCCAGATGGTTCTGTCGGGTGCAAGAAGCAGACACTCGTGAAAGATCCGGCCCCGAAGCGATGTTCTTTGCCCTTAAGGTGTCTTGCGCGATCTGAGTCTGCCTGAGAATTTCATCCAACCTCGACCGCACGCAGGCCGGAGTGAGGGCAAGCGTTCCCGCCAAACGCTGCGTCCAACCGTCAATCTCCTGCCCATATTCGATGTCCGATAATGGCGCGCGTTCCAGGCGGATGCGTTGGTCCGGCATGCGGACCAGTATTCTGGATGGAATGTACCCGCAGCATTGATTCGAAGCCCGATACGGCGCATAGCCTTGCCGGAATACCCAGATCGCGGGTTCATGGTCAGAGACGTGCCCAGGCCTAAGATGCCAACGCAGGCGCCAGCCACCCAGCGCGAATTGTCCCGAGGCATTGGATTGGGTTTGCGCAACATCCAGAACGCCCGTGTTTGCGAGGAACTCAAGTTGCCAGGTCGCAGCTATGGTGGTCCCACGGAGCGGCTGGTTGGTCGCGCCGTCAATTATGGACCCGTGGATCGGAGCAACGATCCAGACAACCGGGTATGCCAGGACATCCAAGGCAATGGCACCGCAGCACCATCCCATGGTGTAAAGCCAGCGCCTTTGCGTACGATCCACTATTGGCCAGCGGCCCGGTCAGTGACGGCGCCGGCTGGCACTGGCAGTTTCTCTAAAGACCGGGCGATCTCCACAATCCTGCGTACATTGTCGCTTCGGTCGACGATGATGATCGCATTGCGCTCGGACACCGCATTGATCTGACCGGTTGTGGGGACCAGCGGACGCAGTGCCGTCACCAGCTGCGCGGCACTGATTCCCTTCAGAGGCAGGATTGTGGTCACCTCCTCGTCGTCCAATGTCTTGATATTGTCCGGGGAAACCACCGGAAACGCGGCATAGCGGATGTTGGCGTCCGGCACGACTTCCAGCAGGCCGTCGCCCGGAATGACCGCGAAATTGATGATCCGCAGCAGCGCCAGCAACCGGGGATACGTCACGTCCTGGCGTTCCAAGGCGCCGATTTCGATCGTCTGCGGAAGTCTCGGATCCCACACAAAATGCTTGTGTTCCCGGGCGCCTACTTCACGGATCAGCGCCCTGACATCCACATCCCGCAAGTTTCGCGGCGGTGACTCGCTCGTTGATGGCGTGGATGCGGAGTCAGCAGCGTTGCCCGTCAGCGACAACGCGCAACCACAAGCGGCCAGTAACGTGGCCCATAACAACGTCGCGGGTTTCATTTGGCACTCCTTGCCGGGTTGTCAGCCGGTTCCCTCAATCACGGTCCCGTCCGGCGTGCGGAACTCATTGGGATGCTCATCGTTGATCGGGTGCTTGGCCGCCAGCGCCTCATCGACTTCAATGCCCCAGCCGGGCTTTTCATTGATCCAGGCATAGCCGTCCTTGATCTGCACGCGACCCTGGAAGATGTCCTGCACGATGGGCGGATAGTCGAAGTGCTCATGGATGCCGAAGTTTTCGTGAGTCAGATCCAGGGTGAGGTTGGTCATGTGACCGACCGGGGAGTTCGGTGCGCCGTGCCAGGCAAAACGCACTTCAAAGTTCTCGCAGAAACTTGCGATCTTGCGCGCCGCCGTAAATCCTCCGATATGCGACACATGGTGGCGGATGTAATCGATCTGCCGCGCCTGCACCAGGGGCTGCCACTCATGCGGATTGTTCCACAGCTCACCGATGGCCATCGGCGTCGCGCATTGCTCGCGCGTCAACTGGTAGTGGCCGGCTTCCTCAGGGGAGAACAGGTCCTCGCAGAAGAACAACCGGAACTGTTCCAGATCCTTGGCAAACTGCAGGCCGCGGATCGGATCCACAATGGAATGGGCATCCAGCGCCAGGCCGATGTTCGCCGGCATTTCCTTGCGGAACGTGGTGAACGCATCCAGGATCTTGCGGATTTCCTTGTCGCGATCAAAGGCGATGGCGCCATCGTCGAACTTGGGCTGGCCGTAGAGGTTGTTGACCGCGCCGTCGCGGCCGAACATTGCCACCAACATATACCGGCAGCCGCTCTCGGCGGCCTTCTGCGCATTCTCAACCAGCTGCCGACCCGGATCCTGAGCGCCCATGTTGACATGCAAGTAGATGTCGGCGGCTTCCCGGCACTTGCCACCGACCAGCTGGTACACCGGCATGCCCGCCTGGCGGCCCTTGATGTCCCAGAGCGCGTCGCACACGCCACCGATGGCGCAGTTCAGGACCGCATCATTCTTGTAGTAGGAGCTCATGTAACAGATCTGCCAGATCTGCTCGATGCGATCGACGGTGCGGCCGATCACGATGGGTTTCAGATACTGCTCCACGGCGGCCGCCACCAGCTTGGCGCGACCCCCGGGAAAGGTATTGGTGGCGCAGCCGTAGCCGTAGAGGCCCGGCTGGTCCGTCTCGACCTTCACCACCGTGGAGTCATTGACGCCCCCGCCGCCGATCTGGATCACGCGCACATCCTTGATGCGCGGCGCGGGCATGCCACGGGTGGCCCGATCCACCGCACCCTGCGCCTGTTGCTCCTTCGCAGAGGGTTCAGCAGCCGACGTTGCCTGCATCAGCCCCGCGAGTGCCGCGCCGCCGCCCAGCATCGCCATCTTCAGAAGGTCGCGACGGCTGTTCGCGCTCATGGCTGCTTCTTCACGTCGCGATCCATGAATTCCAGCCAGAACCCTTGTGGATCGGGCACGAACATCGATCTGACGGTGGGGCTGATGAAAGTCGCGTCATTCGCTTTGGCCAAGGTATGCGCCTTGATCGCATGCACCCGCGCCAGGACGGGGTCGGTGTCCTTGACCATGAACAGGAAATGCGCGGTGCCGGGATCCTGGATGAAGCCGCGCTTGAACTGATGATTGTGATCCTTGTATTCGATGAGCTCCAGGACCACCGGGGACCCGGGGACCATGGCCTGCGCCATCCGGAATGGTCCCGGCGTATGGGTGAGATCTGCATCCGCCTTGTCACCCATCAGCTTCGGGCTTTCCCAGAACTTGAGCTCCGGTCCGGTGAGGTCCTGGTAGAACTTGCAGGAAGCCTCGAGGTTGTCGACGACAATGGCCACGCGCGTGCCCAGCACCTTGGCATCGGCCGCGGCGGTGCTGGCCGGCGCGGGCGTCACCTGCAGCAACTGCACCGGGTAACCGTCGGTGTCGCGCACCATGACGGCGCGGATGGTGCCCGTGATGCCGGGCCAGCCGGATAGCGTGACCGGCTCCTCGCCCGCCGTGATGACCGGCGTGTGTTCGGACTTCAGCACGGCCAGCGTCTTGTCCAGGTCCCGCACCATGATCTTCAGGTAGGAGGCCCCGGGATCGCGCAGGGCCGGATGGTAGGGACGGGACTTCACGCCCTTGATCTCGATGGCCTCGATGGTCATCTGCGGGCCGCCGGCCGTCGCCGCCGTGCCCGGAATGGGCAGCAGCGCCACGCGACTGGTGGATTTGTAGACATCATCATCCTCGCCCAGTTCCGCAAACACCTGCAGGCCGCGGACCAGGGTGAAGGGTCGCGGTGCGGTTCGGGCACCGATGAGCTCCAGCCCTATGAGATCTGAATAGAAATGGATGAGGGGCTGGGTGTCCCCGATCTCACGACCCAGATGACCCGCGCGCAGCACATCCCCGGTCGCGGGCACCATCGCGGTCGGTGGGGCATCCAGACTGCCGCACGCGGCTTGCGCGCCCGCGGCAAGACCCAGCGTCAGACTCATCGCCACGACGCCCGTTACGGCACTCTTTGTGATTCGCGACATTTGCCCCTCCTTAGAATGATTCGTATCTATTGCACACCGAACGCCAGCAGCACATTGCCGGGCGTTTCTGAGACCACCCCGTACCCGGATCCCAGGAACAGCATGCCCCCGGCGACCGTCGCGCCGGCCGATACAATGGAACCGCCGTGCGCCGGCACGGCGTTCACCGTTTCAAAGGCGATGGCCGTTTTATATTTCCACAGGGTGTGTCCGTCATCCGTGGACAAGGCCCAGACGCTGCCGTCGGTGCCGCCCGCAAACAGCACGCCGGGGATAACCGTCACGGCGGCGCTGTAGCCGACCTTCGGATCGGTGGCGGTGTCCAGAGGTGCGCACCATTGGTTCTTGCCATCGGCGAGGCTGACGGCGGCGATGCCCGTGCCACTGCAGGGGACGTAGGCGTAATGGTCATCCAGCGCGGCGCCCCACTGCGGTCCGCGATTGCGCCCGGCCGCGCCGCTTGCCGACTGCGGCGCCGCGTTCGGTCGGTCGTGATCCTGCCGCCAGGCGACTGCACCGTGCTGGTCGGCATCCAGCGCCAGGATATCGCCGGTCTTCATGGCAAAAACAATCAATGTGCGACCGTCGCTCAGACGGGTGACCATCGGCGACATCGGCACATCCCAATCAGGGCCAAGCACTTTGGGGCAATTCTCCGTCTTGCCGGCGCCGGCGCAGCCCACGATGAAAGAATCCCCTGGGTAGATCTGATGGCTCCAGAGTCGTTTGCCGGTATTCAGATCCAGCGCCAGGACCGCATCCGAGGTCACGGGAGCGGGGTACGTGGAGGCATCGCCGGTGCCGACATATACGGCATGGTGGCGGGCGTCGATCGTGGGTGTATTCCAGATCGGTGCGCCGGCAGGCGCCCATTGCTGCACGCCCTGGGCATTCTTGTGGGTGCGCCGGGGTCGCTGTGCGATGCTGTAGGTCTTCCAGATCAGCCGCCCCGAATTCGCATCCAGTGCGCTGACACTGCCCACGGCCGTGCAGCAGGGGTAATCCAGAACCCGGGCCTGGAAGCCTTCCCAGGCCGAGATCGGCACGAACAGCCGTCCCTTGTAGAGCGCCGGCGCCGCGGTGACCCGCGTGGCAAAGTGCTTTTCAACATGGGTCTTCCAGATTCCGGCGCCCGTCTGTGCATCGATGGCGTAGGCGTTCGCTTTCAGATCGCCGAAGTACACGGCGTAGCGGGTCTTGCCGGATCTGCGAAGGGGTCCGACCGTCATGGCGTTGCGGACCCCGGCGTCGGTACGATAGGACCAGTACACGCAGCCCGTGGCGGCATCCAGTGAATACACATAGCCGATGTCGGAGCCCACGAAGACCCGACCCGCGACGACCGTGGGTTGACCGAATGAGGAAGTGCCGCCGGGGAAGCCGAAGGCCCATTTCAGTTTCAGATTGGGAACGGTCGCGGCGGTGAGACCGGCTGCCGCAGCCGACTGGAACCGGGTGTTGGCAAGGCCATTGCCCCAGCCATTCCAGGCAGGCCCGGTCAGATCCTGCAAGGGCGGATTGTGGGCACAGCGATTCGGCATCTTGGCGGCATCGCCGGCTTGCTGCGAGCCCAGGAACTGTCCGGCCAGTGATTCGGACACCCGGCGGCGGTCCGTCTCATTGAGGGAGTCTCCGACCTGCTTCATGATCCCGGAAGTCAGCGCCGTGTAGATGCGCTCCGGCGACATGGTGCGCAAGGCGGCCGGGCTCGGGGCCCGTCCCATGGCGGGATTGCCATGGCAGGACACGCAATGCTGCTGGAACACCGCAAAGCCCAGTTCGGTGCCGCGGCGTTCCGGCGCGCTGCTGTCCGCCGCACGCGCCGCAGGCGTGACCAGCACGCCAATCAGCACGCAGGCCAATGTTCCGCAATACCCGCCTGCGCCATGATAAGACACGCCTCATCCCCCTCGCGATGGCTGAACCCGGCTCCGCACAATACTACTGTTGACGGGTCAAGGCAGCGTTGCCTTCCCATACCCGCAGTGCTTGAATGGCCGCCGAAAATCACGGGGATGGCGATGACGATGCGGAAACCGCGGGCTCTGCAGATGTTCCTGGCCTGCGGCATGTTGGCCGCGGTGCTGTTCCAGGCGCCCGCCCGTGCGCAACGCCCCCCCAGGGCCGACCCCCGGCCCCTCGCCGGCTTCACAGCCGATCAGGCTGCAGCGGGCAAGACGCTGTATGCGGCGCAATGCGGCAGCTGTCATGGTAAGAACTTGAGTGGCAGCGAGTTCGCAACGCCCCTGAATGGCACCGCCTTCAGTCTCAACTGGGGCGGCAAGGCGGCTGCGGAGCTGTTCACGTTCGTTCGCACCCGCATGCCACCGGCCGCGATCGGCAGCCTGACGCCGCAGGCCACTGCCGCCCTGGTCGCCTATGTATTGGAAGTCAACGGCGCGAAAGCCGGCGAGGCGCCGCTGGCGACCGATGCCACCGTGCTCGCCGCGCTGCGGGTGCCGCGCAATCCGGTCGCCAAGGCATCGCCCATGATGCCCCTGTCCCCCCTCTCGCCTCCGGTACCGAAGGTATACCTGCCCAATCCGCTGGATCAGTTCACGTCCGTTAGCGAGGCCACGCTGCGCCATCCCTCTCCGGGGGACTGGCTGCTCTGGCGTCGCACCTACGATGACCAGGGCTTCAGTCCATTGCGGCAGATCACGCGTCAGAACGTGGAGGAGCTGCGGGTCTCCTGGGCCTGGACCCTGCCCACCGGCCGCAACGAAACCACGCCCCTGGAGCACGACGGCGTGCTGTTCGTCGCCAGCTGGGGTGACAACATCCAGGCCATCAATGCGGTCACCGGGGATCTGCTGTGGCAGTACTCACGCGTGATGCCGAGCGACGCGCGGCTGTCGGTGCGGCGCAATATCGCCCTATATGGCGATATGTTATTTGCGCCAACCTCCGATGATCATCTGATCGCACTGGATGTGCGGACCGGAACCGTCGTGTGGGATTCCCCCGTGGCGGACTACCATCAGGGTTGGCAGACCACCGGGGGCCCGATCGTCGCCAAGGGCAAGGTACTGCTGGGCATCGTGGGTCAGGCGCCGGGCGGTGGCGCGATCGTCGCGCTGGACGCGCAGACGGGCAAGGAGGCCTGGCGCTTCCACACCATCGCGCGGCCCGGGGAATTTGGCGGTGATAGCTGGAATGGCCTGTCGCTGGAGCAGCGCAGTGGCGCCTCCGTGTGGACAGCCGGCAGCTATGATCCGCAGCTGAACCTGGCATTCTTTGGCGTCGGACAGACCTACGACACCGGACCACTGCTGCATTCCATCAACAAGCCCGGCATCACCAGCGACAGCCTGTACACCGATTCGACGCTGGCCCTCGATCCGGATACCGGCAAGCTCGCCTGGCATTTCCAGCATGTGCACAACGATCAGTGGGACCTCGACTGGGCCTTTGAACAGCAGGTGATTGAGCTGCCCATCGATGGCGTGACCCGCAAGCTCATCGTGACGTCCGGCAAGATGGGCATCATCGAGGCGATGGACGCGGCCACCGGCCAGTATCTGTTTTCCAAGGATCTGGGCATTCAGAACGTGATCAGTGCCATCGACCCGAAGACCGGCGAGAAGCGCATCAATCCTGAGGTGGTGGTCGGCGATGGCAAACCCCACACCATCTGCCCGCACCCGGGCGGCGGCCGCAACTGGAATGCGACCGCCTACAATCCGCTCACGAAAGTGCTCTACAACACCGTGGTGGAATCCTGCATGGACCTGATTCCCGCAGGTCCCGGGGAACGCGGCAATTTGTCTTCCGGCTACAATTGGACAATCCGGCCGCGGCCCGACACGGACGGCAAGTATGGCCGTATCGAAGCGCTGAACCTGGCCACCCGGGAGGTGCTGTGGATGAATCGGCAGCGCGCGCCGGGGACCACCTGCATGCTGGCCACCGCCGGCGGGGTCGTGTTTTCCGGATCGTTGGATCGGTTTCTGCGCGCCTACGATGACACCACGGGCAAACAGCTGTGGCAGGTGCGCATGAATGATGTCCCCAGTTCCTGCCCCATTTCCTACAGCGTCAAGGGCCGGCAGTACATCGCGGTCGTCGTGGGCAACGGCGGCATCGAGTCCCAGACCTTTCCGACCATCGTGCCGGAGATCCAGAATCCCCAGGAGCATGCCTCATCGATCTGGGTGTTCGAGCTGCCGGAGCGCTATCACTAGAGGGTGACGACGACCTTGCCGATCTGCTGGTTGGACTCCATGTAGGCATGCGCCTCGGCGATCTGATCCAGTGTGAAGGTCTTGGCGATCACCGGCTTCAAGTGCCCGGAGGCCAGTCCCGCCAGGATGACGGCCCGCACGCGCGCGAAGCGCTCGGGCTTCTGAGCAATGGCCGAGAACACCCAGCCGCGGATGCTCAAACCCTTCAGGGCGACCGGCCAGTGAGGGTAGGGCGTCGGCTGCTCGCTCAAGCCGCCGTAGATGAACAGAATGCCTTCCTCGGCCAGCGCGTTGCACAACTTCTCCACGAACGGACCGCCGACGGGATCAAAGGCGGTGCGCGCACCCTTGCCGGCGGTGATGCGCATGACTTCGGCCACCACATCCGATTCTGCCGTGGCGACTACATGTTGGGCGCCCAGCTCGCGCAATGCGGCCGCCTTGGTGCCGTGACGGGTGAGTGCGATCGGCACGGCCCCGGCCCAGTTGGCAAGCTGAATGGCGGCAAGGCCCACGCTGCTGGAGGCCGCGGGGATCAGCACATGATCACCGATGCCCACCTTCGCCACTTCGATGATGGCGTAGGCCGTCAGGTACGCCATCCAGACGGCGCAGGCCTGCACCGGCGTCAATCCCGGCGGCGCGGCAATCACGCTCTTTGCCGGCACGATGGCCGACTGGGCATACACGCCGTATTCGCCCAGCCGATAGGTCGGAATCACGCAGACCTGATCGCCCGGCGCATGGCCCTGCACGCCCGGACCCAGCGCCTCGACGCTGCCGAAGGCCTCGTAGCCCATCAGCGACGGCAGCTTCGGTGACACCAGGTATTTGCCCGCACGATAGACGACCTCCGACCGATTCAAGCCGATGGTCACCACGCGGATGCGGATTTCGCCGGGTCCCGGATTGCCAATGGGCAGATCTTCCAGACGCAGCACTTCCGGGCCACCGGTCTGATGTATGCGCACCGTCTTGGTCATTAGGGTCTCCTTAGCCCAAGCATATCCTGCCGCCGCGGATTAACATGCACTCTCATTTTTGCAAGGAGGCGGAAAGAAATGGCACAGGGCGGATTCTCCAAGGTGCGCCTGGCGCGCCTGCACGGCGTGATGGCCTCTTACGTTGAACGAGGCACCGTGGCGGGCCTGGTCACCCTGCTGAGCCGGCGCGGGGAGACCCTAGTCGACACCATGGGCTACCAGGATCTGGTCCGCCGGGACCCCATGCGTCGCGACACCATTTTCCGCATTGCATCGATGACCAAGCCGATCACGGCCGTGGCCGCAATGATCCTGGTGGAGGAGTGTCGCCTCAGTCTCGATGCGCCGCTGGATTCGTTTCTGCCGGAACTGGCAAATCGCCGGGTGCTCAAGCGCATTGATGGCCCCTTGAATGAGACCGAACCGGCGGATCGCCCGCTCACCCTGCGCGACCTGCTCACCTTTCGCATGGGCTTCGGCATGATCATGGAGCCGCCCGGCGTCTATCCCATCCAGAAGGCGATGGATGAGCACATTCTGATGAGCCTGAATCCTTCACCGCCGCACACGCCCGATGAGTGGCTGCGGCGACTCGGGACCTTGCCCCTGATGTATCAGCCCGGCGGGCGCTGGATGTATCACACCGGCTCGGACACCCTGGGTGTGCTGATCGCGCGCGTGGCCGGACAGCCCTTCGAGACTTTCCTGAAGGAGCGCATCTTTGATCCGCTGGGCATGCGCGATACGGGTTTCTTTGTGCCGGCGGCCAAACTCGGACGGTTCGCCAGCAGCTATGGACCCAATGCCAGCAGTGGTGCGCTGG
>Ga0210400_10001739_pt1 | contig 21256 bp, 18 predicted proteins | sample IncBWH26MmetaG_FD_155456 | JGI IMG/M metagenome (GOLD analysis project Ga0210400, IMG submission 155456) | Forest soil microbial communities from Barre Woods Harvard Forest LTER site, Petersham, Massachusetts, United States - Inc-BW-H-26-M | ecosystem: Environmental > Terrestrial > Soil >...
CTGTTTTCCGCGATGTTGCAGGTAATGTTGGGCGGAACGCTGGTGTTTATCGCGGGACTGTTGATCGGCAGCTCGTGATACCCGCAAAGGGTGCGGCGGCATCCTCAGTTCACCCGGAATGTCTCCGCCGCACTCCGTTTTGCGGGTCAAGGATTAGATCCCTTCAAATAACCGCATCGCCAGCGACTCGGGCAGTTCCGCCTGCAGGATTTTTGCTGCCGCTTTGCCGATGTCGTAGGGCACGCGGCCGTATTCAATCGTGCGGTCTTCAGGCGAATACAGGGCATAGGCAGCCCGCGGATCCCCATCCCGCGGCTGGCCCACGGATCCCGGGTTGATCAGGTAGTAATAATCCGGTTCGAGCTGCACGACGCGATCCGGCATGAAGCGCGTCACCCTCCACGGGGTCAGCAAGAAGCCGCCCTGCAGGTGGGTATGGCCGAAAAACGTCAACTGGGTATCCAGGTAGTCGCCCAGGAATTGAACTTCGTCCACGCCCACCAGATACTCGTCTTCATCCAGCGGCGAGCCGTGCACCAGATCGAAACCCCCCGTCGTTACTCCTGATGCTGTGCCCGAGGCGCCGTCCAGTGTCACGCGCAGCGGGCCACGGGCAAGGTGTTCCAGGTAGCTCCAATTGTCGGGCGTGAGCGCGCCCCGGGTCCAGAAGGCGGAGGCCCGCGCCGCGGGATTGAAGTATTCGAGCAAATCCGTTCCGGTGCAGGCACGGTCGTGGTTGCCGCGGACCACCGAGGCGACACTCGATTTGGCCCACTCGGCCACTTGGTTTGGATCAGCGCCGTAACCCACCAGATCGCCCAGGCACAGGATGCGGTCATAGCGGCCACGAGCATCCTCGAGCACGGCTTCGAGAGCCTCATAATTGCCGTGGATGTCGCTGACGATCAGGTACGGGGCCATCATGTACGACACAAGCGTAAAAGATTCACTTCAGGCGGCGCACCGAGTCGCGCGGGCAGCCCGATGGTTCCGATGCCGCGCGAGACGAAGACCGCAGCTCCCTCTCGCCGGTAGAGCCCGTCAAAATAGGGCGTGAAAAAACGCGCGATATTCAAATCCTGGCGCAGAATCTCCACCCGGACCTGCCCGCCGTGGGTGTGGCCGGCGATGGTGAGTTGGTACCCCTTCCGCGCGGCCACCGGAAACACATCCGGGTTATGCGAGAGCAGAACATTGAAGGCCTGCGGCGCGACCATCTTTTCCGCGCCCGCAAGGTACCTCCTAGTGGTCCGCTGATAGTCGACCCCAGCCAAGTTCAAAGTCGCCTGGCCAAACTTCAGGGACTCAGCGCGCCGGCGCAAGTAGTGGTGGCCCACACGAGCTCCTTCCTTTTCCACGTAGTCCTCGGCGTTCGCGTAGACTTCGTGATTGCCCAGGCAACCGAAAACGCCGGCATCGGCCCGCAGGCGCGATAACTGGCCCAAACATGTATCCAGTGGATCGCGCGCGGTGGTGATCAGGTCGCCGGTGACCAGAGCCACGTGCGCCCGCGTTTCGTTCGCCATGTCGACGGCACGGGCCAGCTCGCGTTCGCTCAAAAACGGGCTGAGATGGATGTCCGTCAATTGAACCAGGCGCAGACCGTCGAGATCTTTCGGCAGTCCCGGAAACTCCAGGTCCTGCTCCCGAAGCGAGAGATCGAAGCGTTGGATGAAGACGCCATAGCCGGTGACCACGGCAGGCGCGCACAGGAGTGCGCCTTGCGCGGCGCGCAGAAACGTTCTGCGCGCTGGGCTGTGCTCCGGCCGCACGCGCAATCCCCATCGCGAAATCATCAGCGCCGCTACCAGCAAAACGGAGAGAAACCCCCAGACCAGCGCAATTCCGCTGCCCCAGGTCGGCCACCAGTTCGAGAAATGCCGGCTGACCTGAACGAACCTGAGCAGGTACCCCAGCACGAGAATCGATCCGGAGGTCAGCAGTCCAAGCAGGACCACCCGGCGCATGCGCGAGGATACCCCGGCGCTGCGGCTCCACAGGAGCAATCCCGCACCCGCGGCTTGCACCAGTAGTACCGTGATCAGCAGGATTAATTCCGGAAGGTACCGGACATCCAGGAGAGAGCGGAGCACTTGTCTCCATCTTATCGGCAGACCAGATCCTCCGCTATAACTGAACCCTCACGGTAACTGGCGCTACAATCAAAAAATGTCTCTGATCGTTGTCGGTTCCGTGGCCTATGACGGCGTGGAAACGCCGCATGGGAAGGTGGACCGCATGTTGGGAGGTGCGGCTACCTACATCGCCCTGGCCGCGAGCTATTTCACCAAGGTCGGCATTGTCGCCGTGGTGGGCGACGATTTCGCCAAGCAGGACACCGATCTGCTGTCCGGCCACGGCGTGGATCTGGAAGGCCTGGAGCGCGTTCCCGGCAAGACCTTCTTTTGGGCGGGCAAATACACGCCGGACATGAACGATCGCGAAACGCTGACCACCGATCTGAACGTATTCGCGGACTTCAATCCCAAGCTCCCCGCCAGCTATCTGAACGCTCCTTATCTGCTGATGGGAAATATCCAGCCGCGCTTGCAGTCCGGTGTTCGTTCCCAGATGAAGAAGGTCCGGCTGGCCGGCGGCGACACCATGAATTTCTGGATCAAGGATTTTCGAGAAGAACTGCTGGCCACGATTCGAAGCTGGGATTTTCTGCTCATTAACGACGCGGAAGCCCGCATGCTTTCCGGGCAGGACAATCTGAGAAAAGCGGCCAGCACTATCCTGGACATGGGTCCGCACACGCTGGTGATCAAGCGCGGGGAGTACGGCGCTATTTTGTTCCGCAAGAACTCCTATTTCATCGTGCCGGGATACTTGCTGGAGAGGGTCTTCGATCCGACTGGCGCGGGGGATTGCTTCGCGGGCGGGTTCATAGGGTACCTGGCGCAGCAGGGCTTCGATCTGGAAGGCGACCATATCAGCCGGGGCGAGCTCAGCCGCGCGGTGATCTACGGCTCCGTCATGGGAAGTTTCTGCTGCGAGCAGTTCGGCGTGGAGCGGTTCCGAACACTCCAGCGGGCGGAGATCGATGCGCGGTTCGAAGAATTCCGCACGTTTACATCGTTTTAGCGTTGCGGGCGCCGCCGCGCTGCTGGCAGTCATCGGCATAAGTGCGGCGTGGTGGTGCTTTGCACGCGGCTATTCGCTGTTTTACGGCGACGCCGAAGCGCACCTCAACATCGCCCGCCGGATTCTCGATTCGCGCACTCCCGGGCCGGACCAGATCGGCACGGTGTGGCTGCCTCTGCCGCACTTACTTCTGATCCCGTTTGTGACGCGCGACGCCTGGTGGCAGAGTGGGCTGGCGGGCGTTCTCCCTTCGTGCGCCTGCTTTGTGATCGCCGGAGCGTTTCTCTTTACCTCGGCGCGCCGCGCTTATTCCAGTTCGGGGGCAGCACTGGCCGTTGCTCTGATGTTCGCCCTTAATCCGAACATCCTGTATCTGCAAGCGACGCCGATGACGGAGGCGCTGTTCCTGGCTTCGCTCGCGGCTCTGCTCTGGGCCACGCTATGGTTTCGCGATTCTCAATCGCCCTGGGCCGTGATGATAGCCGGGGCCGCGTCGAACGCCGCTTCACTCACGCGCTACGAAGGCTGGTTCCTGATCCCGTTCGTATGCCTCTATGTTCTGGCCGTCTCAAAGCGTAAATCGCACGCGATTTTATTCGCTGCAGTTGCGGCCCTGGGACCCCTGGCGTGGCTCGCGCACAATCAGTACTACTACGGCAACGCGATCGAGTTTTACAACGGGCCGTATTCCGCAACGGCCATCTACCGGCGCCAGTTAGCGCAGGGAGGAATGCGGTATCCCGGCGATCACGATTGGTTCACGGCGGCACGCTACTACCTGGCCGCCTGCCGCTGGGCCGCGGGAACGCCCTTGCTAATCCTGGGCGCCGTGGGGACTCTGGTTGCCATTGCCAGCCGCACCCGATGGGCGCTGTTTCTGCTGCTGCTGCCGCTGGTGTTCTATGTCTGGAGCATGCACTCCTCGGGGACGCCCATTTTCGTTCCAGACATGCCTCCATTCAGTTGGTACAACACCCGCTACGCAATCGCGGCGGTCCCGTTCGCGGCCTTCGGTGCCGGGGCTCTCGTGACGCTGCTTCCGGACCGGTTGCACGTGAGAGCGGCCTTGATTCTGGCCATTGCGATCACGGGTGCATGGGCAGCCGGCGGCTTGTATTCGATATCCTGGAACGAATCGGAGGTCAATTCCGAAGCCCGGCGAGCCTGGACCACCCAGGCGGCCAGCTTTCTGGCTCGCGAATACCGGCCGGGTTCCGGCATCATTTTTCCGTTTGGAGACTTGACCGCGGTTCTCCGCGAGGCAGGCATTCCGTTGCGCGAGGGCTTGCATGAAGGCAACGGCGCAGCGTTCGACGCCGCCATGGCCCGTCCGGACCTGCTGCTCGCCAAGATGGGATTGGTCGAGTGGGGGCTGGCATTTTCGGGAGACTCCGTGGAAACCGCGCTGCAGAAAGCTGGTTACGCCCTGCGGCGGCAGATTGTGGTGAAAGGAGCGCCGATGGTTGAGATTTACCATCGGGAATAGGTGCAGATCCCGTTTACAAAAGCACACGGAGCGTGCAACGACTTCCTGCTTACCTGGCGGGCGCAGTTGCCCATGGAAGCGGGTGATCTAGCCGCACTGGCTCGCGCGATCTGCCACCGCCACACCGGCCCGGGCGCCGACGGCTTGATCTTAATTGCGAACGCCACTAACAGTGCGCCTCCCGCCACAGAACTGTGGAGTATTGAGCTGTGGAATTCAGACGGCAGCCAGAGCGAGATTTCCGGCAACGGAACGCGCTGCGCCGCAGCCCTGCTGGTAGAATCCGGAAAGGCCTGGGCTGCTAGGGCAGATGACGAAGTCCGCATCGTTACCGGTGCGGGCGTGAAGAGCCTCCGTCTTCTCGATCGCCGCGGACACCTCTATTCGTTCGAAATGAACATGGGACGGGCCGATATCGAAGATTTGCACGCGAACCTCGCGCCGGGCCGTGAGTGCGTGATCTTGAATGTCGGGAACCCGCAGTGCGCCGTATTCACTGGCAACTTCGCCTTTGACTGGAAAAAACTGGGAGCCGAGCTGGAACGGCACCCGCGCTTCCCCCATCGCACCAACGTATCCTTCATTCGCGTGGTGGACGAACACACCCTGGATGTCCGGTTTTTCGAGCGCGGAGCCGGGGAGACCATGAGTTCCGGGACCGGATCCACCGGCGCGGCCGCCGCGGCGCTGGCCCGGGGATGGGTGCGCAGCCCGGTGCGCGTACTCACGCCCGCCGGCCCTCTGGAGTTGCGGCTGAAAAATGACGATCTGTACCTGGAAGGTCCTGCAGAGATCGTCGCAGAAGGCCAGTTTTATTACGACAGTGGAAAAGACTAAAGCAATGACGAATCATTTCGAAGAACTGCGGCGAAAGATCGAGACACACCAGGCGCACGTAGGCGTGGTGGGGTTGGGATACGTGGGTCTCCCGCTGGTGGTGGAGTTCGCGCACGCCGGTTTTTGTGTCACCGGCATCGATGTCCAGCAGTCCAAAGTCGATGCCATCAACCGCGGCGAATCCTACGTTCAGGATGTACCAACGGCGGCGCTTCAGTCACTGGTCAAGGCCGGCAAGGTCCGGGCCACCACCGATTTCGGCGTAGTCCGCGACCTCGACACCATCAATATCTGTGTGCCGACGCCCCTGCGCAAGACCAAAGATCCGGACATGAGCTACATCGTCAACGCCTGCCAGGAGATTGCCAAGTCCTTTCATCCGGGTACGCTGGTGATCCTGGAGTCGACCACCTATCCCGGCACGACAGATGAACTGATGCTGCCGATGTTCGAAGAAGCCGGCCTCAAAGTGGGCCAGGATTTCTTCATGTGTTTTTCGCCGGAACGTGTGGATCCCGGAAACCCCAAGTATCAGACCAAAAACATTCCCAAAGTGGTGGGCGGCATCACGCCGGCCTGCACCGAAATTGGCGCGCTGTTCTACCGCCAGGCGCTGGATACGGTGGTTCCGGTGGGTTCCACGCGGGTAGCGGAAATGGTGAAGCTGCTCGAAAACACGTTTCGCATGATCAACATCGGCCTGGCGAATGAGATCGCGCTGATGTGCGACCGGATGGGGATCAATGTGTGGGAAGTGATCGACGCGGCGGGCACCAAACCGTTCGGCTTCATGCCGTTTTATCCCGGCCCCGGCCTGGGCGGCCACTGCATCCCCATCGATCCGTTCTATCTTTCCTGGAAGACCAAGCAGGCCGGCATCGAGGCGCGATTCATCGAGCTGGCAGGCTACATCAACGGCCAGATGCCGCACTTCGTCACAGACAAGATCCAGAACGCCCTGAATGACCACAGCAAGCCCCTCAAGGGCTCGCGTGTGCACGTGATGGGCGTGGCGTACAAACGCGATATCGACGACGTGCGCGAATCTCCGGCGCTCGACATCATCCACCTGCTGGGCAAGCGCGGCGCGCTGGTCAGCTACAGCGATCCGTATGTGCCCCAGATTCATACCGACGGAATCGAAATGAAGGCGATCGATCCGGAATCCGGCGTCAGCCAAGCGGACTGCGTGGTCATCGTGACTGATCACAAGAAGTTCGATTACGCGAAGCTGGTGAAGGACGCGCGGCTTATTGTCGATACGCGCAATGCCCTGAAGGGCATCGAGTCGGAGAAGGTCGTGCGCTTATAGGAGCGCAGGCGAAACCCCCTGCGCCACCGACCCACCCACAAGTTGCAGCCCCAGTGGGGCAGGCGGTTTCGCCTGCCAAGTCTGCGCAGCCTGGGTGATAATTGGGCCTATGCCCGCCACGGCCGCCCTGCGTGTCCGCAACCTCCGGAAAGGCTACAAGGACGTCGTGGCTGTGGACGGCCTCGATCTCGAAGTGCATCCGGGCGAATGTTTCGGACTCCTTGGTCCCAATGGCGCTGGAAAAACCACCACCATCGAGATTTGCGAAGGGTTGACCGAAGCAGATTCGGGTGAGGTCGAAGTGCTCGGCCTGCGGTGGAGCTCGGATGCCGCAGCGCTGCGCGAAAGGCTCGGCATTCAGTTGCAGGAGACGCAGCTCGCGGAAAAACTCACGGTCCTCGAAACGCTTCGCTTGTTTCGCAGCTTCTTCCGGCAGGGACCGGGCGCGGAGGAAGCGATCCGGGTGGTCCAGCTCGAGGAAAAGCGCGACGCGCGCGTAGGTACTCTCTCCGGCGGACAGAAGCAGCGGCTCGCCCTGGCTTGCGCCCTGGTCGGTGATCCGGATTTGTTGTTCCTGGACGAACCGACTACGGGCCTCGATCCGCAGGCCCGCCGCCAATTGTGGGAACTGATCGAGGAGTTCAAGGCGGCCGGCCGCACCATCCTGCTGACCACGCATTACATGGAGGAAGCGGAGCGGCTGTGCGGCCGCGTGGCCATCATGGACCATGGCAAGATAATCGCGCAGGGCACGCCGCGCGAACTGATCGCGTCCATCGGCGTGGAGCATGTGGTCGAATTCTCGGCCGGAAACACGGCGCTCGATCTCGCCGGTGTTCGTGGAATGACTGGAGTCCGCGAGGTTCGTACCGAAAACGGCAGCGTGCTACTCCAGGTTACGGAACTGCACAAGGCCGTCCCGGGACTCCTTGACGAACTTGGCCGTCAGGGTGTCCCGCTTACCGAGCTTCGCACGCATTCCGCCACGCTCGAAGACGTTTTCGTTCATTTGACCGGACGGCATCTACGCGATGAGTAGTTTCACCGATCACGCGCTGGTCCAACTGACCCTGATGCGGATGCGCGAGTTCATTCGCGAGCCGGAAGCACTGTTTTGGTCCATGATCTTTCCCATCGCGTTGGCGGCGGGCCTGGGCATCGCGTTTCGCAATCGTCCGCCGGAAGTCATCAAAGTGGCGGCGGTAACTCCGCGTCTGGCAGAAGCCCTGCGGCAGGAGAAGCTCCTGGACGTAACGCAGCTTCCGCCTCAGTTGGCGGAGCAATTCGTTCGAACCGGCAAGGTCGCTTTAGTAGCCGAGCCGGCCGCCGCCGGGAGTTCCGATGGAAGCGTGGTGTATCGCTATGACGACACCAACCCAGAGGGCCGCCAGGCGAGGATGCTCGCCGACCAGGCCATCCAGCGGGCCTCTGGCCGGCAAGACGCGATTTCCGGAAACGACCAAATCATGCGCGAACCCGGATCGCGCTATATCGACTTCCTAATCCCCGGTCTGATCGGAATGGGCATCATGGGTAACTCGATTTGGGGACCCGGATTTTCTATCGTGGATGCCCGGCGCAAGAAACTGTTGAAGCGCATCGTGGCAACGCCGATGCCTAGGCAGTACTATTTGCTGTCGTTCTTGCTTTGGCGGATGATCCTCCTGCCGGTGGATGTGGGAATACCGCTCGCATTCGGAGTCTGGGTGTTCGGTGTTCCTCTGCGGGGATCGTTTATAGCATTGGCGGGAACGTGCGTGCTAGCGACGCTCGCCTTCAGCGCGGGGGGACTCATGATCGCCTCGCGTGTTCGAACCATCGAGGCCGCGTCCGGCCTGATGAACCTCACCATGGTGCCCATGTGGGTCCTTTCGGGCATATTCTTTTCCTCGCAGCGATTCCCGGATCTCGTCCAGCCCATCATTAAGACGTTGCCGCTCACGGCGGTGATCGACGCGCTGCGAGCGAACATGCTGCAGGGAGCGGGGTTCACTCAGATGGTTCCGCAAGCGGGAGTGCTGGTGGCGTGGCTGGTGGTGTGCTTCGGTCTCGCGCTGCGATTGTTCCGCTGGCGCTAGGGGCCAGGCACGCCTAGCCCGGGCGAGGCATGCCTCGCCACTACTTGCCGAAATACGCCTCGTCGTACACCACGGCGGTCTTCGCCTTCAGGGCTTCGATCGCCTTCTGGCCCATCTCCGGCCGAATCTTCTGCTCGATCTCCCCGCGCGCATCCTCGAAAGGCTTCGATTTGCGCTCCTCCACCAGAATCAGGTGATATCCGTAGGCTGTTTTAATGGGTTCGGTGACCTGTCCGACAGGCGCCTTGAATACCACCTCATCGAACTCCGGCACCATCTGTCCCGCCCCGAACGTGCCCAGATCGCCGCCATTCTCGCCCGAGCCGGTGTCGTCGGATTCGGCCTGGGCTTGATCCTCGAACTTTGCGCCTGCAACGATCTTGGCGCGCACTTCCTTGGCCTTGGCGAGCGCTTCTTCGTCTGTTAAATCCTTGTGCCCTTCCCGGACCGGTACGCGCGATCCCTGCATCCGAATCAGGATGTGCCGGGCCTTGACCTGGTCCCAATCCTGCTTGTGCGCGGCGTAGTAGGCCCGCAAGTCGGCATCGTCGGCATTGCCGGCGGTCAATTCCTGATACACCGCGTTCGCCAGGATCTGATCGGATTGCAACGCGACCTTGGCCCTGACCGCAGCCGATTGGTCGAGCTTGCGCATCCGGGCCTCCTGCGCCATCACCTTGAGTTCGGCCACCTGCTCCGCCAAGCTTCGCCGCGCATCGGGCGTCGTGAGCTGTGCCTGCTGCTGTGCCGGCATGCTGTCGATGATGGCCTGGAACATCGACCGGGTGATCCTTTCCGAGCCGACCGTCAGGACCACCGGATCGGCGGCCGCGCCGTTTGCGGGAGCCGCCTGTTGTCCCCACAGCGACAGGACGCTCAACAAAACCATGCTCAGCAGAAAGGGAAGGGATTTCATAAACTCAAGCATATCTCCATGGCTGCCCCTTTCGGAGGCTCTTTCTTGCTCGAAGCGCCGCCGGACGTATTTACGCCCGAGGACTTCACGGCCGAGCATCGCGCCATCGCCAAAGCCACGGAGGACTTCTGGACGCGCGAAGTGGAACCCAATTTGGACGCAATCCAGCAGCAGGATTTTGCGGTTCTAAAACGCACGTTACGCAAGTCGGCCGAACTGGGACTGGCGGGCGTGCTCCTGCCCGAGCGTTACGGGGGCATGGAGCTCGATCTGGTTTCGTCGATGATCGTGGCCGAGGGCATCGGGCGCGATGGCTCCTACGCCGCCTGCCACGGCGCCCAGGCGGGTATCGGCGCGCTGCCGGTCTTGTTGTTCGGAACCGAACAGCAAAAGGAGAAGTATCTTCCCCGGCTCGCGTCGGCCGAGTTGATCGGCGCCTATTGCCTCACCGAGCCGCAGGCCGGATCGGACGCGCTGGCCGCGCGCACGCGAGCGGATCTCTCGCCCGATGGAACCCACTATGTGCTCAACGGCCAGAAGATGTGGATCACCAACGGTGGCATCGCGGACCTGTACACGGTGTTCGCCAAGGTCGGCGGCGAAAAGTTCACCGCGTTTCTGGTGGAACGCGCCTGGCCCGGCGTTTCGCCCGGCGCCGAAGAAAAGAAAATGGGATTGAAGGGCAGCTCCACCACCGCGGTCTATTTTGATAACGTCAAGGTCCCGGTGGAAAACATCCTGGGTGAGATCGGGCGCGGCCACATCATCGCGTTTAACATCCTGAACATCGGACGCTTGAAGTTAGCCGTCGCTGCTCACGGCGGATGCCGCCAGACACTAGCTGTCGCGATCCGCTACGCTCAGGAGCGGCGGGCTTTTGGAAAGGCCATAGCCGAGTTCGGCCTGATCCAGCACAAGCTAGCCGAAATGGCGGTCCGGATGTACGTGAACGAGAGTATGGCGTACCGGCTCACCGGCCACATTCAGGATTTCGGACGGCCGCTAATGAAAGCCGCCGAAGAGTTCGCCGTCGAGTGCTCCTTCCTCAAAATCTTCGGCTCGGAGACGCTGGATTATGTCGTGGACGAAGCGGTGCAGATCCATGGCGGCTACGGCTACCATCAGGACTATGCCGTGGAGCGGGCCTATCGCGATGCCCGCATCAATCGTATCTTCGAGGGTACCAACGAGATCAACCGCCTGCTGGCTACCGGCATGCTCCTGCGCCGCGCCAGGAAAGGAACTTTGCCTCTGGCCGGCGCGCTGAAGACCCTTTCCACTACGGCCACTTCGGATGTCGTAGCAAACGCGAAGAAGGTGGGGCTGTTCCTGCTGGGCGTCGCAGCCAAAAAGTTCGGCGAAACGCTGGGCGAAAAGCTTGAGGAGCAGCAGGAGGTCGTCGCCGGCATTAGCGATGTCTTGATGAACGCGTTCGCGCTGGAGTCCGCCACGGCGCGCGCGAAAAAAATCAAGAGGGAAAACGCTGCGGACATGGCCGCTGTCTTCGCCGATGAGATCATGGAAAGCATCAAGGCTTCCGCGAAAACCGTGCTGGCCGCGTGCTCGGAAGGCGACGCGCTGCGGACCAATCTGGCCCTGCTCCGCGGCTTAACGGCTTACGAACTGGTGAATTCGGTCGCCTTGCGCCGCGGAATCGCGGGCCGGCTGCTGCAGGCCGGAAAGTACCTCGTATGATCATCCGAGCCACGAACCAATGATTAGAATCGCCAATGGCCAAGGCTTCTGGGGTGACTCCCTCGAAGCGCCGGTCGAACAAATCCGGCGCGGCCCCATCGACTACCTCACCTTGGATTATCTGGCCGAGGTCACGATGTCCATCCTGCAAAAGCAGCGGACGCGCGATCCCCAGGCCGGCTACGCCCGCGATTTCGTGGATCTGATCGCGCGTGTTCTCCCCGATCTCAAGGATCGCCGCATCCGTGTGATCGCCAATGCCGGCGGTATCAATCCGATGGGGTGCCGCGACGCCGTGCTCGATCGGGCGGCGCGCCAGAACATTCCTCTGAAGGTGGCTACGGTCACCGGCGATGACATCACCGATCGCCTGGACCAGTTCCTGAAGCGCGGCATCGAGCTGAAGAACATGGATACGGGCGAGCCGCTGTCCGCGATCCGCGCACAAGTGGAGCGGGCCAACGTTTACTTCGGGGCTTTTCCAGTGGCTCAAGCGCTCGGTTTGGGCGCCGAAATCGTCATCACTGGGCGCGTGGCCGACGCGGCCCTCACGCTCGCTCCCATGATTCACCAATTCGGCTGGAAGGAAACCGACTGGGACAAGCTCTCGGCCGGTATCATCGCGGGGCATGCGATCGAGTGCGGCGCCCAAGTCACTGGCGGCAATTGCCAGGCAGATTGGGAGACTATTCCCGATTTGGCTGATATTGGTTATCCGATCGTCGAAGCGGAGCCTGACGGGACGTTCTCGATTACCAAGCACGCGGGCACTGGTGGCCGCGTCACGATGGCTTCGGTCAAGGAGCAGCTCCTGTACGAAATCGGCGATCCTACTCAGTACATCACGCCGGACGTCGTGGCCGATTTCACCACCGTCCATCTGGATCAAACCGGGGAGAACCGGGTTCGCTTCAGCGGCATTGAGGGTCGTCCCGCCACGAATTACTACAAGGTTTCGGTAAGCTATACCGCGGGGTTTAAAGCGATGGGTTCGCTGGTTTACGCTTGGCCTGATGCGTATAAGAAAGCTCGCGCGGCGGACCAGATCTTGCGACAAAGATTGGCTCGCCTGGGCCTGCGGTTCGATGCGATGCGCACGGAGTATCTGGGCGCCAATGCCTGTCACGGCATCCCGGCTGCCGAACCAACGCCCGAAATCGAGCCGCACTTGCCGGAAGTGGTTCTAAGAGTCGGGGTGCGATCCGAGAATCGAGCCGCGGTGGATCGCTTCACCCGCGAGATCGCGCCGCTGGTGCTCAACGGTCCGCCGGGAGTATCCGGCCTCGGCCTGGGACGCCCGCGCGTGGAAGAAATCGTCGCGTTCTGGCCCGCGCTGATTCCGAAATCCGAAGTTCGGCCGGAGGTGGCGATATGGCCAAGCACGAGTTGATTAAGCGAAGGTTGATCGAGCTCGCGCACGCGCGCTCCGGCGATAAGGGTGACTTGGTCAACATCGGCCTGATCGCCAGGAGGCCCGAGGATTATCCGATTCTGGTGCGCGAAGTCACCGCCGAGCGCGTGAAGCAGCATTTTGCCGGCGTGTGCCAGGGTAAAGTGGAACGCTTCGAGCTGCCGAATTTAGGAGCCCTGAATTTCCTGCTGCACGAAGCCCTGGATGGCGGAGGAACCATGGCGCTCAAGGCCGATCCGCAGGGCAAGACCTACAGCACGGCGCTGCTACGGATGGAGATCGACATTGGTTGAATATACTGCCGCCCACGGCGTGGCAAGAATCACGCTCAACCGCCCCGAAAAACGCAACGCGATCACCAGCGAAATGATGTCCGCTCTGCGCGAAGCCCTGCAGCGCGCCGCCGAAGACCTCGCCGTTCGCGTGCTCCTTATCCACGGCGCAGGGAAGGATTTTTGCGCCGGCCTCGATCTGACCGAAGTGCTCCAAAGCGCGGAAGACGCTCCGTCGGCGCTAGCCTCCGCGCGGCGGCTGGGCCACCTTTATATGGAGATGCGCCATCACCCCAAGCCGATCGTGGCGGCGGTGCAGGGGCGCGCGCTTGGCGGAGGCGCGGGAATCGCCACTGCGTCCGACCTGATCGTCGCCGCTGAATCCGCCCAATTCGGCTATCCGGAAGTGAAGCTGGGTTTCATCCCCGCCATCGTGACGACCATGCTGCGGCGGGCCGTCAACGAGCGGCAGGCGATGGAACTGGCCCTCACCGGCGAATCCTTGAGCGCGCCCCGCGCGTACGACATCGGCCTGATTAATCGCGTGTATCCCGATGCGGAATTCGACGCGGGAGTCGAGCGGTACGTCGCCGCGCTCGCCGAAAAATCCGCCTCGGCCATGAGCCTGAGCAAAACTTTGCTCTATCAAACCGACGGAATGAGCTTCGAAGCGTCCATCGAAGCCGGGGTTCAGGCCAACGTTCGGGCGCGAATGACGGACGATTTCAAACGCGGCGTCGAGCGGTTTCTGAAGAAATCATGACGTTCCTCGCATCATGTCCTGAATCGAAAGCGCCACCAAAGCCATCGTCAGGCCGATCATCAGCGCCACTGAGGTCCAGGCGATGAAGTTATAGAAACGCGAGTTGGTCCACTCGTGCATCAGTTTCTGTTTGTTGATCAGCAGGATCATGAAGATCAGGATGAACGGGAGCAGCACGCCGTTGATCACCTGCGAAAGCAGGATCATTTTGACCAGATCGAATCCAGGAATGAGGACCACGACAGCCCCCACCACAATGAGGAAGGTATACAACCAATAGAAGACCGGCGCCTCGTGGAAGCGTTTATCCACGCCGGACTCGAACCCCAGGCCCTCGCACACTGAGTAAACGGTGGAGAGCGGCAAGATGCAGGCGGCAAAGAAGGAGGCGTTGAAGAGGCCGGCGCTGAACAGGAAAAACGCATATTGCCCGAACGGCTTTAATCCCATCGCAGCGTCCGCGGCATCTTTGATATCACGCGGACCGTGCGCCCAGATAGCGCCTGCGCAAGCCACGATAATGAAAAACGCAACCACGTCCGTAAGGATGCAGCCTAGAATCACTTCTACTCTGGATTGCACATACTCCTTGGCGGTAATTCCTTTCTCCACCACGGCGGCTTGCAAATAGAACTGCATCCACGGCGCGATTGAGGTGCCCACCATCGCTACCAGCATGGAGATGTAACTGGGCTCCAGCATCAGCACCGGCTTCACACTGTAAACCACGGCCTGCTTCCAATCGGGTTTGACCAGAATTCCGGAAATGATGTATGTGACGTATATTGTGCAGGAGACCAGAAAGATCTTCTCCACGCTCCGGTAGGTGCCTTTGACCACCAGAAACCAGACGGCGACCGCGCACACCGGAACGGTTACATAGCGGCTGATGCCAAATAGCTCGAGACTACTGGCGATTCCGGCGAATTCCGATACGATGTTGCCGTAGTTGACCAGCACCAGGGCCGTCATCACGAGGAATGTGGTGCGCAGCCCGAATTCCTCGCGAATCAGGTCGGACAGTCCCTTGCCTGTGACCGCTCCCATCCGTGAACACATTTCTTGCGTCACGATCAAAAGGAGCGTGATTGGAATCAGCGTCCAGAGGGGCAGATATCCCCATTTGGCTCCCGCTTGGGAATAGGTATAAATACCGCCCGCGTCGTTGTCCACATTGGCGGTGATCAGGCCGGGACCGATGACCGCGAAGAATATCGCGATTTGATAGCGGAATCGTTTCCACATGTTCCGGGGGCTCCAGGTTTACATCTCGCATGTCTATTTCTCCCGCAAGACCGAAATGACGTCATCCGCGGTGATCACCCCGGTCAACTTGCCTTCCTCGTTCACCACCGGAAGCGCCAGAAGGTTGTACTTGTCGAACAACTCCGTGATACGGTCCCGGTGCTCGGTAACCGGCACGTCAATGAGCGTCTCCACTGCCAGCGCGCGCAACGGCGTCGCGCCGCCATGCAGGAACAGCCTCGCCAGGGGAACCACACCCGTCAGATGCGCTGCGGAATCCACCAGGAACAGTGTGTTCAAGGTCTCCATCAGCTCCTCGTTGCTCTTGAGCGCCTGAATGGCGTCCTCGACAGTGGCCGTTTCCGGAAGAGCCACGTACTCGGTGTTCATCATGCCCCCGGCTGAGTCTTCCTTGAACTCCATAAGCTCACGGACCTCCTCCTTGGGTTCGTGCTCCATCTCCTCGAGAATTCCTTCGCTGGTTTCCTGCTCGAGTTCGGCCAAAACGTCCGCCGCTTCGTCGGGAGCCATCTCTTCCACGATCTCGGCGGCCTTCTCCGTTTCGAGCGATTCGAGAATGCTGGCCTGGATACCCGGATCGACTTCCGATAGCGCCTCGGCCGCCACCTCGCTGTCGATATTCTCGAAGATTGCTTCGCGATGCTCCGGCGTCAGGTCTTCGACGATGTCGGCCAGGTCGGCCGGATGCATGTCTTCCAGCAGCCGGTTGGAGATGTTCAGGCGCAGCCGCCGCTGCGGATCTGGCTCCAGAATGTTACAAAACTCCCAGCGGATGGAATGCGGCGGAATCCCCCCCTGCAGACGCCGGACCCAGCGTGGCGGCAGCAATCCCTGCGCCAGGCGCCGGAAAATCGCCCGCAGGCCGATGTCCACATCCAGCACCCACAGGACGTCACCGCCGTTCTCCTGATGGATTTCAAAGGTGACGTCGGTCACGCGCACTACCTTGCGCCCCTGCGCATCGATGATCTGCTGGTCCAGAAGGTCGCGGACCACCCGCAGCATGTATTCATCGGAATGATACGGAATCAGGATTTCGTCACGCAGGTGGATCCCATCGAGGGACAGGGAGCGAACCTGATCGTGGCGGACCGTAAGCCAGGCCGCGCCGCTGCCGATCAGATAGCGATCGACGCGTACGGGGTCCAGGAGAGGCACGATCGCGGCGTCTTTAACCGCACCGAGAGTGCGCCCCTTAAGGTCAAAGACCTTGAGGCCGAGCAGTTCGGTGAAGAACAGCCGATCTGTCCTTTGGTCTGGCATTGCCGGCCTGAGCCCATACTTTGCTGGCGCGCGCATTGTCTGCGACGCGCTCATTTCACTATGCCCGATACGGAACAATGGCGCAAGTATTTTCGCCAGAAAATGTTAGCCTTGTGATCGTGCCAGTTCCGCAATTGGGCCCCCGATCCGAACCCTCCGTCTATACCGGCGCCACGGCCCTAATCGAAGCCCTGGTGGACGCCGGAGTCTCTTATCTGTTCGCCAATTTCGGCAGCGACCATCCCGGCATCGTCGAAGCCCTGGCCCAGGCCCGGGCCACCGGCAAGCCCGCGCCCAAAGTGATCACTTGCCCCAATGAAATGGTCGCGCTCACCTGCGCCCAGGGATTCGTGCAGATCACCGGACGCGCCCAGGCCGTGCTGGTGCACGTAGATTGCGGCACCCAGGCCATGGCCGGAGCCATCCACAACGTAGCCAAGTGCCGCGTGCCCGTGCTGATCTTTGCCGGCGCGTCGCCCTATACGCAGGAAGGCGAGCTCAAGGGCAGCCGCAACGAGTTCATCCATTGGCTCCAGGACGTGCCCGATCAGAGAGGCATTCTGCGCGGTTACATGAAATACGAGAACGAGCTGCGCACCGGCCGTAACATCAAGCAGATGGTCCACCGCGCGCTCCAGATCGCCTCGAGCGACCCCCAGGGTCCCGCCTATCTCATGGCCGCGCGCGAGGTATTCGAGGAAGAAGTTCCTCCGGTGTCGATCGACCCCGCGCGCTGGAAGCCCATCGCGTCGCAGCCTCTGCCCGAGAGTGGGCTCACCGAGCTGGTCAACAGTCTCCTCGCCGCCAAACGTCCGTTGGTGGTGACGAGCTATCTGGGCCGCAATCGGGAGGCGGTATCCGAGTTGGTCCGTCTGGCCGACCGCGTGGGTGTCGGCGTCCTGGAGTCGTGCCCAAGTTACTTGAATTTCCCGTCCGATCACCTGTGTTACGTCGGCCAGCAGGGGAATGAGCACATGCAGAACCCGTCGCTGGCCGAAGCCGACCTGGTCCTGGTGCTCGACAGCGACGTCCCCTGGATTCCCGCGTTCAACAAGCCAGCGGAGGGCGCCAGAATCTGCCACATCGATATCGATCCGCTGAAGGAACGCACCCCGCTCTGGTACATCTCCGCGGCCCAGGTGTTTCGCGCCGATTGCGCCACCGCGCTAAGTCAGATCCACGCGCGCCTGGATGGCGCGAAGCTCGACGCGACGGCCGCCGATGAGCGCAAAGCCCACTACCGGCAGCGTAACGACGCGTGGGTGGCTGAGCTAACCCGCCGCGAACAGCCAGAAACCAACGTGATCACGGCCGAGTATCTTACGGCTTGCGTGCGCCGCCAGATTGACCGCGACGCGGTGATCGTGAACGAAGGCATTACCAACTATTCGGCCATCAACAACCACATTGGCCGCACCAAACCCGGGACGCGTTTCACCAGCGGGGCAAGTTCCCTGGGCTGGAACGGAGGCGCGTCGATCGGCATGAAGCTGGCCTGTCCGGATAAGACCGTGGTGTGCCTCACGGGCGACGGATCCTACATGTTTTCCATACCCTCCACCGTGCACTGGATGGCGCGCAAGTACCAGACCCCGTTTCTGACAGTGGTTTATAACAATCGCGGATGGCGCGCCCCCAAGTTCTCGATGCTGGCCGTGCATCCTCAGGGCTACGCGAGCAAAGCGGAGGATATCGACGTGGCCTTTGACCCGCCTCCCGACTATTCCGGCATCGCTGCCGCTTCCGGTGGGGCGTTCGCAAGAATCGTCAAAGCCGTCGATGATGTGGAACCGGCCGTGGCCGAAGCGCTAAAAGTCGTGCGCGAGGAAAAACGCTGCGCGGTCCTCGACGTCTGGCTCGCGCATTTGTAGAATCTAGGAATGCTTCGTCCGGCCTTGGCCGCACTCCTTGCAGTTCTGTCGGTCTCCTGTACCAGTTCTCCTGGCGGCCCCAAGAACAATCCGATTCCGATCAAAGTCGTCGTGGTCACTATGTTCGAGCGCGGCGCCGACACAGGAGATGCTCCGGGCGAATTCCAGAATTGGGTGGAGCACGAAAAGCTGGATACGGTCATCGATTTCCCGCAAGGGTTCCACAATCTCCGCATGAGCGCCGACGGAGTTCTTGGAACCGTCACCGGTGTGGGTACGGCGCGTGCGGCGGCCAACATCATGGCGCTCGGACTCGACCCTCGTTTCGATCTGACCAAGGCATATTGGGTCGTGGCGGGCATTGCCGGTGTCGATCCCGAAGACGCCAGCGTCGGCTCGGCCGCTTGGGCCGAGTGGGTCGTGGACGGCGACCTGGGATACGAGATTGACGCTCGCGAAATCCCCAAAGACTGGAAAACCGGGTTCGTTCCGTTGCGGAAATCGGTGCCATATGAGCAGCCCCGGCAAACCGACGTTGGGGGCATTTTTCACTTGCAGCCTGCTTTGGTGAACTGGGCGGTTCGTCTCACCCAGAATGTGGCCTTGCAGGATAACGAGGCCATGCAAAAAGAACGCATGCAGTATGCTTCCGCGAACGCGCGCCGCGCACCGTTCGTTTTGAAGGGAGACGAAATTTCCAGCAGCACGTTCTGGGAAGGGAGACTGTTCAGCCAGTGGGCCAACGATTGGGTGCAGTATCACACCGACGGCAAAGGCAACTACGTCACCACTGCAATGGAGGACACCGGCACCATGCAGTCGCTCGAGTTCCTGGCCAAGGCCGGACGCGTGGATGTGAATCGCGTGCTAATCCTGCGGACCGCCAGCGACTTTGACCAGCCGGTACCCGGCGAGACGCCCGCGCATAACCTGGCCCGGAACCAGCTTGGCAAATACACCGGATATCTTCCGGCCCTCGACGCGGCGTGGCGCGTCGGCCGTGTGCCGGTAGCGGAGCTGGTAAAGAACTGGGACCAGTATCGCGATCGAATGCCGGAGTAGGGCAGGCTAGTTCCGCCAGCGGCGCATGCTGGCCGATAGCGCTCCCACCGCGGCCACCATCACGATGGTCGCCACTCCGCCGAATACGACCGATGGAACCGTGCCCATCAAGGCGGCGGCCACGCCCGATTCCACGGCCCCCCATTGATTCGAGGCGGCGATAAATAATCCGTTCACCGCCGATACGCGCCCCCGCAGGGCATCGGGCGTGCGCGATTGCACCAGCGAAATGCGCAACACCACGCTCACGCTGTCGAATGCTCCTGTCAGGAACAGCATCCAGAACGAAAGCCAGGCCGACGTGGAAACCGCGAAGCCGATGGTGGCCGCTCCGAACGCCGCCACCGTAGCCAGCAGAACCATCCCCGCGTTCCGGATGGGCGGCCGGTGCGCGATCCATACCGCCGTCAGGCCCGCGCCCACCGCCGGCGCCGCCCGCAGCCAGCCCAGACCCGTGGCGCCGACGCGCAGGATGTCCGCGGAGTAAATCGGCAGCAAAGCGGTCGCACCGCCGAAGAACACGGCGAGTAGGTCCAGGCTCATCGCGGAGAGAATCACCTTCTCGTTCCAGACGAAGCGCACGCCCTCCGCCACCGCCTTGAGACCGATCTCGGGCCGTTCGTGGTCGGGCCGGTCCGGCACGCGCATCAATCCGAAGCAGATGGCGGAAAGCACGCAGCAGATCGCCTGGCCGATGTACACCGCCTCGCTGCCGAAGGCCGCGATGAGCGCGCCCGCCAGCGCCGGTCCGCCTACCGTGGCCATCTCGCGCGCCGATCCGCTCCAGGAGATCGCCTGGGTCAAGTTTTCCGGGGGAACTGTCTGCGGCAACATAGCCGACGTCGCGGGCCACTGAAACGCGCGCGCCGTAGCCGTGAAAAACAGGCAGGCGTAAATCAGCACGACGCCCCGTCCCCTTCCCGCGCCCGCCAGCGCGAACGCGACCAGTGCCTGCACCACCTGGGTCACCATGGCAGTGCGGCTGCGGTTGTAGCGGTCGGCCACGTGCCCGGCCACGAACGTGAACAGGAGCACCGGAATGATCTGTACCAGACCCACGTTGCCCAGCACTACAGGCGAATGAGTGGATAGATACAGATCCCATCCCACCACGGTCGCCAGCATCTGCTGGGCGAACATGGAAAGGGTTACGGCTATCAGTTGGAATCGGAACGCCCGCGAAGAAAACGCGGCATACGCAGTCACTTCTTCTAAGCGTACACGTTGAGCCCCGCCCGTCAGGGCGGGGGATCACGAACCCAACCCATCCGTCAGAACATCCAAGAACCTACGCTACCCTGAAAGGGAATCAATGAGAGCAGCGAAGTGGGTTATTGGAGCCTTAATCTTGGCAGGGCTCGCGTTTGGAGGCTACTCAGTCTGGGAGCGCCTGTCGCGCGTCGAGACCACCGACGACGCGCAGATTGACGGATCCATCTTCCCAATGAGTCCCCGGGTCAAGGGCCACGTGATCAAGGCGGCGTTCCATGATCAGGCTACGGTGAAGGCCGAAGATATTCTCGTTCAATTAGATCCGCGGGATTTTGAAGTCGCCTTAGCCAAAGCCCGCGCGGAACTGGCCGACGCCGAAGCTACCCTGGCCGGCGCCCGCAGCGATGTGCCGGTTACTTCCGTGTCCACGGCCAGCGTCCTCAGCGGCGCGCGGTCTTCCCGCCAGGATGCGACGGCGCAGGTGAGCTGGTCCGAGCAGGCGCTGGGCGCGGCTAAGGCGCGCCTGAAGACCGCGGAGGCCAACGTCCGCGTCGCCGAGGCGAACGCCAATAAATCCGCTCAGGACGTGGAGCGCTACAAAGCCCTGGTGGCCCGCGACGATATCCCCCGGCAGCAATATGAGCAAGCCGTCGCCGATGCCGAAGCCACCCGGGCCAATGTCGACGCGCAGAAGGCCGCCGTAACAGAAGCGCAACAAAACGTTC
>Ga0210400_10001741_pt1 | contig 21229 bp, 21 predicted proteins | sample IncBWH26MmetaG_FD_155456 | JGI IMG/M metagenome (GOLD analysis project Ga0210400, IMG submission 155456) | Forest soil microbial communities from Barre Woods Harvard Forest LTER site, Petersham, Massachusetts, United States - Inc-BW-H-26-M | ecosystem: Environmental > Terrestrial > Soil >...
CAATTCCTGCTCTTCATCCAAATATCCTGGGAAAGAAAACTTGCATGGCCAGCATCAGCGACAATGCAAACAGGACCGCGATGATGGTCCAGTTCACCCGATTGTTCCACCGCTTGTTCACCCATTCGTCCCCTAACAGCGCGCGATCGTTGAGCAGGAGCTGGAGGAAGATGATGGCCGAAGGCAGCATTAATCCGGCGAAGACCTGCACGCTCACGATCACCAGTTGCAGAGGCACTCCGGGGATGAGAACGATTCCCGCGGCAGTCAGGACACAAAGCAAGTAAACGGCATAAAAACCAGGCGCCTCCCATAGCTTCTTGTGCAGCGAGTGCGGCCAGCCATGTACTTCTCCATAGGCCCAGGCGCTGGCCAGGGAGATGGCGGTTGTACCCAGCACGGCTGCATTGATCATCAGAAGCAGGATTCCATTGCGGACCAGCTTTCCCGCTACCGGCGCGAGGGCCGTCGCAAGCTGTGCCGGATCTTCAAAATGCACGCCGTGGCGCAGGCCGTAGTCGCCCACAATGATCATCGCTCCGCCCACCGCCACTGTAAAGATAGCGCCCAGTAAGGTGTCGAGCCGCGCCCATTTCAAGTCAGAGAAGCGCAGCCGCTTTTCCGCCACGCAGCTCTGTTGAAAAAACAACTGCCAGGGCGCAATGGTAGTGCCAACCATGGCGATCACCATGAACACCAGGCTGGTATCGATTCGTCCGGGCGGAAACCCGGGCACAACTGTATGGTGGAGCACAGCTCCCCAACTGGGATGGGCCAAAAATGCCAGCCAAAACCAGGCTACATCGATAAGACAAAGAACGATCACGGTCCTTTCCCAGCGCAGGTAGCTTCCGGTAATCACCAGGACCATTAAGCCAATGGCTGCGCACGGCACTCCGATGTACGGAGAGATGCCCATCTTGCTCAGCGCCAGCGAGATGGCGGCGAACTCGGTGATCAGGGTGAGAAAGTTCACAAACAGCAGATCAATCAGGGAGAACCTGCCCCACCATTTACCGAAACGCTCATAGATCATGGCTGCATGGCCCTTACCCGTGGCAATGCCTAGCCGGGCAACCATCTCCTGCACGAAGTAGGTGATGGGCAGCAGCACCAGCATGATCCATAGCAGGTGCAGTCCATACTGCGCTCCTGCCTGCATGTAGGTGGAGACTGCTCCGGCGTCATTGTCGGCCTCCATCACGATGAGCCCTGGGCCAACGACCATCAGAAAAGTCAGGAGTTGGCGTTGCCATGATCTGCGCACCACAATGCCTTTGCGGACGGCCACAGCATCCGGACTGACAGTTGTTTCTAATTGCTTCATTCTTCCCTCCCTTCTTGCCCAATGGGCCAGGCACAAGGTTCCTGCACCGATAGGGACCTCGTGCATTTCACTAAGAACTGATTGGAGGGAGTCGCTGCTGGCAGCGGGGCTCAGCCTCTCCAGTTCTTCCGGTCACGTGGAAGAACCAGAGGTGAGCCAAAGGTGGGTTACCGTTGGACTATCTGGGGCTTCCGCTTTCTTTCATCTCCGGTACTCGGAGGTTCGTCTTTCAGTTTTTGCATAAATCCTTATTCATTTCCATAAACCATTCTTCAAATGTGGGAAGCAGGATTGAAACCGGGAAGGGAAAGAGAAGCGAACTCAAGAGCCGTGATCTCCCCACATGTCCAAGCTTCAGCACCGCGCCCCGTAAGAAGCCTATTGGCCTCAGCCACGTTAGAAAAACCCTTAATCCGGGAGTTCCTGTTCTACCCGCCTTACCCGACATCTCTGGACATCGTTGGGCAGTGGCTTATGTGTTGCGCGGGAGCCTCGCCTACCGAGGATCCGCAAAGGCAGTCTACTCAGACTGCCCTCTTTGTGTATAGCCGTGTGGTTTTGTATTTGTCAAGCGCTGCTTTGTATCAGAGCATGAGTTTATTCGTGCCGAAGGTGTTTATAGCATCAGCCGGAGTTTTAGCCCCTGCAAGTCCATGGCGAGCACGAAAAGGATTTTTTCTGCAAGCTGTTTAGCCCCTGCGACTGCTGGCGTAGAGGCTATCGGAATGACAAAAAGGGACAATCTTATCTTCGCCACTTTATCTTGGCCAGCGGGACTTAGCGCCGTGTCCTATTAAGAACTTTCTCAAAGAAACAAAAATTTAGACATTATTGATTCAGAGGCCCAATGAGGGTCGCTGACGTGGAGCCAAGCCGCCACTGCTCCCAGTTCCGTAACAACTGCGGCATCCCGGCTAGGCAGCGGCCGGGATTTCCGCGCCATGGGCTTGTTTTGTGAACATTGCCTGCACGCGCTCCAGAAGCTTCTGCGGATCATCGGAGACCATGCTTGCCCCTTCAACTGTCTCCGCATCGGAGGTGGTCATCAGGAGAAGTAACTGATCAGGGTCCTGTTTCTTGATCGCGTCGCAGAATTCCAAAGCCAGCTCTTTCTCCTGGCGGGGATTCACCACAATCAGGTCAAAGGCCCCTGGCTTACATCTGGTCCTGGCCTGCTTCAGGTCCAAAGCGGGATAAGCAGAAAAACCGTGGGCTTTCAGGATGTTGATTCTTGCTTTTCGGCCCTTAGGATCGTTATCCACCATGAGGATTTTGTTTTTTTTCGGCAACGGCATTGGGTCCGAAGAGTGCAAATTCATAAATGGCAGCTTTGATTTTGGTTCCATGTTCCGGTGTCTTTCCTCCCTAAGTATTCCAGGGGCAATACTTAAGTAGAGAAGCTGATGGAGCTCTGGAGGTTGCCACAAGGCTGGATATATCTTGAGAGGAATCAAGGGGTTATCCGGAGTCTAACTCGATTTTCCAGCACTGGAACCAGCCATTTGATTGGCAATCGTTATAATCTTCATGAATGGTCCGCGACGGAATTTATTACGCTTTAGGAATGGTGCTGGTGGCCGCTTTGCTTTGGTGGTTCCAGGCTTTCGTCTTTGTCGCGGTCCCCCTGCTGTTAGCAGCATTCTTTCTGTGGTTTTTCCGTGATCCGGAGAGGGTCATCCCTGCGGAACCCGGCTTGATTGTTTCGCCCGCCGATGGCAAGGTCACCGATATCTCGGTCACCCAACTTAATGGCAAACCATGTACTCGGATTAGTATCTTCCTGAGCGTCTTTGACGTTCATGTGAACCGTTCTCCCATCGCCGGCGTGATCAGGGAAGTGGTTTACAAGCCCGGCAAGTTCGGCAATGCCATGGGGGCCATCTCGGCAGAGCAGAATGAGCAGAACATCGTGACCGTGGAAGGCGAAGGTATGACCATCGTGTTCAAGCAGATCGCCGGGCTCCTCGCGCGGCGGATCGTCTTCACGCTGAAAGTCGGAGACTCGATTGGTCGGGGCGAGCGTGTCGGCCTGATCAAGTTCGGTTCGCGTACTGACGTCATCTTTCCCAACCCGGCAGAACTTCAGATCAAAGTGGGTGATCGAGTAAAAGGGGGCTCCTCAGTCATGGCTCGGGCGTTGGCCCCAAGCGTGAGTGACTCGCCGGTGCGGGAGCATTCCGAGGCGGTACGATGATGACCCCCGGCCAGCGCCGCCGCTGGGAAGGCCACCTTCCAGAACAAAAGCGCCGCTTGCGAAAAGGCATGTATATCCTGCCTTCAATCTTTACGGCAGCCAACATTGGAGCAGGCTACTACGCGATTGCTCAGACGCTTCAGGGTGGCTCAATGGCCCAGGCGGTGTTGAGAGCTACAGCCGAAAACCAGTCCGTTGATCCGGCGATGGTCTCGGTAATGGCCCGGCATTTTGATTTGGCAGCCATGGCCATTGGCGTCGCTGTGGTCGCTGACGGGTTGGATGGCAGGATCGCCCGCCTGACCAACACTACCAGCGACTTTGGCCGTGAATTCGATTCCCTGGCCGATGTGATCACCTTCGGCCTGGCCCCAGCCGTCCTTGCCTGGGTCTGGGGTTTTCGGATGCTGCCCGACATCCGCTTTCCAGAGCTGCATTTGCACCTGGTGCAGCTGGGTCTGATCGCGACCTTCATTTTTTTGGTGGCCGGAGCGAGCCGGCTGGCGCGTTTTAACATCCAGAGCAATCCTCAGCCCTCAAACCCCGGGCGCCCTGACCGGAAATATTTTGTTGGAATGCCCATTCCGGCGGGAGCAGGCGTGCTGGCTTCCGTGGTCCATTTCAGCAAAGGCCAGCCGTTGGATTCCTGGTGGCTGGCGCCTTTCTGGCTTCTCTTGATCGTGATGGCCGGCCTTCTCATGGTGAGCACCTGGAGGTTTTACAGCTTTAAGGACCTGAACCCACGCAACCGGCGACCCTTCCAGACTCTGGTCCTGGTTTGCGGCGTAGTGGCTCTGATCTGGTTCTTTTCTCAGTATGTGCTCCTGATTATCGGCCTCAGCTACATGTCCAGTGGGATCATTACGAGGGTTTCGTACTTTTTGCGCCGCCGCCGCACAGGGTCCGCGTACAAGGAACTTCCTGAAACCAGATGAAGACTGAGAATCCAATCAAAGCCGAAAACCAGAAATGGGGAAACCTGTTTCGTGTCGCTATAGTGGGCGCTTCCACGCTCAAGGGAAAAGAACTTAAGCAAGTTCTTGAAGAAAAGAACTTTCCCGCCATGGACATCAAGCTGCTCGATGATGACGAAGCGTTGGGCCAGCTTGATCAGGTCCAGGATGAGATCTCTTTCGTGCAGCCGGTCACGCGCGACCAGTTCGATCGCACCGATTTCACTTTCTTTGCCTCCGACGAGAACTTTACCCGGCTGCACTGGAAGCTGGCCCGGGACGCGGGAAGCGCCATTGTGGACCTGTCTTATTCGTTGGAGAAAGAGATGAAAGCTCCCGTCTGTGCCCCCTGGGTCCAACGCGAGCTTGGGCAGCAGACGCAGATGAACCTGGAATCAACCGCCATGGTAATCGCCCATCCGGCCGCTGCGGTCTTAAGTCTTCTGATCCTGCGAGCGCAGAAGGCCGCGACCATTCGTAGCGCCGTAGCCACAATCTTCGAGCCGGTTTCCGAACAAGGACGGCGGGGCATGGATGAGCTGCATGAGCAGACCGTGAACCTGCTCTCCTTTCAACAGATGCCCACCGAGGTTTTTGATTCCCAGGTCGCCTTCAATTTGATTGGCCGCTATGGCAAGACCTCCACGCGCAGCCTGGAAGCGGTGGAACAGCGGATTGGCAACCACGTCCGTAAGCTTCTGGAGGGCCACGCACCCATCCCTGCATTGATGCTGCTGCAAGCCCCCGTATTTCATGCGCATACATTTTCCATTTACATTGAGCTGGACAAAAAGATATCGGTGGGCGACTTTTCCCAGGCCATAGCTGGCGAGCACGTGGAACTCGCCCGGACAGCCGAGGATTCGCCCAGCAATGTCAATGTTGCCGGAAAAGATGAAATTCTGGTTTCGGTGCGGCGCGACGCCTCGCACGAGAACGGATTCTGGCTGTGGGTGGCAGTTGATAATCTCCGCCTGGCAGCCATTTCTGCGGTAGAATGCGCAACCGCTCTGGCCGCCGTGAGGCCGCACGGAAAAGTTCAATGAAAAAGAATTTTGCACGTTGCCTGTTCGGACTGGTGTTTTTGCTGGCCGGTTGCGGATATCACACCGCGGGCCGCGCCAGCCGCCTGCCGCCTGATATCCGGACCATCGCCATTCCCGGGTTCAAGAACCAGACTCAAACCTACAGGATTGAGCAACTGCTGACCGGGGAAGTGGTGCGCGAATTCATCAGCCGGACAAAGTTTCAGGTTGTAAACAAGGCCTCAGACACCAGTGATGCCACCTTGACGGGTACCGTGGTGTCCGCTCAGGCCGCGCCGCTCACCTATGACGCCAATACCGGCCGCGCGTCCAGCGCCGTAATCACGGTCACAATACGTGTCTCGCTGACCGACCGCTCCGGCCGGGTCTTGTTTGAGAATCCCAATTACACCTTTCGCGAGCAGTACCAGGTGGCCCGCGAGATTGCCAGCTTTTTCGATGAGGAGACCCCGGCGCTGCAGAGGATGTCGCGTGATTTCGCCCACACCCTTGTTGGTGACATCCTGGAGGCTTACTGATGGGCCGCAGCTTTGCTCCCTCAGAACGTTTCGTCTCCGAGGTGACCAGCCGCAAGCTGCGTCCCGCCTATGTTTTCATAGGCGATGAAGTTTTCTTCCGCGACCACTGCCGCCAGGCGCTCCTTCAACATCTGGTGCCTGACGATATGCGCGACTTCAGCCTCCATGATTTAGACCTTGCCGAAACCAGCGTTGCGGAAATCCTGGACCGTGCCCAGACCCCTTCCTTGATGGCGCCCTTCCAGGTGTTTTTTGTTCGCGGGGTCAAGAACCTGTATGGGCGCGGCTCGCACGCCGAGGAGTTTGCGGCGATTGCAAAGTATGTCAAAGACCCCAACCCGGCGGCCGTGCTGATCTTTGTCGCCGACCACCTGAGTATTCCCGCCGATGTCCGCCGCATGGACATGATCGATAAAGACCGCTACGAGCGTATCCGCGAAACATTGGGTGAATACTGCGGCATGGTTGAGCTGGCCCGTGTCGACGAGAGTGACGGCGTACGCTGGGTGATCGAGAAGGCGCAGAAGGAAGACGTAAAAGTCGATCAGGATGCAGCTCGGGAACTGGTGGACGCCTTGGGCGCGGACATGATGATGATCAGCCGTGAGTTGGAGAAACTGACTCTCTATGTGGGCGAAAAGAAGCGCATTACGCTGGGCGACGTTGAAACCATGGTGTTGGCCGCCAAGCAGCGGTCACTCTACGAACTGACGGATGCCATTTCCCAGAAGGACAAGGCTCGCGCCCTGGCCGTACTCGATGCCGTGCTGTCCGCGGGCGAAGGAGATGACGCGGCCATTGGTCATCTTTACCTGCTGGCCCGTACCTTCCGTCAGATGCTGGTGATCCTGGAGAAAAACGTGCGCGACTCGCGCGCCATCTGGCAGGCCTTGTGGCAGGGCTTCCGTCTCCCTCCATTTGCCGCGGAAGACGTCATCCGTCAGGCCCGCCGCTATAAGTCACGTCGCGAGCTCACCCGCGCGCTCAGACTGGTCGCCCGCGCCGATCTGGCCCTGCGCTCCAGTCCTCCCAGCAAAAAGCTGGTCCTGGAGCAGCTGGTAATGCAACTTGCGGAAGAGCCCAAAGCAGGCATGCCAGAGTGGCAGCAGGATGAACTCCCGGTGTAGGTCAGGGCAGGGATTCACCGCAAAGGGCGCGAAGGACGCAAAGGAAAACCTCAGAGTCAAGAGCGGATTGGCCGCGAATTCACGCGAATGAACGCGAATTTAAAACCACGGCTTGCGGTAATTTGGATTGTGGGATCTGCTTGAAGCATCTCAGCTACTCGCAATTTGCGGTTGATTCAAAGATTTCAGGCGTGAGACGTGTAATGTCGACCCTTTGCGTCCTTAGCGGCCTTTGCGGTAAATAAAAAAGCAAAAGGCCCGGAAGAAACCGGGCCTTTACAAAGCTAGATGCCAGCAGCAGGAGCTTACTTCGCGGCTGCCAGGCGGGCGCTCAGGCGTGACTTATACCGGCCGGCGGTGTTCTTGTGGATCACGCCATTTTTCACGGCCCGGTCAATCATGGAAACTGTCTCTGAAAATGTGGACTTGGCCTGGGCAGGGTCCTTGGACTCCAATGCCAGGCGGAACTTCCGCAACGAGGTGCGAAAGCGGGATTTGTTAAGGCGGTTGTGCGCTGTACGCTTTTCTGTCTGCCGGGCGCGCTTCAGCGCCGAAAAATGATTTGCCATGTGCTGCTTATGTCCTCGTATGGATTTCTTTCGGGAGGTAGCCGAAGTGTTTATTTTACTGGTATTTAGCGGTCCCGGTCAATAGATTGCCGCTGAAAATCTCCCAGAATTCAGTGTATACTTCCGCCCGCGTTGCGTGAGGAAGAACATCCAGGCAATGCGTTTTTTGGTTATCAGAAAGGAGAAACAATGCCGAACCATAACGAGAACGATAGAGTCCTGAGCCGCATGGGCGCTCGAGAACTGACAGAGCAGGAAATCGAAGAGGTGTCCGGAGGTAAGCGCAAGGGCATCGTCCGCCCTCGTTGCACTTTAGATCCGGTAACCTGTGCCATGGACGGAATCTGCTCTCCACCGCCCGCATGCTAATGGGCATTTCTGCACAGAATTAAACGTTGTTTGAACTGCATGTTTACGGGCCGTGCATGGTTTCATGTACGGCCTGTACTATGGAAGGCCTGTGCTACGAAGGCCCCGTACTACGAAGGCTAAGACGTAAAGCTAAGGCCCGCCAATCCCTTCACCCAGCGTTTTGAGAGTGTAGCTGCGAAAGGCTTTGTGCCCGGTAGAGCTGCGAACAGGGAACCGGCAGGGGGCCCTAATTTTTCGATCCCACTTGTCTGCTTGGGCATCCAATATTATTTGAGGTTTAACTTAAGAATTGTTGACTTCAGTCTGTCCTGAGGGTACTCTCTCCATCAATGGTACTGCTTCCACGGCTCGTGGGCGAGCAACACCGCTTCTCAGCTCCCAAACAACTCCTTTGCGTTTCAACATCAGCTCGGACGTGTGCGTCATCGGCCTCAGGAGGAAACGGCCTAACTAGATGAAGAAGAACATAGATCTTGTTCCGAACATCGAAAAGCTTTTTGGAACTCGTGACGAAAACCTCCAGATCATGGAAGACGGACTCAACGTCGGTATCGATCTCCGGTCGGACTCTGTGCAGATTGAGGGCGCGCCTCGCGACGTAGCCCGGGCAGAGCAGATTTTCACGGATTTTGATTACCTCAGCCGCTCCGGCCATGATTTCAAGAACGGCGATCTGGGATCCATGCTGAAAGTGGTCACGAAAGATCCCTCCACCACGTTGCGCGGACTGGCCGAGGCGGGCCGCCAGCGTTCCTTTGGCAAACGCCAGGTGCAGCCTAAGAGCATCAATCAGCGCTGCTATCTCGATGCCATTGAAAAATATGACATGGTGTTTGGTATTGGTCCGGCGGGTACCGGCAAGACATATCTCGCCGTGGCTATGGCGGTTTGCGCCCTGAACAACAAGACGGTAAGCCGAATTGTGCTGGCGCGTCCCGCGGTTGAGGCCGGCGAGCGGCTGGGATTTTTGCCGGGCACGCTGCAGGAAAAGGTGGATCCTTACCTGCGTCCGCTGTATGACGCGCTCTACGACCTGATGGACCAGGAGCGAGTGGACCGCTGTCTCGAAAAAAACATCATTGAGATTGCTCCCATTGCATTCATGCGCGGGCGCACGTTGAATGACTCGTTCATCATCCTGGACGAAGCCCAAAACACTACTTCCGAGCAGATGAAAATGTTTGTCACCCGCATGGGCTTTAACTCCAAGGCAGTCATTACCGGGGACATCACGCAGATCGATCTGCCCAATGCCCGGAAGAGTGGCCTGCTCGAAGTCATGGAAGTCCTGAAGAATGTTGAAGGAGTGGCTTTTAATTTCTTTGGCGAAGAAGATGTAGTGCGCCATCATCTGGTGCAGCGTATTGTCCGTGCCTATGACGAGCGGTCCAAGAGCCTGCAGTTATCGCTGGATCTGCCTAAGCAGCCCCAACAGCCTGAAGAACAGCACGGTTTACAAGGGCCCCTTCAACAATAGAATCTAGTAGAATTGTGTCGGGAGGGCATGGAACGCCCTCCCGATTTTGTTTTGCAAAAGCCGTGATCGTCGTAGAAAGCACAATAGAGCATCTCAAAAAGGCCGAGCTGGTCCGTTTTGCCAGGCGTGCGCAGAAACTGGCAGGCGTTTCCGGAGAAGTCGCCGTTTTGATAGCGGACAATCATCGGCTCCGGGAGTTAAACCATCGTTACCGCGGGAAGAACCAGACGACCGATGTCCTTTCCTTCTCCCGCGAGGGTGGAGGCGACATTGCCATTTCCGCCGAGATTGCAGTGGAAAATGCGCGCCTTTATGGGCATGACTCGCTGGACGAATTGAAGATCCTGATTTTGCACGGCATGTTGCACCTTGCCGGCCATGATCATGAGCACGACCATGGAGAGATGGCCGCGCAGGAAACCTGGCTGCGAAAGAAACTGAAACTGCCCGATTCTCTCATCGACCGCGCGCATTCGCCGGGACCGCATAGGAAAAAGCCATGAGCGCCTTGATTTATGCGGTGCTCATGTTTCTCTCCGGGCTGCTGGCGCTGGTTTCCTACGTGGAGCGCCTCTATACCGAAAGCGGCAAGTTCCTTTCGCGCGAATTTCAGGAAAACATTGAGGCTTTTGAAGCGAGGGTTGAGCCCCGGCTGGACGCAATCAGCGGAAGGGCCGCGCTTGCCATTGGCGTGCTCGTTCAACTGGTCACGGCGGCCATCGCCATGATCTTGAGCTGGCTGGTCTTTACCAATCCCAATTGGAACTGGAAAGAAGTGGTGCAGGCTGCGGTGGCGGTGGTCGTGGTTGTCATCTCCTGCAACCGGCTGCTGCCCTACGTAATGTTTACCCGGACGCGAGGCATCTGGCTGGTCCGGTTCGTTCCACTCCTGCAGATTTTGATTTACCTGATGCTGCCTATCACGCTGGTCCTGGGCTTCGGGCTGTCCGTGGCGGCGCTGGCCAAGCCCCACGAGCCCGAAGAGCCGGAGCACCCCTCGGAGGCCGTGGAAGCGCTCATTGAGGCAGGGCGGGAAGAAGGAATTTTGCAGGAGAGCGACCGCCGGCTGATCCAATCGGTCGTGGAGTTCGGAGACAAGACCGTCCGCGAGGTCATGACCGCGCGTCCCGAGATCTTTGCCGTTCCCGCTGAAACAACGGTGGAGCAGTTCACCGCCATGCTGCGCGAACGTCCGCATTCCCGCGTCCCCGTCTATGTGTCCAACATTGATCAGATCCAGGGCATGGTTTTGGCCCATGATGTCATCACCATCCCCGATGAAGAGGCCAAGGTCACCATGGTCCGCAAGCTTATGCGTCCCGTGCTCTTTGTTCCGGAGACCAAGAAGACCTCGGACTTGCTGCGCGAGATGCAGCGCGAAAACATTCATCTTGCGGTGGTCATTGATGAATACGGTGCGGTGGCGGGGATCGTCACCATGGAAGATCTGGTAGAAGAAATAGTGGGTGAGATTCGCGACGAGCACGAAGAAGCTCGTGACGTGGTCCGCGAAGGCGAAGGAGTTTACATCGTCCGAGGCAGTGTTGATGTTGACCAACTCGGTGATCTTTTTGAGGTGCGGATTGAGCCCCGTGAAGCCACCACGGTAGGCGGCCTGGTGAGCGCCATGGCAGGACGCATTCTCCAACCCGGCGAGGTCGTGGAAGAAGACGGTCTGCGGTTTGAAGTTCTGGAATCCACCAACCGCAGGATTGAAAAGCTGAGAGTGAGTCGATCCAAGCCTGGCGTTCCCGCCAGAGAAATGCTGGCATAATCATGGCCTTCCGTTCCGGTTTTGTCTCCATCATTGGCCGCCCTAATGCGGGCAAGAGCACGTTGCTGAACACCCTGGTAGGCGAAAAGATCGCCATTGTGACTGACAAACCTCAGACCACCCGCGACCGAATCCAGGGGATGCTGAATGTGAAAGCTCAAAAGGGGCGTCCCGCGGGGCAGATCGTCTTTATCGATACGCCCGGCGTGCACAAGGCGGATACTCGCCTCAACCGCAGAATGATGCGCGAGATCCATGATGCGCTTGAAAGCCGCGACCTGGTCTTGCTGGTGGTGGACGCGAGCGAGCGGTTCGGCCAGGGTGATGAGCAAGTGCTCGAGATTGTGAAGAAATCCGCCGGCCCGGTCTTCCTGCTGCTGAACAAAGTGGACAAGATGAAGAAAGAAAAGCTGCTTCCGCTGATGGAGCACTACAGCAAGCTCCATCAATTCCAGGAAGCGATTCCCATCTCCGCCATCAAACAGGACGGGATAGACATGCTGGTAGACAAGATCATCCGCGCGCTGCCGGAAGGGCCTCGCTATTTTCCCGAAGACCAGCTTACGGACCAGCCGGAGCGCTTTCTCGCTTCCGAGATCATCCGCGAAAAAGTGCTCCTGCAGACCGGAGAAGAGGTCCCCTATGCGGCCGCCGTGGTGGTAGAAAGTTATCAAGAGCTGCGGAATCTGAGCCGCATCTCCGCCACCATCTACTGCGAGCGCGAAGGGCAAAAAGGAATCCTGATCGGCAAGGGTGGCGATAAGCTGAAAAAGATTGGCACCTCCGCCCGCCTTGAGTTGGAACATCTGCTGAGCAAAAAAATATTCATCGAATTGTTCGTAAAGGTGAAACCTGGCTGGCGCCAGTCAGCCGCCTTTGTGGAAGACCTCGATTGGCGCAGGCAGTTGGAGCACCTGGCAGGAAAAGGACCGGGGAAGAATTTGTAATTGGTAATTTCGTAATTTGGTAATTTCTTGCCTTTGTAGTTGCATCCGCTGCTTACTTAGAGCTACCCATTACTAGATCGGCTTAGGTGCTTCGAACTTTCTTGACTGAACAAGGAAGGGCACGAGGAGGCGCAAAGAGACGAAAAAAAGAGAATTTGTTTTTGTTCGCAAGTCTCTGCGCCCTCCGAGGGTGAATTGGTTTTAAGCTGCTTTTTCTTTTCCAGCCCTCAGCGCTTGGGCTGGTGCCTTACCTACGCCGATCTTGATCTGTTTGGGTTTGGCTTCCTCGCGCTTGCCGATAGTGATCTTGAGCACGCCATTTTCAAACTCCGCATTGATGTTTTGCGGATCCGCGGTGGCGGGCAGAGTGAAAGAGCGGCTGAAACGGCCATAACGGCGCTCGATTCTGTGGAAATTGTCCTTCTTCTCTTCATTTTCGAGCTTGCGTTCGCCGCTGATGGTTAGCACATTATTTTCCACATGGAGGTTAAGGTCTTTCTCCTCTACGCCGGGCATCTCAGCCAGGAGCGTAGTGTGGTGCTCGTCTTCATAGACATCCACGGGAGGAACAAAGTTGGAGAAGGCGAGTTGCTGTTCTGGGCGGCCAAAGCCGGTGGAGGATTGACTGAATAGCTGGTTCATCCGGTCCTGCAGCGAAGCCAGTTCCGAAAATGGATCCCAACGGGAAATATTCGCCATGGTTCTTCTCCTGTCTTTTGAAATGCAATTGGTTGCTTGTTGAGTGTTGATTGGTCTTCTTTGGTTAGAAGGTTTGACTTGATTCTGGACATTGCATGTTCGCAAGAATCCAGGTTACTCGGTATATATGGGCTGAGGTGTCCCTGAGAGAAGGCCAGACAGTCTTATCTGCGGCCTACAAGATACGATGAATGCACATTTCCAAAGGGATGGCCTGAAAAGCAGGGCTGCTCCACGATTGTGGCGCCCCGTTGGAACTCTGCCTTCGTTCATACACTATCCAAACAATTTACCCCGTAATGTTGCGCCGGTAGACCAGCTCTGGCTACTCTGTAAAAGACGCGATGAAAAGCGCCTGGGCGGAGTATCGTCCACCAGCGTATAGACCTTGCTGGCACGGCATCTGGCGCCCGAGTCGTTGAATCCGTGCCGCAAATCGCCAATGTTTATGCGGTTTGTCACGATGTCACGGATAAAACGTCGAATTCGGCAATGCTGCACCGCTTCCCTAGTGGTTGCGGAAAATGGTTCTTTGACAACTGAATAATTTGGCGAATCGCACCGCTGCCTGAAAGACAAAGGGGCTGGTCAATCTGCATATGATCACCGACCAGCCCCTTAGCGAATGTCTTGATGCAGGATTGTGGCCGCCCGGGGTCCAAAGCGCCAGATGAGAGGTTTCCAACTCTAGACTATTAACTTCCGGCACGACCCCCTTGTGTTTCTCTACTCCAATACTACTTAAATACTACTCACCAGCCTCGCGAGAGCGGAGGTTCATTGAAGTTTCCCCATGGGCAAGAAACTCTTGTGCGTTCCCTACGGACTCGCATTCCTAATATTCATCGTTCCTTTTCCGATCAGCGGCACTCAGCGTAAGTCAGCGGCAAAGCTTTAGGTTGCCGTCGTTCCGATCAGTGGTGTCAGTGAGAATCAGTGGTAAGAACTTTGTTCCTCTGCGCCCTTAGCGTCCTTTGCGGTAAAGCACTACTTACCCTTTGCCTTGGCCGCGGCTTGCACTTCCCGTCGCTGCTTCGCCCAGCCCTCTTTCACAGTTTGGCGTCCGCGTCCCAGGGCGAGTGAATCGGCGGGAACGTCATCAGTAATGGTTGATCCGGCGGCGATGTAGGCACCTTGGCCGATACGCACTGGGGCTACGAGAGTGGAATCGCTGCCGATAAAGGCGCCTTCCTCAATCACCGTTACGTGCTTGTGGACTCCGTCGTAATTACACGTGATGGTGCCTGCGCCCACGTTGACGCCCGCACCAATTTCCGCATCGCCCAGGTAGGTGAGATGGTTGGCCTTTGCTCCCCTGCCCAGCCTGGCCTTTTTGGTTTCCACAAAGTTGCCGACGTGTGCTCCCTCGCCAATCTCGCTTCCGGGACGCAGGTGGGCATATGGCCCCACGATGGCCGCCGAGGAAACAAGGGCTTGATCAAGGATGCAACCGGGCTTGATCTGCACGTTGTCGGCAATTTGGGAATTATTGATCACCGAGTAAGAGCGAATGCGGCAGTCGGAGCCGATGCGTGATCGGCCCAGGATCTGCACAAAAGGTTCGATGATGGTGTCCGGGCCAATCTCCACATCAGGATCAATCACGCAGGTTTCGGGCTTGTAGATGCTGACTCCCTCAGCCATCAGCTGATTGCATTTGCGGGCGCGCAGGCTGGCATCGAGCCCGGCAAGTTCAGCCAAAGTGTTCGCGCCCAGGATCTCAGTGGGATCGTCAGCTTTGATGGCGACCACCTTCGCTTTGGCCCGCACTAGAATTGTGGCCATGTCCGTGAGGTAGAACTCCTGGTGCGCGTTCTGCGTGCTGAGGCGGTCGATATGTGCAAACAGCGCCTTGGTGGCAAAGGCATAGATCCCGGAATTGATCTCGCGCAGCTTGTGCTGCGCACGGCTCAGCGCCTTCTGTTCCACAATTCCTTTTACTCGCTCGCTGCCGGCCGAATTGCGCAGCACGCGGCCGTAACCAACCGGGTCTTGCGGCTCCGCCGTAAGAATGGTCATGGCAGCGTTTCTGGCCAGGTGAAAATCGCGGAGCCTGGTCAGAGTCTCAGGACGGATGAGTGGCACATCTCCCGAAAGAACCAGGATATTCTGGTGCTGCTCCACCGCCGGGCGTGCGCACATGACCGCGTGGCCTGTGCCTCGCTGCTCCGCCTGAAGAACGAACTGCACGCCGGTATTTTTTATCGCGTCTTTTACCGCATCCTTGACCTGCTCCGCCTGATGGCCGACGATTACAAAGATATTGCTTGCGGGAACCGTCTGGGCCGCTGCCGCAATCACGTGCGCCAGCAGAGGCCGGCCGCCAATTTCGTGGAGGACTTTGGCGCGCTTAGACTTGAGTCGCGTGCCTTTGCCGGCCGCCATAATGACGACCCCAAACTGATCATTTATGTTGTGACCGACCATGGAACCATCATCTTACCGCTTGCCGGGGAGATTTGTGCGGGACGGCTCCCGGTAAATTCCGCCAAGCTTAAGAGTTCCCGGCAGAGCTGATCGGTTGCATGGCGGGCAAAATCATTTTCTTCCACAAAATCTCCCGTGATGCACTTCACCCCCAGGGCTTCAATCGCGGCGGTGTCCACCACAACCTGCTCCGCCCTTTCCTGCGCGTACTTTTCCATCATGTGGGCGGAGACCGGGGTGGAGTTGACCAGCGCGTAGTGGAAAATATTTTTTCGCGCGTGAGCGTAGATGGCACGGATGTGGTCGGAGGCGCTCATGTGCAGGCTCTCGTTGGCCTCCGTCATAAGGTTGCAGATAAAAACTTTCACGGCGCGGGAAGCGGCAATCGCCTCCGGGATTCCGTTGACCAGGACGTTGGGAATCAGGCTGGTGAATAGGGAGCCGGGGCCCATGGTGATGATGTCCGCCTCGGCAATGGCCCGCAAGGTTTGTTCCAGCGGTTGAGGATTCTCCGGGGCCATGTGCAGCTCGACGATACGTTTTTCGCTGGCATTGATATTGGTTTCGCCCACGATTCGCGAGCCATCGTCCATGGTGGCTTCCAGTTGAACATTGGCCGATGTAGCGGGAAGGACGTGCGCTCGCGTGGCCAGAATCTCAGAGGCGCGCTTCACCGCCTCTGCAAAATCGCCGGTAATGGCGGTAAGCGCCGCCAGAAACAGGTTGCCGAAGCTGTGTCCTTCCAGGTCGCCAGGGTTGGAAAAGCGATGTTGAAAGAGTTGGGAGAGAAGATTTTCGTCTTCGGATACCGCCACCAGACAGTTGCGGATATCCCCAGGAGGCAGAATATTCAACTCACGCCGCAGGCGGCCGCTGGATCCGCCATCATCGCTCACGGTGACTACGGCCGTCAGATCGGAGATGAAAGATTCCTGGGGCGCGTCCTCGCCGGGCACGCTGGTATACCGCTTCAATCCTCGGAGTAGCGTGGAGAGGCCCGTGCCGCCGCCAATCGCTACAAGACGATAGTCGCGCTTCGCCGGGTTTGTATTTTCCGGGTTGGAATGCATCTTTGGAAATTGACGATGGATAGCGGCATTGCGAAATTAACGGCCTTGAGAGACAGAACTGGAAAAACTAACCAAGGACTTCGCCCTTGATATCCCTCTCAGCGCAGGAAGATTTCGCCTTTGATTTTCAATTGCGCAATTACCAGGTTATCCAATTACCAAATTCTCAGGCGAGGCCCCACTGCGTATACCGGAACGAAAACAGAATTCTCGTTACAACCAGCATAACGGCCTAACGCTTCTTGGGGTCGGAATTTGGGGCCGCGTCTGTAGGTTCAGGATACAGCAATTCGGTGAATCGGGGATCATCGGCCATATTTTGGAAGTCGGAATCGTTCCGGGCCTGGAAGCGGTTGTGGGGATTCAAGCGAATGGCCTCCCGCAGATTCTTCAAGGAGCCCTCTACCTGGCCGGTAAGACAGTCCAGCACTGCCAGCCCATAGAACGCAAAATCGGCTTTCCCGTCTTGCTTGAGAATCTTCTCCATGTGGGTGCGTGACTGCTCGTACTGCCCGGAATTCATCAGCGATACGGCGTAATCAAAGTGCTCTTCCGCGCTTTTGAATGAGGTGGAGCTATTGGCGAGTTGCTGATTACATGTGCTGAGATGAACGCGCGCCCGGTCGGATAACTCCCTCGGACCGTTCGCAATGATCTTCTCCAAGAGCCCTTTGGCCTTGTCGAATTTGTGCTCCTGCATGGCCTTGAGTCCCGCCTCATAGTTTTGCACAGCCTGTGTAAAACTGGGATCTTGCGGAAAAGACGGTTTGGAAGGCGGAACCGGTGGTTTCTTACTACTCATGGGCTTAGAGCTTCTAAGGTGCTTAGTTTTGTTCAATTTAGAATGTAAATGTTTAACGCTTGCTGCCACTTTTTTCTTCATTTCATTGTGTCCTTACTGCCAACACGCGAATAGCGGCAAATCGAAGCTGTGGAAAACCTAAGAAACGGCTAACTCAAAGCAGAAAGGCTGCTTGGGGGTAGCAGCCCTTTTATACGCAGAAATTCTGTATGCGTCAACTGCACCAGGGATGGTGCAAGATTACATCACATGCTGGGGATGTTGGAGATCGATTGATTTGAATTCACCACGAATGATGCTGTCGCGGATCATTTGGGCGGTCCAGCCTTTCTTGGACATCTGGTAGGTGTACAGGGCTTCCGCCGCGCAGATACCGCAGTTTGCTCCATGGGCGCCTTCAAAGCAGGAATGGAGGCTGGTGTGTCCTGCGTGTTGGTCGCAATGGCAAAGACAGGGCATCTGGTACATAACCCCGGGAGCCTTGGCAGCCGCTGCGTATGCCTCTTTCTGGAACGGCGCAGTAAAGCCTCCAGCGGCAAGCTGCTTTTGCGTCCAGATTGCCGGCAATTTTTCACCTGTGGCGGGCGGCTTGTCGTGAAAAGCTGGAACATCGCTCTTACCCAATTGGGCCTGGGTCATGGCGGTAGCAAAAATGACAATAAGCGTGCCTAACGTGCGTTTCATAATGGGGACATTTTACTTCAGAATGGCAATATTTTGTAATGTTACCAAAGCAAATTTAGTTACGTATAATCATACAGAGGAGAATACCCTCAAGCCCATGTCCGAAGACGAACCGCAAGTCCCCGGAGAGGCGCGGGCGGTCGCGCCGCACCCTCCGAGCACCCGCCCCAGACGAATCATGTATTCCTGGATTCGCGACCTGTTTTTCTCAGTCATCATTTCGCTCTTCATCATTCTTTTTGTTTACCAGCCGGTGAAGGTGGAAGGCGGAAGCATGGAGCCCGGACTGGAAGACCAGGAGCGGATCTTTATTAACAAGCTGGTTTACCGGCTTGAAAACATTGGGCGGGGAGATATCATCGTCTTTCGTTATCCGCGGGACCCGCGCAAGAACTTCATCAAGCGGGTGATTGGAATTCCCGGCGACCGTATCCGGGTCACCAATGGCCGTGTTTACGTGAACGGGCAATGGAAGCCGGAGCCCTATGTGCCGGAGCAGTACATGGATTCGCGCTCCTACCCGGAAACCGTGGTTCCCGCCGACAGCTATTTTGTGATGGGCGACCACCGCACCATGTCCAATGACAGCCGCGACTTCGGCGCGGTGGCCCGCGACTTCATCTACGGCAAGGCCGTGTTCGGCTATTGGCCCGTGGAGCGCGTGGGAGTATTGCACTAACCAACATTGATTTTTGGTTCCCTCCGCGCCTCAGCGTCTCCGCGGTGAAACTGGTTCTCGGTTTTCTCCGTGCTTTCTCAGTGTCTTCGTGCCTCCGTGGTGGGTTTTGCTTCTGGTTGCGGATAGGCCACCAAAAATCCGCACGATGAATTCGTGTTAAAATCTTTAAAATCTACTCCCCGGAGATGCAATGCAGGCAATCCTTGCGCTGGAAGATGGAAGAAGCTTCAGCGGTAAAGGTTATGGAGCTAAAGGCGAATGTTACGGGGAAGTTGTTTTTAATACTTCCATCACCGGTTACCAGGAAATCTTTACCGACCCTTCTTATGCCGGGCAGATCGTTGTTCTCACCAATCCTCAGATAGGAAATTACGGCACCAATCCTGACGACAATGAGGCCACCCGGCCATACATCGAAGGCTTGGCCGTGCGCGAGTTCTCGCCGATCAGCTCCAACTGGCGATCCCAGCAGGTGACGGACGAGTATCTGGAGAAGTTCAGGATTCCTGTGATTGGAGATATCGATACACGCGCGCTGGTGCGTCATTTGCGGACCAAAGGCGTGATGCGCGGCGTGATTTCTTCAATCGAGACTGACGTCGACAAATTGGTCGCCAAGGCCCGCGCCATCCCCAAAATGGATGGCACCGATCTGGCCAAAGTCGTCAGCACCAAGCAGTGGTATCAATGGGAGACGGGCTCGCGCTCCCACGAACCCACGGAAATTGTAGGAGTGAAGGACCAGCCGCCCTCCAACCATGTGGTGGCCTATGATTTTGGGATCAAGCAGAACATCCTGCGCATGCTTGTGGACAAGGGATGCCGCGTGACCGTAGTTCCGGCCACTACCACAGCAGCCGATGTGCTGGCGCTTAAACCTGATGGCATATTTCTCTCCAACGGCCCCGGCGACCCTGAGCCGTGTACTTACGCCCATGAAAACATCCGCAACCTGATGGGTAAGACGCCGATCTTTGGCATCTGCCTGGGGCACCAATTGATTGGACTGGCGCTGGGAGGCAAGACTTACAAGCTGAGGTTCGGACACCACGGCGGGAACCATCCGGTGAAACAAACGGAGACCGGCAAAATCGAGATTACCGCCCACAACCACAACTTTGCCGTCGATCCAGATTCACTGAAAGATCCCGAGGTCATCAAGACCCACATCGATTTGAATGACAATACGCTGGAAGGCCTCCGCCACCGCAGCCTGCCGCTCTTCAGCGTGCAGTATCACCCCGAGGCCTCGCCCGGTCCTCATGATTCGCACTACCTCTTCCACGATTTTGTGGGAATGATGGAGGAGTGGAAGAAGAGATGACAACGGGAAGCGGCAATCTTATGAGGGCACGGCTTCGGTCGTGCCCTTTTCAACGTAACAGAATGAGCTACATTTGTAGGAGCACTTGCTTTAAAAGTGTAGGAGCATTTGCTTTGAAAGGGCACGGCTTCAGCCGTGCCGCTTGAATGTGATTAGGACCGGGCTTTAGCCCCTGAGGGAAGTATGATTCCGGCTAGAGAGCACTCGACCACGGGAGAACGAGCTAATGCCGCGCAGAAATAACATCCCGAAAATCCTCCTGACTGGGATTATCTTATTTCTCTCAGTCCGTCTAACCTTTGCCCAATCCGACTCTAAACCGCCGCAGGAAAAGAAAGCCGAGCAAAAAACCGACGATCCTCAAAAACTTTTTTCCATCCAGTGTGGAGTTGATTTTGATGGGGCTCCGCTGCACATCTTTATTAATTCCGTATCCAGGGGCTGGAAGGAATATCACGACATCAGGAACTTGCCTGAATTGAGTCCGGGTGAAGATTCCGAGTTCTTCGTCCGCTCCGATCCTTCGGGAAAGCATTACGTCAGAACTTTCAACCCTGGAGATGATTTTGATCGCTACCAGGATGATTGCTTCGGGGAAACGGGAAAGCTGCAGAGTCTTCACTACGAATTGCGGACCGCCTGGGGATGGGGTTACGAGGAGAGCCGCGCATTCAGCGCGTCAGGTAAGATGGTGGATAAATCCAGCCGGTTTTTTGATACTCGAAGTGAAAAGACGATTCAGACTCCGCAGCGGGCAAAAGAAGTTCCGGATGCAATTAAGCCCGAAGTGCACGACAGTTTTAATGACATGCCATTCACCTCGTATTTAAACGAATAAGAAAGCGATATGCCGCGCAGAAATGACATCTCGAAAATCCTGATTATCGGCTCCGGGCCAATTGTGATTGGCCAGTCGGCGGAGTTCGATTACTCCGGCACCCAGGCCTGCAAAGCCCTGAAAAGCGAAGGCTATGAGGTGGTGCTGTGCAACTCGAATCCCGCCACCATCATGACCGATCCGGAGATGGCTGACCGCACGTATATCGAGCCGCTTACCCGGGCCTACCTGGAAGAGGTCATTCGTCAGGAATGCGAAATGATGGAAGGCCGTGGACAGGGAAAATTCGCCTTGCTGCCTACCGTAGGCGGACAAACCGCGCTCAATCTGGCTGTGGAACTTGCCGACAGCGGAGTGCTGGAAAAGTACGGTGTCGAATTGATTGGCGCGCAGCTCCGGGCC
>Ga0210400_10001742_pt1 | contig 21219 bp, 14 predicted proteins | sample IncBWH26MmetaG_FD_155456 | JGI IMG/M metagenome (GOLD analysis project Ga0210400, IMG submission 155456) | Forest soil microbial communities from Barre Woods Harvard Forest LTER site, Petersham, Massachusetts, United States - Inc-BW-H-26-M | ecosystem: Environmental > Terrestrial > Soil >...
CGCACAACCTGGCGTGGAAACTGGCGAGCGTGCTGCAGGGCACGGCCGGGGCCGCACTGCTGCAGACCTACGACCAGGAACGCCAACCCGCGGGCATGCAGGCCATCGAGCAGGCCTACAACCGCTACGTGCTGCGCTCGGATCCGGACCTCGGCACCGCGGGCATGAAGCTTGCCATTCCCGATATGCATGTCGAGTTCAATCGCTACCGCTCCCGCGCGGTGATTCCGGATCCGGAGCTGGCGGATAATGGCGCCCCGGATATCGATCCGCGCCGCTCCAAGGCCCTGCCGGGCACCCGCGCACCGCATGTCGGCCTGCGCCGCGACGGCGCGCTGCTCTCGACGCTCGACCTGTACGGCCGTGGCTTCGTGCTGATGTGCGGGCATGCCGGCGCGGGCTGGATCGGCGCGGCCGCCGCGGCCGGTGCGGCAACGGGTGTGGCCATCGCGGCCCATGTGGTGGGTGAACCCGGATCCGCTGCGCCCCTCACCGACCTGGCGCCGCACCGCAGCCGCCTTTCCACGTTGTTCAGTGCGCCGTTTCCGGATGCCTATGGCATCGAGGCCTCCGGTGCGGTGTTGGTTCGCCCGGATGGCTATGTCGCCTGGCGCCAGAAACGCCATGCGCCGAATGCCACGGCAGTATTGACCCGCGCAATGACCACCGTGCTGTGCACAGCAAAGGACTGATGTGATCACCAAAATCCAGGTCGTCTTCTACAGCATGTACGGCCACATCCACAAAATGGCCGAAGCCATCGCCGCAGGCGCCGGCGCCATTGAAGGCACGGAGGTCAAACTGCTGCAGGTTCCCGAGCTGGTTCCAGACGATGTGTTGCTGCTGAGCGGCGCCCGGGACACGCGCGCGGCCTTCGCCGCCGTGCCGTACGCCGTGCCGGCGAAGCTCGCCGAAGCGGATGCCATCATCTTCGGCACCCCGACCCGGTTCGGCAACATGTGCGCGCAGATGCGCAATTTCCTCGACCAGACCGGACCGCTGTGGATGAACGGGGGTCTCATCGGCAAGGTCGGCAGCGTCTTCACCAGCGCCGCAAGTCAGCATGGCGGCGTCGAGACGACGATCACCGGCTTTCACACCACCCTGCTGCATCACGGCATGATCGTGGTCGGCGTGCCGTATTCGCAGCAGAAGCTGATGGATATGGATTCGATCGAGGGCGGCAGTCCCTATGGCGCCTCGACCCTGACCCGCGGCGATGGCACCCGCCAGCCAAGCGCACACGAGCTGGAGATTGCGCGCTTTCAGGGCATGCACGTCGCCGACATCGCGCGGCGACTGACCGGAGGCCACTGGGCGCGCGGATGAGTGATCCGCGGCACGGCGCCTGGAGTCCCCTGCGGCACCTGGATTTTGCACTGCTGTGGTCAGCGGCGGTGGTGTCGAATTCCGGCAGCTGGATGCACGATCTGGCCGCCGGCTGGCTCATGACATCCCTGGATCCGTCCCCCGCGATCGTCGCACTGGTCCCAGCGGCGACGACTTTGCCGGTGTGCCTGCTGGCGCTCCCCGCCGGCACCCTGGCCGATGGCATGGACAAGCGCCGCCTGCTGATGATGGTGCAGCTGAGCATGCTGCTGCTCGCCGCGTTCCTCGGGGTGTCGGTGCTCGAGGGCTGGGTCGGCAAGATGACCCTGCTCGGGGTGACCTTCGCCTTGGGCACGGGCACCGCCATCATGTCCCCGACTTGGCAGGCCATCATTCCGCAACTGGTGCCGCGCGCCCAGTTGCACCAGGCCGTGGCCCTGCACTCGGTCGGAATCAATATCAGCCGCGCCATCGGACCGGCGGTCGGCGGGCTGGTCATTGTCAGCCTCGGCATGGCGTGGCCTTTCCTGATCAATTCGCTGAGCTTCCTCGCGGTGCTGGGCGCCCTGTGGTGGTGGCGCGCACCGGCCCGGCCGCCCAGCGCGGGACCGACGCAAGGGTTTCTGGCCGCGATGCGCACCGGATTGGGCCATGTGCCGGAAAACGTGGGCCTGCGCAATACCCTGTGGCGGGCCGTCCTGTTCTTCAGCTTCGCCAGCGCCTACTGGGCCCTGCTGCCGCTGGTGGCCCGTGTGCAGCTGAAGGGTGGCGCCAACCTGTTTGGGATCATGGTTGCCTGTATCGGCGCCGGGGCCGTCGTCGGCGCCGTGTTCCTGCCGAAGATTCGGGCGCGCTGGGGACTGGACCGGGTGCTCACCCTGGGCACTCTGGGCACGGCCGTCGCCATGACGGGCTTCGCCACCTTGCGGGATCCCCTGTTCGGCCTGATCGCCGCGGCGTTGACCGGAGCCTCGTGGATCGCATCACAATCCTCGCTGAACGTCGCCGCGCAGCTGGCGCTGCCGGACTGGATACGCGCGCGGGGTATGGGACTGTATACCGCGGTGTTCTATGGCTGCCTGGCCCTGGGCAGTATTTTCTGGGGACAGATTGCCAATCGACTGGGCGTTGCACCCACCTTGCTGATCGCGGCGGCGGGATGCGTGGTGGCGCTGCTTCCGGCAGGACGCTTGCCGCTGGAAATGCGCCCCGACCCAGCGGTAGCCTAGGACTCAGGTCCTGTGGAGAGATTCACGGTGAGCAGGTCCGTCATCATGATCTTCTCAATGCTCTGCAGCATTGGCTCTGCCGCGGCTGCGCCGCCGCTCCCGGCTGAACCCGCTGATGCGACCGCCAGCGTCACGGTGAAGGCGCAACGGGAACTGCGGATCCTGAGCGCGCAGATATTGAAGCTTCAGGACCAGATCTATTCGGATTACAACAAGGTCAATACGAACCGCGAGTTCGACATCGTCTGCACCGTGGAGGTTCCAACCGACTCGCACTTCAAGTATCGCCGCTGCCTGCCCGAGTTTGTCCATGCAGCGCGGGAGGGGGAGGCCCTGGATTTCATCCAACAAACGGGTGCCCCGGGCGGTCATCCTGCCCGTCCGGCCAGCATGGTGGTTCTTGAGAAGCGGGATGATTTCACCCGGCATTTTCGCACGGTGATTCATTCACACCCGGCGCTTCTCGAGCTGGACCAGAAACTCGGCGAACTGCAAAAGGACTACGAGGCGGCGCTCAAGCAAAGGCGCAAGGGCTCATCGGGCGACTGGCTGCCTACGCGCTGACTCGCAGCGGCCTCAGCGTGATGCGGCCACCGGGTCGCTGATGACGACTTCGACGCGACGATTCTGCTGGCGGCCCGCGGCAGTCTCGTTGCCGGCGACCGGGCTACTCGCGCCTTTGCCCAAGGCGGACAATCGGATGGAACTGATGCCCTGTTCGATGAGATAGGTCCTCACGGCGCCCGCGCGCCGCTCGGATAGCCCCTGATTGTAGTCCTCGCTGCCCACGCTATCCGTGTAACCCTCGACGACGACGGTTCGATCCGGATATTTGTTCAGAAAGGCCACGAGTTTCTGCAGATGCCCGCCCGCACCCGGTTGCAGGTCGGCGCGACCGCTGCTGAACAGTGCATCACCCAACGTCAGCACCAGTCCGCGGTCGGTGGGCTTCGCCTGGAGCGCTTCGACCTGCAGTTTCAATTCCGCGACCTGCTGATTCGAATCCGCGGTTGCCTGCTTGGCCTGATCGGCATCGGCACGGGCCTGATCCGCTGCCAGCTTCTGCTGCGCGCCCTCGGCCCGGGCGATGGCGACCTGGCCCTTGGCGGCGTCGGCTTCGCGAGTACGGGCGTCAAGGCGGGCCTGGTCACGCTGGGCGCTGATCAGTACACGCTGGTCTTCCGCATAGCGGGTCTGCGCGTCCGCGCGCGCGATCTCCACCTGCCGATCGGCCATGTAGACCCGGTAGGCGGCCAGGTCCTTGTCCGCCTCGGGCTGCTCGGCCAAGCGTACCGCGGCATCCGCCGTTTCGATGGCCTGGGGTGCGCGAGTGGCGAGATTCGGATCGGCCTGCAGTCGGGTCAGTTTATTGCGCGCTTCCGCGGCGCCGTCCGGCTTTACCGGTGCCGTTGCGCACGCGGCGAGCAAGAGGGTCGCCACCGCGGTCGCAATGAGATTTTTCACGAGGCCGGCACTGTGAGTTACATGGTTCATTGCTTGTCTCCCGAGGTGCGCTGCAGCTCCTGATTCAGCGCCCCATTGCTGCGCATCATCTCATCGTTGACTGCCTGGGCCTTGATGTAGGTGGTGCGGGCGAAGGCGAGTTGCGCTTCAGTACGAGATTCGTTCGCGAGCCGCTCCGCGACCAGCATGTGGGTTTCTGAGACCGCGGCATTCGCGGAAGTCAGTTCGGCTCGCGCCTCGCCCAGTTCCCCGGAAGCATAGTGGCCCGCATCAGCCTGTTCGGCGGTGAGGATGGCCTGCTGCGCAGCCTGCAGGCTGACCGTCGGTGCCGGCGGCGCCGATGCGCATGCTGCGAGCGCCATGAGTCCGGTCACTGCGGCTACGACGGGCAGCCTCCGAATTGGGAGAAATTGGAAGGCGTTCATGGCGGATCTCTACTGCGTGACGATGGCTGCCGTATTTCCCCGGCAGCCATCAGAATCATCAGTGTCAGTGATTCGGCCGCCCCAGTCGGTACGTAAGCGCACATACAGCGCCTGTGTACGCTAGCGTACGCCCGGGCGACAAACGGTTTATACTCGGGCAGGCCGTATCCCCCGCTGTCGATCCCCGCGACTCCCTCATGTCAGTTCCCGTCCACTCCCCGGAACAAAATTACCTATTGGCGGCGCTATCGGCTGCCGAGCGGGAACGCCTCTATCCGCACCTGCAACTCGTGCCGATGCCGCTCGGGAAGGTCCTGTACGAATCCGGGGATCTTCTGCACCACGTCTATTTCCCCACCAACACCATTGTGTCGCTGCTGTACGTTCTCGCCGACGGGGCATCCGCGGAGATTTCCGTGGTCGGCAACGAGGGCTTGATCGGCATCGCACTGTTCATGGGCGGTGATACCACGCCGAGCCGGGCCATCGTCCAGAGTGCCGGCTCCGCCTACCGCCTGACCGGGCAGCTGCTCAAGGATGAATTTCATCGCAACGGCGAGGCGCAACTGCTGCTGCTGCGCTATACCCAGTCCCTGATCACCCAGATGGCGCAGACCGCGGTCTGCAATCGCCACCACTCCGTGGACCAGCAACTGTGCCGCTGGTTGCTGCTGTCGCTGGACCGCCTGGCGTCCAACCAGCTGGTGATGACCCAGGAACTCATCGCCAACATGCTGGGCGTGCGCCGTGAAGGGGTGACCGAGGCCGCCGGCAAGCTGGACAACCTGGGTGTCATCCGCTACGCGCGGGGCCGCATCACGGTGCTGGACCGGCCGAAGCTCGAGCAGCTTTGTTGCGAGTGCTACGCGGTGGTAAAGAAAGAGAGTGATCGACTAATGCCGCCCATCGCGGCCCAAGAACCAACCGTCAAAGCATCCTGAGGCGGATATCGCCGGCGCAAGGTGCGCCAGCGTACCGACAGCACGCCTGGGCGCGGGGAATCTGCGGCATCTGCGGCCCGGTTCAGACAGGGAGATTCAGGTGCAGTCCGCGGGCTCAAAGTCCCCTCTGGGATCCGAATTCGACAAGTTCCTCTTCGCCCCGCTCGGCGAGGATGAAAACGGGCTGTCCGTGAGCATCGTATCGCTTTTCGCCCGCTTGAATCTGGACCCGTGGCGGGAGGCCGGCGACCTTGCCGCGTTGCCTGCGGATGTCGCCGCCCGGCGGCTGATTGCATCGCTCGAGACACTGACGGATCCGATGGTGCGCGGGGAAATTGCCGAGTCGATGGTGCCGCGACTGCTCGCCCTGCTGCCGCGACGGATCCCTGGGTCCGCCCAGGCGCCGCCGGTGCCCGACCTTCCAGCCGCAGTGCATGCCGGGACCCGCCTCGGCACCCTCCTTCTGATCATCTCCGCGCTCGTGCTCCTGGGCTCGCGGCTCTTTGCGTCGCATGGCTTTGCACCGGGCCCGGCCGCAGTCGTTCATGGGCCGGCCGCACTCTCCAATCCATCCCAGACACTGCCGAAAGCGCCGTAGTGCTATAAGAGTGGGTGGGCCACCGAACAGATGGTTCACCCGCCATCCCTCACAGTCCTACGTTCTAGTTGCGGCGCAGGAGCCACAGGGATGCCAGATTCGGCGCAATCCGCCAGAAGCAATCAGCTGCTCGCTGGATTGCCGCAGCCGCTGCGCAACCGGTTGATCGGGCGTTTCGAGCCCGTCGAGCTGCAGACCGAAGAGCTGCTGTGCACCGCCGGGCAGCGCATGCGATATGTCTTCTTTCCCACGCGCAGCTTCATTTCCCTGATCCTGCCCCTGGAAGGGCATCCGGGTATTGAGGTCGGCCTCGTGGGCAATGAGGGCATGGTCGGGGTCTCGATGTTACTCGGGCTCGAAATCGCGCCCACGAACGCCCTGGTGCAGGGTCCGGGCGCGGCCTGGAGAATGGAAACCTCGGCGTTCCTCAACGAAATCAAGCGCAGTCCGCCGTTGCGTCAGCTGCTGAACCGCTATCTGTATGTCACGCTCGGGCAACTGGCGCAGAACACTGGCTGCACCCGGTTTCATCTGGTGGAGGCGCGGCTTGCGCGCTGGTTGCTCATGACGCGCGACCGGGCGCGCAGCAACGAGTTCTACATCACCCATGCGTTCCTGTCTTACATGCTGGGGGTACGCCGCGCCGGCATCACCCGCGCCGCGCTCTCGCTGCGCAAACGCAATCTGATCCGTTACAGCCGTGGCGTGCTCACGGTCGTCGATGGCCGCGGCCTGGAGGAGGTTGCCTGCAGCTGCTACGCAACCCTCAAGGATGACTACACCCGGGTGCTCGGCAAGCTCCTGCCCTTCGAAGCCGCCTGATCAGCAGCTCTGCAGGCTGCCAAGCAGAGCCGAGATCTTCATGGTTGCGACCGTCGAGAACGTGTCGGAAACCGCATACGGCAGGATCACCCGGTCGTTGAATCGCATACCCCCGCAGGTGTACACCACGTTGGGCACGTAACCTTCACGTTCCGAGGCTTCGGGCCGCACCAGCGGCTCGCTCGAACGGGCCAGCACCCGGGTCGGATCGGCCTTGTCCAGCAACACGGCGCCAATGGAATAGCGGCGCACCGGGCCAACGCCATGGGTCAGCAACAGCCAGCCTTCATCCAGTTCAATGGGTGAGCCACAATTGCCGATCTGGACGAACTCCCAGGGGAAATGCGGTTTGAGGATGACCTTGCCGCCATTCCAGCAATACAGATCATCCGAATAGATGAGGTAGAGATTTTCATTGTCCTGGCGCGCAATCATGGCGTACTGGCCATCGATCTTGCGGGGAAAGAGGGCCATGCCCTTGTTGCGCGTGGCGCTGCCGCTCATGGAGGACATGCGGAAGGTCACGAAGTCGCGGGTCTCGAGCAGTTCGGAGCGAATGTCCCGGCCCGTGTAGGCGGTATAGGTCGCATAGTAAGTCTTATGTCCGGCCTCTTCGAACTCCACGAAGCGTGCGTCCTCGATGCCATTCGACTGCGAGGGCAGCACCGGAAAGATCACCCGCTCGCTGATGTCCTCCTCGGCCCTGAAGTACACCTCGGCGCGATCGGCATCCGGAAGCAACGGCGTGCGCAACAGTGGAATGGAGGCCAGACGCGCGGGCGGATCGACGCTGACACTGCCGTCGGCGCTGATGGCGCCGGAGCGGAAAGTCAGTGAGGAAACATGCCCCTCACCCACCGCGCGCAGGCTCAGGATGAAGCGGCGACCCCCGGGCGGTGCGCCGGATTGATCCGGGTGGCTCACGATGCTCGGATTGAACAGCGCCGCGGCCTCGAAGGAGTACTCGTGCACGAAGTAGGCGCCCACGAGCCGGCGCTGGTCCTGGCTGAAGGACGGATGATCCGCAAACACCACGCCCATCTCATCGGCGCGGTTCTCGAAAATCTCCAGCAGGTTGCGGTGCCGTCCGCGGAAGTTTTCCAGAACGTCAGCCAGCTGGGCGGTGACGGTGACCGCATCCAGCGACAGCACGCGATCGACAATGTGGTTGGCGCGGGTCCGGTCCGTGGAATTGAAGTCGCGCGGCTCGGTGGCCGGCTTGAACGGGCGTACCAGAACACGCGCCGTATCGGGGCGCAGATGAAAAGCCTGCCGGTTAAAGAACGTGTTCTGTGTCAAGTTGCCTCGAGCGGTGCCGAATCTCTGGGGAAGTGCTGCCCACGACGTTTGGGGATGTAGCAGTATCACGTGCATGGGTCGCAAACCGATCCAGTGCCCGTATCTGTGACAGACCCAGCAGATAGGAGACCACCGACTCCCCTCCCTGGTTCTCATTGGCCCGGCCGGGGTGCAAGCCGTCGCAGCAGCCGCCGGTTTCAAGGTCAATCAGCGGGATCGACAGATCGTTGCCGCCCAGGAACCAGCCGAATGCCCGCAGGGCATGGGCGCGCCACATCGGATCGCCACCGGCGCGCCAGGCCGCCAGACAGGCGGCGACGGTCGCGGTCGCTTCGAGGGGCTGCTGGTCGAACTGGCGCGGTCGCTGGCGCTGCTCGCCAAAACTGTGCGAACCCACGGGCCGGAACACCCCGCTGGGGGCGGTTTGCACGGTCATCAGCCAGCGCAGCGACCTCACACCGGCCGCCACATAGCGTTGTCGTCCGGTGGAGGTGCCGGTGGCAATCAGGGCCTGCGAGAGACGGGCGTTGTCATACGCCAGACTCTCTTCAAACCAGACCCAATCCGGTGTTTCGACCGCGGCCAGCAGCGCCACCAGCCTGTCGGCCAGCAGATGCTGCAGTTCCACGGTCCGGGCGTCGACCGAGTCCGCGATCCGGAAGGCTTCCAGGCCCAGCAGCGTAAACGCCCAGGCGCGCGGGGAATGAAAATCGGCCACCGCGGGTGCCGCCTCGGCAAACAAGGCGGTCGCCCAGCCCCGCCGCGAGCCGCGGGCGTCGCTGCGCGCGCACTCACCCAGGGCCCATAGGGTGCGCCCGTGGCTATCCTCCGAGCCGCACTCTTCCAGCCAGCGCCGATCGAAGCCCATGAAGTTGCGGAACCGTCGCTTTTCCGGGTTCCAGGCATGCTGGACAAATGCGGCGATCCGCGCGGTCAGCGCCTCCGGCAGGCGCTGTTCGCCGGGCGTATTCAAGGCGCACGCCAGCAGCAGCGCACGGGCATTGTCGTCCAGACAGTATCCATGGGAGCGGTCCGGCACCGAGCGCACGGCGTGCTGGAACAAGCCCGTGTCGTCACACATCGAGAGGAAATGCGTGAGGCACATTTCCGGGACCACCCGCGTGCTGTCGCCGGCCGCGGCGGCGCTCGCGCGCCGAGAATCGCGTCGATGACGTTCAATCGCGCGGACGAATTCGCCCATATAGCGTTCCGCGGTGCGCGGCCAGGTCATGGAGCGGCTGTAGGCATAGGCCTCCCGGCACAAGCGCTGCCGGCGACCATCATCGGTCAGCAACGCCGCGATGGCCTCCCCGGTCGCCCGCGAGTCGCCGAAGGGCACGAGAATGCCCCGTCCGTCGGCCAGCAGTTCCCGCGCATGCCAATAAGGCGTCGAGACGACCGCCTTGCCCACTCCAAAACTGTACGCCAGGGTCCCGGACGTCATCTGGGCTTCATTCAGATAGGGTGTGACGTACACATCGCACATGGAAATGAAGTTCACCAGCGTGGCCTGGTCCACGAACTGATCCAGAAATACCACTTGTTCCTCGATGCCCAGTTGCCGGGTGCGCTCGCGCAGGCGATTCCGATAGGCTTCGCCTTCGCGTCGCACCAGGTTCGGATGCGTGGCGCCGAGCACGACATATACGGCATCGGGGCGACTGCGCAGGATTTCGGGCATCGCGTCGATCATGATCTCGATGCCCTTGTTCGGCGAGATCAGTCCGAAGGTCAGAATCACGGCACGGCCGCTGAAGCCGCGCGCCAGCTTCGAGGCGCTCGAATCAACAAAGGGACAATCCGGAATCCCATGCGGGATGGTCTGAATCTTCTCCGGGTTCACGGCATACACCGTCTGCAGCAGTTCCCGGGCCTTCTCGGCCATGACCACCACGGTGGTTGAGGCCTCGACGATTTCACCCAGTACCCGGCGCTGAATGGCGTTGGGCGCGGCGAGCACCGTATGCAGTGTCGTGACGATCGGCATCGCGAGATCCGTCAGCAGGGTCAGCACAAGACCGCCCGCCTCACCGCCGAATATCCCGAATTCGTGCTGCAGGGATACGACGTCGTATTGCCCGGCGTTCAGGAATCGGGACGCCGCCTGGTAGTCTTCCGTTTTCTGATCGCGGACCTGCCAGCCGACCGAGGCGGGATAGACGTAATCATGCCCCTCATCGTTCATCGCGATGATGACGGTCTCGGGAGCGCACTGAGCTGACGCGACGGCCAGCTGCAAGTCGGTGGTGAATGTGGCGATTCCGCAGCGACGCGGGAGTGAATTGCCGATGAATGCGACGCGCAGCGGCGGGTTCAGATGCGGGTGTCCAGCACTGGGTTCTCCTAAGATTTCGGTCTGCGCCGGTCGCAGCGGCTAGGCTGCGATATGTGCGCTATAGGAGAACTTCTGTCCTGCTACCGCCACAGTGTACAGGAGTCCGCCCCGTCGTCAGGACTCGAGCTTCAGCCGCACCGTGAATTCACTGCCCAATCCGATGCCCTCGCTCATCGCCGACACGCTGCCATGATGGGAATCCAGTATGGAACGCACCAGCGCCAGGCCGATGCCGAGACCCGAGCGCTTGCGCACCGCGGCGCCTTCGGCGCGCACGAAGAGATCGAAAATATACGGCATTGAATCGGGGGCGATGCCGATGCCGTAGTCGCGAACCTGAACCACGGCATTGCCCTCGGACACATGCATCGAGAACAGAATCTTGGTATTCACATCGGAGTATTTCGAAGCATTCGACAGTAGGTTGACGAACACCTGCTCCAGCCGGCCCGAATCCCCGAGCACCCAGGTTCGCGACTCCGGAAGATCCACGACCAGCTCATGCAGCCGCGCGGTGATTTCCGGCACGACGGTTTCAGCGGCCCGGCGCAGCACGGCGCACAGATCGATGCGCTCCAGATGCGGCAGCAGATTCTCCAGCCGGGCTCCTGACACCTGGCACAGACCGGCCGTCAACAGCGCAATCTGGCGCACCTGCCGTTCGATCAGTTCGTGCATGCGCAGCTGCAGGGTCGGGTCCTGCGTGCGGATGCGCAACACCGCCATCGCATTCTGAATCGACGCCAGCGGACTGCGCAGTTCGTGCAACAGGAGCGCCGTGGACTCATCCTTGAGGCGGTCCGCGGTGATGAGATCCTCGATCTGCGTGAGCAGCCGCGCCCGGCTTTGCGGGCTGTACGGGTCGGTGATCAGGATCTCGCGGTGGCCGGCGATTCGGTGCGAGTCACTGATACCGAACAGAGTCGCCGCGGAAGGCACTGGCGTCAGCTTTAGGATCGTCGCTGCATGGGCTGAGTCGGTGGGCGGCATGGTGCACTCCGTTGCCGGTGCGTGTCAGCAGGAGCGTACCGATAAGCTCGGCAGCGCACTGTGCGGTAACGGACATACGGAGCTGATTTGCGAGGCCTCCCATTACTTCCGTGGTTGCGCAAAGCATCAATCAGTAACATTATGAATTGTCGACAATTCCGCTCTCCTGATCGCAGCACTATTCGATTTTCCGCTCGTCACAGCCGGTTACGCCATCTCCAACCGGGCAAATACGAGGACTTTGACCCGGTCCAGCAAGAAGGCGAAGGCGATCGCGGCAACCATGACGGCGCCGATAATCACCAACGGTAAGCGCGCCATCAGAAACCCGCCGCCCGCCAGAGATGAAATGATGAGCACATCTGCCACGGAGGACAGGCCCACCCACAGGCTCGGGCGCGAACTCCAGATACGTTGGCGGTCGCGCACCACGTAGAAGACAGCCTGGCCGCTGAACACCAAGGTGATGGCGGCAAGGGTTTGCAGCGATTTCATATCGAGTTCGAGTCCAAACTTGCCGACGGCAAGAATTGAACTGCAAAAGACCAGATTCGATATTCCCAGGACTACCCCGGCAATGGTCAGATTGTTCACGCGCCAGGCGTTTGGTTTCGGCGAAGGTCGCACATTGTCGGTCGTGGCGGACATGGCCAGAAAATCGCCGGTGCTCATCAGAATCACCATGAGCAGCGGCGTCAGAATCGCATGCCCGGTCATCACCAGCCCGACCGTCAGGAAAAGCATCTGATCTATCTTTCGGGTCACGGAACGAAGCGCGTAGGTCAATATGCGCTGAAATGTCACACGCCCTTCGGTCACTGCCGCCACGATGCCGCCGAGACCCGGCTCGGTCAGCACCATGCCGGCCGCGGCCTTGGCAACATCGGTCGCCGTTGATACTGCAATCCCGATCTGGGCCTGTCGCAGCGCGGGGGCATCATTGGCACCGTCACCGCACATGCCGACCGTGTGACCGGCGGCCTGAAACGCCTTGACGATGCCGAATTTATCCTCGGGAAACACGCCTGCGAATACCGCAAATTGCTCGGGGCTCACGCCCGGCGGCGGCGCCCCCGGCGGGCACACGGCACCATTGAGCCCGACTTCCCGAGCCACTATCTGCGCGGTCGCCGGCGCATCACCGGTGAGCATGACCGTGCGGACTCCCATTTTCTGCAAGGCCTCGATGAGCGCCAGGGAGTCGGCGCGCGGCGGGTCGCTGAGTGCTACCAGCCCCGCAATCTTCAATGCAGCCGCCGGCCCCACGGCGACTGCCAACACCCTGAATCCTCGCGCTGACAACGCATTTGCTGCGGCCGTCGCCTCCGGCACTTCGGCTGCCAGGGCGCTCACCGTCGGAAAGGCCCCTTTTACGATTCTTAAAGTTTTACCGTCTGCATCGATCGCCGTGGCCTCTGACATCTTGTTTGCAGGATCGAACGGCAGGAACGTGATCAGTCTGGGAAGATCCGTTGGCATGCTATGTGAGAAAGCCAGCCGAATGGCTGCGTCCACCGGGTCTGCTCCACCTTCGGAGCTTGCCAGTGCCGCCAAGGCGAGCACGTGCTGTTCGTCGAAGCCAGTCAAAGAATGCACCGCGGTGACTGCCAGTTCGTTCTGCGTCAGCGTGCCGGTCTTGTCGGCACACAAAATATCCATGGTTGCCGCCTCATCCACCGCCGACAGGCGAGTCGGCAGGACATTGCGTTTCGCCAGCGCACGTGCGCCCAGCGCACCAGCGAGCGTGAAGGTGGCGGGTAAGGCCACCGGGATTGCCGCAAGGATGGCGGTCAGCCCCAGGGGAATGATTTCTGCCGTGGGCAATTTGAGCAACAGCGCGTAGGCGACCTGGGCCACGACAATCACCGCGTTGAATATGACGAGATTGCGGACCACGCCAAGAACTGCCTTTTGTTGCGAGCTGACCGCGTGCGCCGTCCGCACCAGCTCCGCGGTACGCCCGAATTTCGTCCGGGCGCCGGTCGCGGTAACCTCAGCTAGCGCCTCGCCGCGGCGAACTAGCGCGCCCGCATAGCTAATGGTTCCAGCGGCTGCTTCGACTGGCAAGGATTCACCGGTCAGCATGGATTGATCGAGGAGAACGTTTCCGCCGATCAACCGAACATCCGCGCCAACCACGCCCCCCAGTGACAATTTGATGATGTCACCCGGAACCAGCTGGGTCGCAAGGACATTCTTCCAGTTACCATCGCGAAGAACGCAGGCATTCAGGGCCAGGCGGGACTTCAGGGCATTCAGGGTCGCCTGAGCCCGGCTCTCCTGAAAGAAGCCCAGTGCCGCATTGAAGAGCAGTAATGCGCCGATGAAGGCTGCCTCGACGTATTCGGCGAGGACCAGCTGCAACACGATCGCCGCTTCGAGCATCCAGGGAACAGGTGCCCAAAATTTGCCCAGTACTGCGAGCCAGGGTGCGGACGTGACCTCCGGTACGCCGTTCGGACCGAGTTTCTGCAGTCGCAGCTCGGCCTCGGCGGTAGTAAGCCCGGAGCGGACAACCTCGCCCGCGGCCGCAGCGGGCGGCTTCAAAAGTGCATTCATTGCGCCAGAGTCGACGTTGACCACCCGGTTCACCGTTCGATCCCGCACACATCGACGCAGCGCCACCGGTTTGCGTACGCTAGGGTACGGAACTGAGCTCACCACCAGGCGATCCGCTACGGCGTAGCGCAACTCCCGACCGACTTCAGGCGTGCCGCGTGACGGCGCTACCAGGCACCGCAGTGCGATCCGGATGCTGCAGGTAATGCTGTTCCAGGTCCTGCGTGGACAGGGGGCGGGACAGCAGGAAGCCCTGCACTTCATCGCAGCCGCGCTGCCGCAGCCACTCGAGCTGGCCGCTGCGTTCGATGCCTTCGGCCGTGACGGTGACACCCAAGCTCTTGCCGAGGGAGAGGATGGCGCTGGCGATGGCGGCGTCGGCCGGCGAGCGGTCCACGTTGGTGACGAATGCCTTGTCGATCTTGATGCGGTCGGGCGGAAAGCGGGTGATATAGGCCAGCGAGGAATAGCCGGTGCCGAAGTCATCCAGGGCGATCCGGCAGCCAAGCTGGCGCAGCCGCTCCAGGGCGCCCCGGACGGTCGCGGTATCCTTGATCAGCAGCGATTCGGTGATTTCCACCTCGATCATCGAAGCGGGAATCCCCGCCGCGGCGGCCTCACTTTGGATCATCCGGGCCGGATCCCCGTGCAGCAGCTCCTTGCCGGAGACATTGATCGCAATCGGCACCGCGATGCCGCGATCCAGCCAGCGGCGCGCCTGCCGGCAGGCGGTGCGGGTGACCCAGGCACCCATGTCGAGGATCAGACCGCTGTCCTCGGCGATTTCGATGAAGCGGTTGGGGGAAATGTCGCCATGATCCGGATCGCACCAGCGCAGCAGCGCCTCGACGCCGCACAGCCGGTTATCGCTGATCCGGAACTTGGGCTGGTACAGCAGATTCAGCAGATTCTCCTGCAGGGCGCGCCGCAGGCGCGCCTCCAGATCCAGCCAGTCGCGCAGGCGGCTGCTCATGGCCGGCGCGTAGGCGGCGACGGCCGTGACCGCGCCGCTTTTGACCTGGTACATGGCGGTGTCGGCATGCTTGAGCACCGTTTGCACATCGGCGCCGTCCTCGGGGTAGACCGCGAGTCCAATGCTGGGGGCTGAATAGAACTCCAGGCCCTCATAGGCGATCGGCTCCTTGAAGGCCGTGCAACAGGCCTGCGCGATATCCATGGCGAGCGCTCGCGCCTGGGCGTGCCGCAGCAGGATGACGAACTCATCGCCACCGAAGCGCGCCACCGAGGCATGCTGCGGGCCGACCCCGAACCGCTCAAGCGTGTGCCGCAGACGGGCGGCGACGACCTGCAGCACCGCATCGCCCACGGCGTGACCGAAGGTATCGTTGATGCGCTTGAAGCTGTTCAGGTCCAGATACAGGATGGCCACCTGGTCGGCGTCGGCCGCCGCCCCCGCGAACAGATGTGCAGCGGTCTCCAGGCAGCGCTGCCGGTTCGGCAAACCCGTCAGGGGATCGTAGTACGCGAGGCGCTCGACGCGCTCGGCGGCGGCGGCGTTGCGCAGGATGTAGCCCAGCCGTCGGGGCAGCAGCGCCCAGTTCACCGGCTTGGAGATGAAGTCGGTCGCGCCGGCCTCGAATGCCATGTCGATCGCCGCGGAGTCCTCGTGCCCGGTCACCATGACGATGGGCACGTTGGCGAAGCGCGGCTCGGCCCGCAGCCGCCGGCAAACGGCGAAGCCGTCCAGGCCCGGCATGTCCACGTCCAGCAGGACGATGGCGAGATTCTGCGTCAAGGCGGCCGCAAGCGCCGCCGCGCCATCGGCGTGGGCGCTGACCGCAAGGCCAAACTGCGCCAGCGCTTCACTGAGCAGCAGGCGACCCAGGTCCTCATCGTCGGCGACCAGGGCAATGGCCGATGTCGGCACACTCGTGTTCATGCGCTGGCTCGCAGGCTCAGAGCGCCCAGTTCGGCCAGCAGGGCCGGATAGGCACCGCGCACGTGGGCGTGCAAGCGCTCGGCTTCCGCGCTGCTGCCGGCCTCACAGGCTTGCTCCAGCAGCGCAAGCTCGCCGGAAAAGGCCAGCGCCCCGACATTGGCGGCACTGGCCTTGAGTTTGTGACACAGCGCGGCGGCCGCCGGCAGCTCGGCCCGTGCCAGGGCCAGCTCCAGGGCCGCGAGAGTTTCGGCCGAGCCGCTCTGAAACAGCGCGACCAGCTTGGCATACAGATCGGTGCCCGCGCCGCCCACATTGCGCAGGCTCGCGACCGCCTGGGCATCCACCGCGGACAGCTCCGAGGTAGGCTGCGGCGCCGGCAGCCAGCGGCGCAGCAGCTGTTCGCAGGCTTCCAGTGTGTAGGGCTTGCTCAGCATGTCGTCCATGCCGGCCTCCAGGCAGGCCGCACGGTAGGTCGTGGCATCGTGTGCGCTCAGCGCCACGATGGGCACGCGCGCCCGCTGCCTATCGCGCTGCCGGATCAGCGCCGTGGTGGCATAACCGTCCATGGTCGGCATGCTCAGATCCATCAGAATAAGATCGAAACGCTCCAGGGCGGTGCGCGTCACGGCTTCCGGACCGTCCTTCACCCAGACGCAGGTGCAGCCCAGGGCTTCCAGGTAACCTTGCGCCACCGCGGCATTGACCGCCTCGTCCTCCACCAGCAGCACATGGCCGCCGAGGGCTTCGGGCGCGGCCAGCAATGCGGCGGCGAGCGCCGGCGCCGGCGCCAGTCCCAGGGCTGCGCCGATCGCCTCCGCCAGCGATTCGCGCTGCACCGGCTTGAGCACAATGCAGTCACTGCTCACGAGGGCATCGAGGCTGTGAGATTCGATTTCCGCCGAAGATGCAATGAGCACCAGCGGCGGGGCGTGGCTGTTGGCCGTGGCCCGCACCCGCAAGTACTCGTGCTGGTTGCCGACATCCACGATGAGCAGGTCGGCGAGGGTGGTGGCCGCGTTCCAATCCTGTCCCAGCGGGGTGAGGCCCAGCGCCGTGAGGTGACGGGACAGTGACTCGGCCATGGCCAGGTGGCGCGTCAGGATGCGCACCGTGTGCGCCGGCAGGAACGGCGGCGCCGTGACCGCTGCCTGCGCCGCCTTCACGGGCAAGGATGCGACGAAGGTTGAGCCGATCTGCGGATGGCTCTCAACGCGGATGCTGCCGCCCATGATCTGCGCCAGTTCGCGGCAGATCGCCAGCCCGAGCCCGCTGCCGCCGAATTGGCGCGTGGTGGATTCGTTGGCCTGGGTGAAGGGCTCGAAGATCTTATCGATGGTGGCGGCATCCATGCCGATGCCGGTGTCGGCGACGGACAGCTCCAGGCTCGCCGTGCCGGGCCCGGTTGCGTTGACGTCGATCTTGACCACCACTTCACCCTGCGCGGTGAACTTGACGGCGTTGTTGACGAGATTCAGGAGGATCTGCCGGATGCGCAGCGGATCACCGCGCAACTCCGGCTGGGTGTGGGCCGGCGGACAGACGATCAGCTCGATGCCCTTGGACTCGACGGCCCCGACGAACAACCCGGTGCACTCCTCCAGGATCTGAACCGGATTGATGGGCAAATCCTCCAGCTGCACCTTGCCGGCCCGGATCTTGGACAGATCGAGCAGATCATTGAGGATCTGCAACAGGATCTGTGCCGAGGAGCGGATGGTATGGGTCAGGCGCGCCTGCTTGCTCGAAAGCTCCGTGCGCACCAGCAATTCCGTCATGCCGACGACGCCATTCATCGGCGTGCGCAACTCGTGACTCATGCGGTCCATGAAGTGGGTCTTGGCCTGCGAGGCTTCCTCGAGCTGGCGGTTGGTTTCCACCAGCTCGCGGGTCCGCAGCGCGACTTCGGACTCCAGGCGCTGCTGCTCCCGGACCACCCGCCGGAAGCGCGCGCGCTGCAGATGCAGTCGGTAACCGATCAGGCTCAAGACCAACAGCACATAGAGCGCGTAGGCCCAGCGGGATTGCCACGGCGCCGGATTCTTGTGGATGGTGAGGCGCAGCGGCGTCGTGCTCCAAAGCGAGTCGGAGTTGGCGGCGCGCACTTCAAGCAGGTGATCACCGGCATCAAGATTCGTGAGGGTGAGCCGATTCTGCGTGCCCAGGTCGATCCACTTGTCGGTGAGCCCGGACATGCGGTAGGCGATGTGGTTGCGCTTGGGCGAGGTGAAATCCAGCACACCGAAGTCCAGCGACACGATGTTCGCGTCGTGCTCCAGGTCGAGCCCATCCAGCAGCCAGTACGGCGTCTTGCCCGGAGCCGCGACGCCCAGGATCTCCACCCGCGTCAGCGCCAGTTGCGGCGGCGGCCGGTTGTCCGTCAGGCGCAGCGGATCAAACACATTGAAGCCACCGGGCCCACCGAAGCACAAGCGCCCGTCGCGAAGCTTTGCATAGGCGCCAAAATTGAACTCATCCCCCTGCAAACCGTCTTCGCGATGGTAAGTCTTGAGAGCGCCGGTCTGCGGATCGAAGCGCACCAGCCCGGCATTGCCGCTCAACCACAGATGCCCCTTGGCGTCCGCCAGCACCCCGTAAATGGTGTGGCTGGAGAGCGCCTCCGCGTGTGAAGCGGCGCGGAAGCGGATGGCCTCGGGGGCGGCGGAGGAACCGATGACTTGCGCCAGCCCGCCGCTGTCGGTTCCCAGCCAAATAGTGCCGCGAGCATCGACGGTCACCGCATACACGGCGTCATTGGGCAAGGTGCCGGGATCGTGGGGGTCGTGCCGAAAGACCTTGATGACACTGCCGTCGGGCCGTGCCAGATCAAGGCCCTGGCCGTCGGTCGCGATCCACAGGTTGCCCTGCGCATCCTCGGCAATGGCGCTGACGTTGGCACCGCTGATCGCGCCCGGTTGCGCGCCGCCGAAGGGCAGCTGGCGGATCACGCCGCTGGCCGGATCCAGCACATTCGCGCCGCCTCCATGGGTGCCCAGCCAGATCATGCCGTCGCGGGACTCGAAGATGCTCATGATGCCGGCGGCGCTCAGGCTGCGCGCATCGCCGGCCTTGACCGGTATGGAGGTGAGCTTGCCGCCCGCGAACTTGTGCAGGCCGCTCTCCATGGTGCCGATCCACAGCGTGCCCTGGCGATCCTTGCGCAATGACATGACGCGCCGATCGCCCAGGGCATTGGCGCGTCCGACCACGGTGTCGATATCGAGCGCCTCGCCGGTCGCGGGGTCGTACTGTTTGAGACCCGCGCCCATCGATCCGATCCAGATACGGTTGTCGGAGGCATCGGCGAAGGCCATTGCCAGATTGTCCTGCAACCAGGCGGGCCGCTGTCCGCCCAGTTCCCAGCTATGCGGATCCCAACGGCTGACACCCCCGGCCCGCGTGCCGATCCAGACCAGGCCGCTCTGGTCCTCGTAGAGCGAGAGGATTTCGGAGTCCGGCAGCGTCCCGGCATCCTTGGGATCGTGGCGGTAGTGGTAGAACTGGTTGCTGTTTCGATCCAGCAGGTCCAGCCCCACATCCGTACCAACCCACAGATCGCCGTCCTGATCCTGGAGAATGGCGCGCACGTCATCGCTCGCCAGCGAGGCGGGATTCTTCGGATCGTGACGGTACAGCGCCTGGATGCGCCCGCTGCGGTCCATCAGGTTGAGGCCGCCATCGGTACTGGTCACCCACAAGGCGCCGCCGCGATCCTGCAGTACGTGCGAAATGCGCGTGCCGCTCAGCGAATCGGCAATTCCGGACTGATGTTGTAGATGCACGAAGCCGCGGACGAGCGGTTGCCAGCGATCCAGGCCCGTGAAAGTAGACACCCAAACCGTGCCGGTGGGATCAAGTTCAAGCCGCTGGATGCGATCATCGAGCAGCGAGTTCGCCACATGGGCATCGTGACGCAGATGCTCGAAGTGCCCGGTGGCCGGATCCAGGACATCCACTCCGGCATCCTCGGTGCCGACCCACACCCGGCCGTGGCCGTCGATGAGCAGCGTTCTGGCGGAGTCGCTGGCCAGGGAGGCGGTACTGCGCGGATCGTGTCGGTAAATCGTGAAGGTATCGCTGGCACGGTTCCAGCGGGCGATGCCGGTATCCTTGATGGCCACCCACAGGTCGTGGTGGGCATCCTCGACCACGTCATAAATGAAATTTCCGGGCAAGCCGCTGCTGCTGCTCGGCGAATAGGCATAGCGCAGCAGTTCGCGGCCGTCGTAGCGGACCAGACCATCTTCGGTCGCCAGCCACACGAACCCCTGAGAGTCCTGCAGCGTCGTGTAGATGCTTCCCTGCGGCAGGCCCTCCGCCGTGGTCAGATGCTGGAGTATCAGCGTCGGCGCATCGGCCGCAGCGGCGCTCGCCGCGGCCATGATCCCAAGCAGCCCGCCGATCAGATACGGGCGCCAGGCACTCCTGGAGGTATGAGTTCTCACATCATGACGATGCACGAAGCGGCTCCCGAGAACATTGACACATCACAGGAGCGCTGCAGACCGCCAAACCCCATGCGCAACTTACGAGAAGTGCGTCACATCCCGGGCCTACTGATTGGGCACCCAGGGCAGGATCGCTGAGGGCGCCGAGGCGGAGACCGAGCCGGGCGAGTTCTGCCACCAGGGCACGGACTTGCTCCAGGCGTAACACTTGCTCCAGGCGTAGCCCTTGCTCCAGGCGTAGGCCTTGCTCCAGGCGTAGGCCTTGCTCCAGGCATAACCCTGGCTCCAGACATAGCCGGAACTCCAGTCATAGCCCTGGTCCCAGGCGTAGCCGGTGGACCACGTCAGGCCGTCACCGGGCTGCGCAGTGCCATAGGTGGAGCCGGTCATGTTCATGATGTAGTAGTTGCCATTGGCATCCTGGTTGGCCGGACCACCGAAGTGCACGCTACCGGCCAGGTCGGCCGCAATGTTCAGGCCCTGATTGGCACAGCCGGTTGCGGTGCTGTTCACCGCCCGCACCGCATTGATCAAGCCCGCACCCTGTTGGAACACGCTGTACGCCAGTGTTCCTGCAGGCGTGACGGCGGGTGCCGAGGATGCCAGCAGGCGGCACTTGACCGTGTCGGGTGTCAGCGCGGGATTCGCCTGCAGCATCAGCGCAACGACACCGGTCGTCACGGCCGTGGCCTGCGAGGTGCCGGACATCGTGAACATCTGCTCGCCGACCGACATCGAGTTCGGATCGATATTGGCGAGATAGCTGCTGCTGGACATCGAGGCGGCCATGTGACCACCGGGAGCCACCATCTCAGGTTTCACGAAGCCCTCGAACGTCGGACCCGTTGAGGAGAATGAGGCCAGGCGGTCATCGGACGGATTG
>Ga0210400_10001743_pt1 | contig 21216 bp, 15 predicted proteins | sample IncBWH26MmetaG_FD_155456 | JGI IMG/M metagenome (GOLD analysis project Ga0210400, IMG submission 155456) | Forest soil microbial communities from Barre Woods Harvard Forest LTER site, Petersham, Massachusetts, United States - Inc-BW-H-26-M | ecosystem: Environmental > Terrestrial > Soil >...
AGAATTTGAAGATCATGGTCGACCATACCTTTCTATTCACCGGTGCGGTGAAAAAGATCAAAGACGTGGTTGAGAAGCGGGAACTGGGTGACCTGTATTACTACGATTCACTTCGTGTAAACCTCGGCCTATTCCAGCACGATGTTAATGTCATCTGGGATCTCGCTCCGCATGATCTTTCGATTATGGATTATGTCATCGCGGAGAAGCCCGAAGCAGTCGTGGCCACTGGCCAGAAGCACCTGAACGGCGTCGAGGACGTGGCGTTTATCACGGTGTATTTCCCGAACAAGATCATTGCCCACGTCAACGTAAATTGGCTGTCACCCGTGAAAGTGCGCACCACTCTTATCGGCGGAGAAAAGAAAATGCTGGTCTGGAACGATCTTGATGCCGATGAAAAGATCAAGATCTATGACAAGGGTGTCAGCATGTCGACAAATCCCACCAACCTGCATCAACTGCTGGTCAGCTATCGCTCCGGCGACATGTGGGCTCCCCAAGTTGAGCAGATTGAAGCGCTCCGCGCCGAGACCGCCTATTTCCTTAAGTGCATCCAGGAAAATACGAAACCATTCAACGACGGTGCTGCAGGACTGCGAGTCGTCCGCATCCTGGAGGCAGCGGACAAGTCCATTCGGAGTCGCGGAGAGGCGGTTGCCCTGTGAACGATTTTGTCTCTATTGCACCAAGCGTACGGCTCGGCAAGGACGTGCGGCTCTCCAAGTTCATCAATTTGTACGGCTGCGAAATCGGAGATGAAACTAAAATTGGGGCCTTCGTGGAAATCCAGAAGAATGCCAGTGTTGGCAGACGCTGCAAGATTTCGAGCCATACGTTCATCTGCGAGGGCGTCGAAATAGAGGACAACGTCTTCATCGGACACAGCGTGACCTTCATTAACGATTCCTATCCGCGCTCTACCTCTCCCGCCGGCGAGTTACAGACGGAAGCGGATTGGAAAGTGGAAAAGACCTTGATTCGAAAGGGGGCATCCGTCGGCTCCGGCTCCACGATTCTGAGCAACGTGACTATCGGTGAGAACGCTATCGTCGGAGCAGGCAGCGTCGTAACCAAGGACGTACCGGCGAACGCCATTGTGGCCGGAAATCCCGCCAAATTTTTGCGCTTTATCACAGAGGAGAAAAAGTAAGGCTATGGCTAATCCAACGAAAGTTCCGTTTCTCGATCTGGTGACACCTCACAAGGAATTGGAGGATGAGTTGTTGGCGGTAGTGAAGGAGGCCTTTAGCAACGCCGGCTTCATCGGCGGACCCATGGTGGAGGAGTTCGAGCGCGAGTTTGCGCAATTCTGCGATACAAAGTTTTGCGTTGGCGTAAATAGCGGCACGGACGCACTGCGCTTCGCCTTCATGGCCGGTGGCGTCCAAAACGGCGATATCGTGATTACGGTTCCTCACACGTTCATCGCCACAACCGAAGCCATCTCCCAAGCGGGAGGACACATCGCGTTCGTGGACATCAGCGAACGGACCTACACCCTCGATCCCGAGAAATTGCAGGAATACCTCGAGAAGAATTGCGACTTCGATCCCCAATCGGGAAATCTGATCGAGCGTGCCTCCAAGCGCAAGGTTGCCGCCATCGTTCCGGTACATCTCTATGGGCAGATGGCGGACATGGATCCAATCATGGACCTCGCCGCGAAATACAATCTTCTCGTGATTGAAGATGCTTGCCAGGCACACGGCGCCGAGTATTTTTCAAAAAAGGACAATGCCTGGAAAAAGGCAGGTTCCATCGGCAAGGCTGCTGCGTTCAGCTTTTACCCTGGAAAGAATCTTGGCGCCTGCGGTGAAGGTGGCGCCATCACTACCGATGATGAAGCCATGGCTCAGCGCATGAAGATGATTCGCGACCACGGCCAGGCGAAGAAGTATTATCACGACATCGAAGGCTACAATGGCCGGCTCGATTCCATCCAGGCGGGATGGCTGTCCGTGAAGCTGCGGCACCTTGCCAAGTGGAACGAATCGCGCCGAGCCCTCGCTCACAGTTATCACGAGCTGTTTGCCGATGCCAAGGATTCACTCGTTGTTCCGGTCGAAGCACCGTGGACAAAAGGCGTGTATCACCTGTATGTGGTGCGAGTACAAGATCGCGAGGCGCTGCTAGCTCACCTTGCCGAGGCTGGAATTGCCACCGGCATCCATTACCCAATTCCGTTACATTTGCAGAAGGCTTACAAACATCTGGGATACACAAAAGACGCCTTTCCGGTCACCGAACAAGTCGCCGCCGAAATTGTTTCTTTGCCCATGTTTCCTCAAATGACCCCGGACCAGCAGGCCGAAGTCGTTCAAAAGGTAGAAGAGTTCCTCGGCGCTGAGTTGGCGGTTTCACGTTAGCCATGTGGTCAAGGCTATCTCTCATCTGACTATTTCTGCGGATTGGGCGCTTTTCGAACCCCTATGACAAACCGCGGTGACCGCGAGTTTCTCTGCGCCCAGCCGCCTTACCCTCTTTTAATGATTGTGCACCTGCACATTTTCACTTAACCAACAAAGAAAGAAATTAATTACTATGCCCAGATTTGATCGCATGGCCACACTTTGTCTGTCCTTCCCTTTTGCTCGATTGTTGGGCCCGCGGGAAGGCACGCGTGTGCCCATCCTGATGTATCACAGTATCTCCCACAATCTTTTTGGGATGTCGCATCCCTACTATCACATCAACACGACTCCCGAGGTTTTTTCTCAGCAGATACGGTGGTTGCGCTACGCAGGGTACCGCACCATCGAGCTTCGCGAAGCGTGGACCGGCTTGCAAGGCGGCAAGGACATGTCCAAAACGGTGGTCATTACGTTTGACGATGGCTACCGCGATTTTTATACCGACGGCTTCGAGGTAATGAAGCAATGCGGATTCAGTGCCACCATCTTTCTTGCGACTGACAGGATTCAGGGCACCTCATTTCGGTTTGAAGGCGCAGACTACCTGACGTGGAAGGAAGTTCGAGAGTTGCACGCCGAAGGGATAAGTTTCGGATCGCACACGGTAACACATCCGGATCTGAGGTCGCTTGGACCGGACCAGATCGAATACGAATTGGGACGGTCGAAGGAAGTCATCGAACAACAACTGGGCGCTCCTGTCGAATCTTTCTCATATCCATTTGCATTTCCGGAAGAAGATCAAAACTTCGCGCGGTTCCTGGAAGGTCTCATGGAAAACCTGGGGTATGAGGCTGGTGTTTCGACGATTCTGGGGCGCGCAAGGCGCAAGAACAGCAGATTCTTCCTGCCGCGCCTCCCGGTAAATAGTTGGGACGACGCGCATCTGTTGCTGGCGAAACTCGAGGGCGGCTACGACTGGCTCCATTGGCCACAACTTCTCAAGAAGGCGATTTTTCATCACACGACGATGATGCAACGACGCGCGAGTGGAGTCCAGGTTTAGGGAGTCGCGTAACCGTAGCGGATTCCACAGCGACCGTGCGAACATGGAGCGGCTAGTTAGCTTATAACATATTGATACTAAATGGCTTATGGTCTATGGAGATCAAGCAGTCGAGACCGTTCAGTGAGTGTTGCTGCACATCCTGTCCCTTTTCTGTCCCTCGATACAGTGGAAGGCGACTGTTCGAGTCTCCTATACTACGAAAGATGGAGAAGCAACTCGCCCCAGGCTAGGCCCGCATTTCGCCCGCGAGAGACTAGGTGCACGATAATGGCAGTCAAAGTGGAATGATGAGGGACGTGATGCGCAAGCTGCTCTTCCTGTTGGTTGTCTTCTTCTTCTTCAGAGTGATTCCTTTAAGAGCAAACGATATCTATATAGCCCAAAGCGCGACGGGAGCAGCTAACGGCGCGGATTGCGCGGATGCTCTCGCAGTTACGTACTTCAATACTTCGGGGAATTGGACCTCTGGCATTCCGGCTGGAACCCAGATCGGCCCAGGAACTACAGTGCACCTGTGTGGGACGTTCACGGGGACGGCGGGCCAGACTCTGCTGACATTTCAAGGCAGCGGAGCAAGCGGCAATCCGGTGACTTTGCTTTTTGAATCAGGGGCGAACCTCACCGCACCCTACTGGGGCAGTAGCGGAGCCATCCATGTTTCGGGTCGCAGTTGGGTCGTAATCGACGGGGGTACGAACGGGATTATTCAGAACACAGCAAACGGATCAGGGCTGGCGTACATGGCGCAAAGCAATGGTCTCGTTTTGAGCGGGGTATCAAGCGTCCTTGTCAAAAATCTGGCCGTAGCAAACATTTGCGAACATACCATAGGGGACACGAATACCTGTCAAACCGGGGGCAACAATTCCGGCGGAATATCCGTAACCGGTGGGGCCACGAATCTGGAAATAACCAAGACGACGGTTCACGATGCCTATACCTGTATCTGGTACGGCCCAAGCAGCAGCGACACCAATGTGACGATTTCTTATAACACACTATCTCGCTGCAATTGGGAGATCGCCGGGAATGGCGGTGCATCCGGGCCACTGACCATTACCGGAAATGATATCAGCTGTGTCGTCGGAGGAATTTGTAACTACGACGATAGCAACGACAATTTCCATCATAATGGTATTTTCTTTTTCCCTCCTAACGGCGCTTCGCTTAGCAATATGACAATCTCGAACAATCACATCCACGATATCAATGGACATACGACGGCCTATATCTTTTTGGCTGCCAACGGCTCGACTGGAAACGTCCCCAATGTCCTCATATATAATAATGTCTTCTCGACGACTTCGGGACAATCAGGGCCAGCGAACGGAATGATTACTTGCGGGCCGAGCATCTCCGGCGTGAAAATCTACAACAACACAATGGTTGGCCCAGGGGCGCGGGGGTTTGGGGCGGATGCCAATGCCACGATGGTGAACAACATCGCCGAAGGGCAGGCTTATGTCGAGTATTTCGACAGCGGGGCAAGCGGAAATACCTCACAGTACAATGATTTTTACAGCTGGGGCCAAAATGGTGGGTGGTACAATGGCGCTACCATCTTCGGTGCGCTTGCCTCATGGCAATCGGGGAGCACAAGCCAGTGCTCCGGCGGATGTGACGTAATCGGCAGCATCACATCGAACCCAAATCTCGGCTCTGCATTTGTCCCCGCGAGTGGGAGCCCGGCCATCGGTACGGGTAAGAATCTGTCGAGTTTAGGTATCGCGGGGCTGAATTCGGGCGCTCCGCAGTACTTTGGCGTGAATTATGCCTGCGGAAATGGCTGTGTTCCTCGCTCCGGGACGTGGGACATGGGTGCCTACCAGACGGTGTCTCAGAGCGGCGGCAGCCAGCCGAATCCACCGACAAACCTCAAAGCTACGGTACAGTAGGTGAAGAATCCGCTCTGTTATTTGTGAGTGGCTCGGTTTCTGTTGTCTCAAACTTCTGGGTGCGGCCTTCAGATGTGACGACTGCCGACCATCCAACATCGTTACAGCAAAACTAAGACTCAACTATCCCATGAGCGATTCCCCACTCAGGATCCCGCAAAGCGCGGGAGAAGGCGCAGTAGCGTCGTTGGAGAGGTTTGGTATCCGAATTCTCGGGTACTTGCCCGGGATGCGCGGCGTCGGTTTTTCTGGACGCCTCGTGGTTGCATTCCGCGGAAGCCTGTGGACGATCATCGGGTATGCCGCGGGGCAAGTCCTGCGACTTGTGTCTACGATCGTACTAGCACGCCAATTGCTCGGGCCACAAGCCTTCGGCCTCATCGCGCTGGTGAACGTATTTCTCTCCGGTCTGGACATGCTGTCCGACTTAGGCATTGGGATGGACGTGATCCAGCACCGGCGCGGCGATGATCCGCGGTTTATTAATACCGCCTTTACAATTCAGGCGAGCCGTGGCCTCTTGCTCTGGATTATTGCGACTGCATTAGCGTATCCGTTTGCTTCTTTTTACAACCAGCCCGAGGTGCGCTGGTTGGCGATTGTAGGCGCGCTTTCGGTGGGAGTTCGGGGGGTGGCGAGTAGCTCTGTCTGGTTAATGACGCGCCATCTACAAATCCGAAAGCTGACACTTCTGAGCGTAAGCAGTGAAGTTGCAGGATTGGTGGTCTCCGTAACATGGGCCTGTATCTCCCCCACAGCTTGGGCCCTCGTAGCGGGCAGGGTGGCGGCTTCTGTTGCCTACACCGTGGGATCACACTTGGTCGCCGACAATCGCTCCAGATTGGAGTGGGAACAGAACGCAGTGAGGGACATCCTGATTTTCGGAACGGGAATATTTCTTTCGACGGCTACATACTTTTTAGGTGGTGAGGCAGAGAGACTGGTGATTGCGAAGTTTATTTCAGTGGCGGAACTCGGCTGCATCTCTCTGGCCCTGACGATCTCAGCCGCACCCTCACGAGCCATCCAACAGGTTGTGGGTCAGGTCTTTTTCCCCCTGATTTCGAACAGCATTCGAAAAGATCCAGCGACGGCGGCCAGGCATTATAAGTCGGCGCGCTGGGCCTTTCTGTTCCTTGGCATTGTCCTAGGTGTGGCCTTCGTCGCGTACAGCCACAGACTGGTGGCGATTCTTCTGCCGCCGAAATACGGGATGACGGGCTGGATGCTCCAGTTACTCGGATTTCGGGCAGCTCAGGAGGTCTTTGCAGCTCCCACATCGAGCGTCATACTAGCTTTTGGGAATTCCCGGTACGCCGCTCTTGCGAACGCGGCGCGTCTGGTCCTGATGGTCGCAGGAGTATGGTGGGCTTTCGCCAGATTTGGCATCCACCAAGGGATTGCGGTCCTCGCATTCGTCCCAGTGCTAACGTATTTTGTCCTAATTCCAGGGATCAAGAAGCACCTCCGGCAGGCATTGGCGGCTGAATTGGTGGGCGTAATTATCTTTCTTCTAGCGATGGCGCTCGCGGCCATTTTGCCTTGGCCCTGGGCGTAACGACCTGATTTTGCACCATTTATGAGGAGCCCGGATATATGAGTATCTCTGCATTAATTCCCACATACAACCGACGCGAGTACATTCAGCGCTCCATCGAAAGTGTACTTGCCCAGTCGGTGCCAGTGGACGAAATCGTCGTAGTTGACGACGGTTCAACAGACGGAACCTCAGAGTTTCTGCGATCTATGTATGGCCAGAAGATAAGACTTATCGAGCAGAAAAATGGCGGCGTTTCCCGTGCGCGCCGGCGTGCGATCGAAGAGGCGAAGGGCACTTGGGTTGCATTCTTGGATAGTGATGATGAATGGACACCCGACCGAAATCGAATTTTGACCGAGATGCTCGGAAAAGTACCGGAAAAAGTTGCGTGGATTTTTGGTGATTTACAGGTCGTTACTGACAAAGCCGAGGAGAAAACGTTATTTCAAAACCATGGCTTGCAAGTGCGGCAGAGTGTTGAGGTTTTCAAGGATCCCCTGAAGATCCATCATCCCTTCCAGTTTTGCATGCTGCAGGCGAGCCTCATCAGGCGGGATGTCTTGTTGGCACTCAATTGCTTCACAGAGGGCTTGCGGCATAGTGAGGATGTATTAGCGGGGTATCAGGTAGCAACAAATTATGAATTCGCAGCCACGCCATTTATCGTGACACGACTGTACCGTACCTCTGACTTATCCACTATTTCGCTTACTACAGACGAGCGGCTGCGCCCTGACTATTACCGAGCCCGAATGCTGGCTTTCTCCTTAACCGTCCAATCCACGAGGAAACAGCCGTGGAGCGAACTGTACGCCGATGCGGTTAGGGGGCTTTGCAAATACCGGGCGGATAACGAGCTGCCGATCCGAAAACTCGCGCTACAGCAATTCAAGCATAGTTATTCATTGAAGTCCGTGTTGTTTCTGTGTCTCGCCCTTCCGGGGAGCAAGTTCCTGCGAGAGCTGAGACTCGCGTTTCGCCAGCTGCGGAACAAAAGAGATCGATCGCGGCTGCTGCCAAGACCCTTGCCCGAATGATCGCTCATCAGCTTGGCGAGACATCTCGTGGAGGACGTTTGGTAATTCCGTTGCGCTTTAGCATCGTAGAACCAGTAAATTTGGTTGAGGATAATGGAGATCGAAAGATGCACGACAGGCCCCTAGTCAGTGTGATTATTCCTACCTACAATCGCGCTACTGTGATTTCCGAAACCATCGATAATGTGTTCAGCCAAACTTACAAGAACATCGAACTGATTGTTGTCGATGATGGCTCAACGGACGATACCCCGGCGATACTACGCAGGTACGCCGACCGTGTCCGGACGATCACTCAAAAGAATGCGGGGCCGGCAGCGGCGCGTAACCGCGGCATTGAAGTGTCCGGGGGGGACATTATAGCTTTTCAAGACTCGGACGATCTCTGGGAGCCTAGTAAACTCGAACGTCAGGTCGCGCTATTGGAAAAATCTGGCAATTCGGTTCCTTGTTGCCTTTGCAGTGCGTCCTTTGGAATTGTTGATGGTAAACCGTACACTTCGTTCGATATTTCGGACATCGATTCGCCTTATGGAGAAGGTCTGTGGCTAAATGTTGCCGAAATTCTGGCGACGCGGTTTGTCCTGTTCAACCAGACCGTTGCGATCCGCAGGTGGGCGATTGAGAAAGTTGGTGGATTTGATGCGAGTCTAAAATACCTGGAAGATTATGATTTACCACTACGTTTAGCCGTCGAGGGACCCTGGGCCTTCATTCGAGATCCGCTTGTAATCTACCGCGAGGGCACAGAACACAGTTTCTCCAAACAAGCTCATAGGGATCCCCTCGCCTTAAAGGACTGTGAGTTTACAATCTTTGAGAGACTTTTGGAAAAAGTTCGAAATACTGGCGGCAATGCTAACCTCGAACGGCATTTGGAGCGGCGACTGAAAGGCTATCGCCGGGGGCTTCGGATAATCAAGCTCGAACAGTCTAATTCCCCCACCGCGCAAACAATCGCAAAAGTTGGTGGCGTGTTTGAACGCTATTATGGCGCCGCTTTTCGAAGGTCGCCTTGGCTGTATCCAAGGGCCTTAACGGTTCCAATCGACTGTAACGGCTCGCAACGCAATTTATCTTCCCTCTAGGGAACTATCAATGATCCGAAAAGTCATCGCTGCGTTCGTGAAAAGATGGGGCTCTCCCAGAGCTAGACAATCCGTATGGAACTCGGAGTACCAAACCGGCAAATGGACCTACGATAGAAACGGACAAAACGACGAAGCTCAGGAGCCGATTTACAAATTCCTTCACAAATACGGCGAATCCGCGTCGGTTCTTGACCTTGGATGTGGCAGCGGCATGACCGCACTGGAGATGAAGAACACGTTTCGATGCTACACGGGAGTGGACGTTTCGGATGTAGCGATCGAAAAGGCTCGCTCGGCGATATCAAACGAGCCTGATAGGATTAAAAAGGTTCAATTTTTTGTCTCTGATATTTCCACATTCGTTCCCAGCGGAAGGTATTCCGTAATACTGTTTCGCGAATCCATCTACTATGTCCCTCAGCTCCGGATTAAGGGGATGCTGGCGCGATATTGTTCTCACCTGCTGCCTGAGGGAGTCTTTCTAGTGCGGATATGCGATAGAGACCGATTCAGAAAAATAATCGACCTTCTAGAGACCGAGTTACAGGTGATTGAAACATACGAAGGAAATGATTCAAAGATGTCTCTGCTTGTCTGTTCCCCACGCTAAGAAGCAGATTTCGCGCGTAAACTATGCAAAACGCCTCAGACAGACCAGCATTTGGAGGAGGGCCGACCAGTACGACCCTGCACCCGGTCATCCTGGTGGCAGCGATTCTCGCGGTCATTTTGATTCTGGTGCTGCCACGCAAGCGCATCGTGGGCCCTATTCTTTTGCTGACATTTCTGGGCGCTTACGGACAGCAGATTTATATTGCCGGCGTCCATCTCTTTGTCATTCGAATTCTGATCGTTGCTGGATTGATTCGGGTCTTCGCTGCCAAGAGGGAGCCGGATCAGAGCCGCTTCGCTGGAGGATGGAATTCGGTGGACACGGTATTTTTGCTGTGGGTCATCTGCCGGGCAACAGCTACGATCATCCAATACCGTGGCGCTGTAGGGGAGATTATCTACCAATCCGGATTCATCTGGGAGGTTTTTGGTGCGTATGTCCTGTTGCGCTTCCTGATTCAAGACGAAGAAGACATCACATTTGTTATCAAAGTGTTCGCGGTGATCACTGTAGTCCTGGGGGTCACCATGCTCAATGAAAAGCTGCGCGGACAGAATATTTTTGGCTATCTGGGCGCCGTTTCTGTAACGCCGGATATGCGGGAAGGATCGATTCGTGCGCAAGGTGTCTCTGCCCACGCGATTTTGGCGGGAGTCTTGGGAGTGACACTGGTGCCACTGTTCCTTTGGTTGTGGCAGAGCGGAAAAGCGAAGCTGGCTGGCGCGCTTGGGGCAATCGGGTCCACGGCGATGATGGTTACTTGTTCCTCGAGCACTCCGCTCCTGTCTTATCTGGCTGCTTTCCTTGGTCTTTGCTTTTGGCCGTTGCGGAAGAGCATGCGAGCTTTCCGATGGGGACTGGTTGCGACGCTCGTAGCGCTGCATCTGGTAATGAAGGCGCCGGTATGGTTCCTCATCGCACACGTTGACTTGGTAGCTGGGAACTCGGGATACCACCGTGCCATGCTGATCGATCAATGCGTGCGCCATTTTTGGGATTGGTGGTTAATTGGGACGGACACTTCGAACTGGGGCTTTGAAATGTGGGATCTCGCTAACCAGTTCGTCGCCGAAGCGGATACAGGCGGACTGCTCACTTTCATATTTTTTGTTCTGGTGATATCGCGGAGCTTCAGCCGGATTGGGCGCGCGCGGAACATCGTGGAAGGTGACTCGAAACAAGAGTGGTTTATGTGGTTCCTCGGTGTGGCACTCTTTACGCACTGCGTCGGTTTTTTCGGCATCAGCTACTTCGACCACACAAGGATTGCATGGTGCGCTTTCCTGTCCATTGCCGTTGCGGCAACCGCGCCGATCTTAGCGGGAGAAACGGACACCCTAAATCAGACAGAAAGGCCGTCGAGCGAGGCACGACTTGTCGTGAATTCCTTGGGAATACGCCCTATCGCGCGAAAGAAACGTACTGCAAGTGCATGGCGGCAAGACAATTCAAAAGCACAGGGAGTCTTCTAATGCGCGTAAGCGTAGTCATACCGGCGTACAACGCTGCGAAAACAATCCGCGCCACTCTGGACTCAGTTTCGTCTCAAACGGAGGCCCCTGACGAAATATTGGTGCTGGACGACGGAAGCACAGATCAGACAGCCTCCATTGTGCGTTCGTTTGGATCAGCCGTCACTCTATTTTGCCAGCCAAACTGCGGGGCGGCCAAGACAAGAAACAAACTGTGTCAACTAGCAAAGGGAAAGGTGATTGCTTTCCTCGATGCAGATGATCTATGGCACCCGCAGTATCTTGAACACCAACTTGACGTATTGGAAGAACACAAAGAGGCGATTGGATGCTTTACTGGGCATGTGAATTTCTATGGAGATGGTGAGCACAAATGGGATACCACAAAACCCGCGAGGATAGCAGCCCCAGAGCGCATTTCCGAGCTAGATTTCCTGAAAAGATATAATGCAAAGCCAGGCTTTTACAATATGAGTTTCTTTTGTGCGAGAAAAAGTGAGATCGAACGACTAGGGACCGAACCTTTTCAGGTCCACGCGGCCGAGGATTGGTTTTTTTTCAATTCGCTCGCTCTTTTGGGAGACGTCGTAGCTGACCCGATCCCTTTAGTGGCCTACCGCATTCGGGAGGGATCCCTTTCCTCAGATCGTATAAGGCTCTCCAGGGCCATTGCGGATGCCTGCGACATTCTGGAAGCGCGACTCCAGGTATTTCCAGATAAGCGACTCAGACGAGTGGTTGGTCTGGCCTGCGCCGCGAAAAGACGACTCTACGCGAAAGTGCTCCTTTGCAACGGAAACGTACCGGAAGCACGCAGACAGTTAAAGCACTCTTGGAGGAATCCAGGCAATATTGTTTCGCAAATCAAGTCTGGTGTATTCCTTTTGTTAACTTATTTGCCCGTACTTCTCCACCCAGACTGGCTTTCCGGTTCCCCGCAGTGGAAGGGTGTCCGATAGGTCGCTTAGTCATTCGCTTCTCGAGAACTTACTGACTAGGCCAGCAGACGGATTATTAATTTCATTTTCATCTTCAGGAAAATAGATGAGTAGCGAAAACAAAGCAATCCGAGTCTTATATAGCTTTCCCCACAAGCTAGGGGCGGGTAGGATTTGCCATACGGCGTTGCAGCAAGTGAAGGGACTGGCCACTGCGGGGGCCGCCCTTCAGGTTCATGCTGCAAGTGTTAAACCGCCGGCTCCGGAGGGCGTTGAAGTAAGAGCGACGCTGGCTCGGGGCAAACTGCGGATTCCTTACAAGGTCATTGGTTCTACGCGCGCTTTTTCTTGGCACGATCGCATCGTTGCGCGCCGACTGGAGAAGTTGGCCGGAGAGATCGACATCGTGCATACCTGGCCGCTCGGTGCTCTTGAGACTCTCAAGACCGCAAACCGGCTGGGCATTCCGACCGTGCTTGAAAGGCCGAATGCCCACACGCGTTTTGCGTATGAAGTGGTGCAACGGGAATGTGAGCGATTGGGAGTAGCCCTGCCGCGGGATCACGAGCACGCGTACAAAGAAGATGTCCTCTTCAAGGAAGAGTCGGAGTACGAGCTGGCAACCCGGCTACTATGCCCTTCCGATTTCGTGGCAAAGACGTTTCTCGAGCGAGGATTCGCTCGGGAACAAATCGCTAGACATATTTATGGTTATGATGGGAATGTGTTCAGGCCAACTGGCGCTACGCGGGAAAAAAATGCTGGCTTAAGGATGCTTTTCGTTGGCGTGTGTGCTGTTCGCAAGGGAGTTCACTTTGCCCTAGAAGCATGGCTCAAATCTCCGGCTCATGAGACTGGCACTTTCTTGATCGCCGGCGAGTTTCTGCCAGCCTACAAGGAAAAACTACGGCCGTTATTGTCCGATCCTAGTGTCCGTGTTCTAGGGCACAGGAACGATATTCCACAATTGATGGGATCATGTGATGTCCTTGTCCTGCCTTCTATCGAAGAAGGAAGTGCGCTCGTTACCTCTGAAGCGAGAGGGAGCGGATGTGTTTTGCTCGTTTCGGACGCAGCAGGCGCCATTTGTAAGCATGGTGAGAATGCCCTTGTCCACCATGTTGGAGATGTTGCGGCACTCACTCAGTGCATCACAGTGTTGCACGAAGATCGAGCGCTTCTGGAAAGGTTGCGTAGCACTTCGCTCCGTACTACTAAAGACATTACTTGGACGGCCGCAGGGAAAATACTTCTCGACGTATATCGACAAACAATCGAAATGAAAAGACACGAGTCGGCACATTAGCGAGCTTTGCCTGGCAAGAAGCTTCCAAGATCGGGATGCGCGGCTTCTATTGACAGAAATCAAGTAGCGTTTTGGTGTGCGAGCAGTTCTTTGACAGATTTCAGCTGATCCTTTCAGCAAGATGAGATTCAACACGTTTAGTGTGTGTCGATCATTTAGCTCAACGGGAGCTTGAGTAGGTTATGGAACGAGCAAATCTAAAATATGTGGTCATATCACCCGTCCGGGATGAAGAAGCTCATCTAAGAAGCACCATTGAGAGTATGGCCGCTCAAACCATTCGCCCCACGGAATGGATCATTGTAGATGATGGCTCCACCGACAAGACCGGACAGATTCTTGACGAAGCCGCGAAGGAATATCCGTGGATTCGCCCCCTTCACCGCATAAACCGCGGCTTTCGCAAATCGGGAGGCGGAGTGGTTGAGGCATTCAACGATGGGTACAAGGCGGCAACGTTGCCGGAGTGGGATTTCATCGTCAAATTCGATGGCGATCTTTCGTTTGAGCCCGATTATTTTGAGAAATGTTTCTCCCGCTTCGAGGAAGATCCGCAACTGGGAGTGGGCGGTGGCGTCATCGTCCACATTTTCAATGGCCGGCGAGAGGTGGAAACGAATCCGGCGTTCCATGTGCGGGGGGCGACAAAGATCTATCGCCAGGCATGCTGGGAAGCCATCGGCGGATTCTGGCCGGTGCCTGGCTGGGACACGATGGACGAAGTGAAAGCGAGCATGTTGGGCTGGAAAACACGCAGCTTCCCGGACCTCGAACTTGTGCATCACCGCGTAACGGGCGCCGCCGATGGGACCTGGGCTAATTTAGTGAAGAACGGCATGGCTGACTATATTTGCGGATACCATCCGCTCTTCATTCTCTCCAAGTGCCTAGTGCGTTTGCCGCAGAAGCCATTCCTTGTCGGGTCATTTGCCCTGTTTTATGGGTATATATCGGGCTACTTTAAAGGGGTTCCACAAGTAGACGACCGCAGGACGATTGAGTATCTCCGGCAGCAGCAAATCAACCGTCTGCTTGGCCGAAACACCATCTGGAAATGACCGAGGCGCGTCAACGACTATCCAATCTCTCATGGACCTTTCGATTATTTTCGTGAATTGGAATTCATTGGCGTTTCTGCGCGAATGCCTGAAGAGCATTTACGCCCGGCCGCTGGCGTGTTCGCTTGAAATCATCATTGTGGATAACGACTCACCCGACAAGGACATCCATGCCATAAAACAGGAATTTCCCAATCTTCGTATCATCGAGAGCAATGTCAACCTGGGGTTTGCGGGCGCCAATAATCTCGGCTATCGGAACAGCTCAGGAGAATTCCTGCTTTTTCTGAACCCTGACACGGAAGTTCTAGACGGTTCGATTGAGACCCTGATGGGAACGGTCAAAACGATTCCGGATGCCGGGATCGTTGGATGCAAACTGTTGAACACGGACGGGAGCATTCAGACCTCTTGTATTCAGACGTTTCCAACGATCCTGAACCAGGTGCTGGACATCGAGGCTCTGCGGATGCGCTGGCCCGCGTGCCCTCTGTGGAATATTGCCCCGCTCTTCAGCGAATCGACCTCACCAGCCTCCGTCGAAGTGATTTCCGGTGCTTGCATGATGGTGAGTCGGAAAGTTTTTGAGAAAGCTGGGCTGTTCAGCGAAGACTATTTCATGTATGCGGAGGATTTGGACCTCTGCTATAAGGTCCGCGGCCTGGGCTTGAAGAATTACTATATAGGTTACGTAAGTGCAGTGCATCATGGAGGCAAGAGCAGCAGCCAGAAACTAGTAAGCCAGTGGTCCACCACGATGAAGATGAACTCTGTGGAGAAGTTTTGCTCAAAGACGAAAGGGCAGCTGTATGCTTCTTTGTATCGCATCAGTATTGGCATGGCAGCGATCGTCCGGCTGCTTGTGATCGGACTACTGCAGCCTTCGGAGAACATGAGCATGAATGGACTCTCGGCCGGGAATGCCTGGGCCAAGTGGTGTGCGATTCTCCGCTGGGCAGCAGGTCTCGACAAGCTTCAAACGACGACGAACTCAAGGTAAAACGAAAAGAACATGTGCGGGATCTGCGGAAAACTGATGTCTGATCGGGAGGCCATCGTGCCGCTCGCGCTTCTCAAGGAGATGGCGAACGCGATCATTCATCGTGGACCAGATGACGAAGGGTTCTTTACATCCGGACCGGTGGGCCTGGGATTTCGCCGGCTCTCGATTATTGACCTTGCTGGTGGCCATCAACCGCTGTGCAATGAAGACAATACAATCTGGATAGTGTTCAACGGCGAGATATATAACTATCAGGAACTCCGCGCATTCCTTCTGACAAAGGGACATACCTTCCGTACTCAGTCGGATACAGAGGTCATTGTTCATCTATACGAGGAACTTGGAGAAAAATGTGTTGAAAAGCTTCGAGGAATGTTTGGCTTTGCGATTTGGGATGGCAGAAACAATTTGCTGTTTCTGGCAAGGGACCGCGTGGGAATCAAGCCGCTTTATTATTGCCAGACCCCGTCCGGACTCCTGTTTGCCTCGGAAATAAAAGCGATTCTGGCCGATCCGTCGTTTCCAGCAGAGGTCGAGCCGATGCTCATAGATCGTTTTTTGACGTTCGATTATATGCCGGGGGAGGAAACGCTTTTTCGCGGAATCCGAAAATTGAGCCCAGGCACTTGCCTGGTGGCGCAGAACGGCCAAATCCGGACGAGGCAATATTGGGACCTTCAATTTAGAGATAGTGGTCTCTCAGAGGCGCAAGCGGAATTGCAGTTGGTTGAAATGCTAGAAGAATCTGCTCGCCTTCACATGATAAGCGATGTCCCGGTAGGTTTCCTACTGAGTGGCGGGTTGGATTCTACGGCCATGCTGAGTCTGGCGGTTGGTAAAACCGACAAAAGGCTGAGCAGCTTTACAGTTGGCTTTTCCGAACCCGGGGTGATCGACGAGCGGCCGTTCGCAAAGCTTGCCGCAGATACCTACGGTTCTGATCACCACGAAATCACGATCAGCAGCAAAGATTTCGCCGATTTCCTTCCGAAGTATGTCTGGCATATGGAAGAACCGGTGTGTGAACCACCGGCGATCGCCCTTTACTACATTTCGAAATTGGCGCGGGAATTTGTGACCGTACTGATTTCCGGGGAAGGCGGCGACGAGGCCTTTGCGGGTTATCCGAATTATCGGTCCGGACTGTGGCTCGAGACACTGAAGTCCAAAATGGGCTGGGCCTTGCCACTCGTGACTGGGCCGATTTCCTTGGCCAATCGTTTTCTCCAGAACAGCCGAATAGCAAAATACAATTATCTCCTTTCGCATCATTTTGATTCGTATTATTTGAGCAGGACTGCCACGCCAGAACGGTTCACGAAAAACGGATATTCGCAGATATATGAACCGGCATTTTCTCAGACGCTGGACAAAGAGGTGACCTTGAGTCCGCTCACGAAATTGCAACGCGCGGCTCCTACTGGCGACATAGTGAACCGTATGCTGTACATTGACACAAAGACATGGCTACCCGATGACCTCTTGATCAAAGCGGACAAGATCACCATGGCCAATTCGATTGAGCTGCGCGTTCCACTCTTAGATCATGAGGTTCTGGAATTTGCCGCCTCCTTGCCGGCGAATCTGAAGGTTCGGGGAATCACAACAAAATACCTGGCCAAGAAAGCACTCGGGAAACGAGTGCCCGAACCTATCATCCACAGAAGAAAAGCGGGATTCCCGACACCCTACGCGGCATGGCTGAAGAAAGATCTGAAAGCTAGGATACGGGATATTCTCTTGGATTCGAGAACGCGCGCACGAGGGTACTTTCAACATCGCACGATTCAGAAAATGTTGGACGAGAGCTTGGTCAAGGATCTGTACGCAAAAGAGATTTTCTCACTTGTTGTGCTGGAGTTGTGGCATCGAGAGTTTGTGGACCACAAATGCAGCTCAACACCATCGAATGATTTGACAAATCATCAGGAGCTGAAGAAAAAACCTGCTTCTTGAAGACGTCAGTGCGTTTCGCGAGTTCATCCCTGCTTATAAAGAAATACTCCGCCCGATGCTGTCTCATCCTAGCATCTGGAAGCTCTGGGCAAAAACTGACTTTAGCTCGTGAGAGCGCAGAAACCTTCTGATCATGCCTTTGAGCGGTTCCAGATCCACCTGATTCGGGTTTGCATCCGTTCCCCGAAGGTCCGAATCAAGCAACAAGGACTACCAACGGGCGGTACTGCTATTCGAATATCCCCTATAATTGACTCTGTTCGCGAGGCTTATCCGAGTCATGAGCCGGCATTTCTTTGAGTTCTTTCGATGTCCGCAGGGCGCGGTTCGGTTTGACATGGCCGGAGGTCTTTCCCCGGCACCTGACTACTTCAGACTCGGTGAGGTCGTGAGGCGTTATGGGAAAACCGCCGCTATTCCAGTAGCCAAGCATGCGGTTGACGACCTCGTGGATTCCCTGCCGGTAGAATGTGTAAAGGGCGATGAGATCAGGCTGCCCTTCGACCCTGACCAAATGGCGGATTACCTACGATATGAACGCTACGCAGAAGGAGGCGGTAAAGGAACAAGCCGACTGGGTTCCCATCCCTTCATAAGGGATATTTACTATCTTTTTAGACCTCTTCTCCGCGTATCAGTCCGCAGCGTCCTCCAGCGGATTCACCTCCAAAGCCGGCTGAAGAATTCATTTCCTAAATGGCCCGTGGATCGAACGGTTGACCGGCTTTTTGAAAAGATGATGATCGCGGCGATTCAAGCGAATGGCAGTCGTCCCATTCCTTTCATTTGGTTCTGGCCTGAGGGTAAACAAGCGGCTTTCATTCTCACACATGACGTTGAGGACGAAATCGGTAAACGTTTCTGCCCATCCCTCATGGATATTGACGACGAGTACGGATTCAAGGCCTCTTTTCAGATTGTGCCTGAAGGCCGTTATCCGGTTGAACCTGATTTCCTTCAGAACTTTCGGGATCGCAATTTTGAAATCTGTGTGCATGATCTGAACCATGACGGAAATCTCTACCGGGAACGTTCACAATTCCAACGTCGCGCTCAACTCATCAACAACTACTGCGAGGAATTCGGCACCGAAGGATTCCGCTCAGGTGTTCTCTACCGAAATCTCCTCTGGTACGGTGACTATCATTTTTCTTATGACATGTCGGTGCCAAATGTCGCCCACTTAGACCCTCAGGGTGGTGGTTGTTGCTCCGTCATGCCCTACTTTATTGGCGATATCCTCGAAATCCCCATTACTGCGACTCAGGACTACACTCTTTTTCACATCTTGCGTCAATATTCGATTGACCTCTGGAAGCAGCAGATCCGGACAATTGTAGATGGACACGGTCTGCTAAGTTTCATCATTCATCCAGACTATGTCATCGAAACCAAACCCCAATCCGTCTATCGAGAACTGCTCGCCTACCTTCGGCACCAATGCAACGAGCGAAATATCTGGGCTGCCTTGCCAGGGCAAATCGATTGCTGGTGGCGGCAGAGAAATGCCATGAAATTGGTGCCCAAGAGTGAGGGTTGGGCAGTCGTCGGCGAGGGGAGCGAGAGGGCCCAGATTGCTTACGCCTCAGTGCAAAATGACGTTCTCGTCTATTCGTTCGACCCGCCCGCTAACATGTTGCGAACCAATCAAATACAAGCAACATGCAAGGAACCCTCGCGAATCGACGGGTCACCTGAGATGGTGGCATTTTCAGGCCACAATGACGTATCTCACCTGAAGTTCCTCAAAAAACCTGAGCGGGGTACGCTCGTGCTCGACCCTATCCAGTCGGCCGCCGATTCAACTGCAACACTCGAGGAGAAAGTTCCACAAGTTGGGTACTTGGCGGCTCGGCGCCCGCTGCGCATCGCGATGATTGCCTACTCCTTCTACGAGATGGACAATCGAATCTTGCGTTATGCGTCGGCACTCGCGAAACGAGGCGACCATATCGACGTTTTTGCACTGCGCCGGGAAGGACAACCTGCAGAAGAGGTAATGGAGGGAGTTCATGTTAATCGCCTCCAAGTCCGCACCCTGAACGAAAAAAACCAGCTCTCCTTTCTTTGGAGGATCTGTCAGTTTCTTCTGCGCGCTCTGATTCAAGTCGCGAAGCACGAATCACGAGCTCATTATGACCTGCTTCATGTACATTCCGTTCCAGATTTCCTGGTTTTTAGTGGATTGTTTCCCAAACTTCGCGGCACGCCAGTAATTCTTGATATTCATGACATCCTTCCCGAACTCTACGCCAGCAAGTTTGCCTCCGGTGATAAGTCGGGCATGTTCCGGTTCCTCGTTGGCGTTGAACAAGCCTCAACTCGCTTTGCCGACCACGTAATCATTGCAAATCATATTTGGCGAGACCGATTGATTTCGCGTGGCCTATCTTCTGATAAATGCACAGTTGTCATGAATTATCCGGACCGCTCCATTTTTACCCGAAGGGCCCATTCTCAACCAACACATGGAAAATTCCTGATGCTCTACCCTGGGTCGCTCAACTGGCACCAGGGTCTCGACGTCGCGATTCGTGCTTTTGCCAAAATAAGTAAGAAGGCTCCTCAGGCGGAATTTCATATCTATGGCGATGGACCGGCAACGATACAATTGATGGAGCTCATTAAAGAGCTGGGGGTTGAGAGTCAAATCAGCATGCACGCCGGTTGTCCTCTGCAGGAAATTCCCCGCATTATGGAGTCCGCTGATCTCGGAATCGTACCGAAACGAAAAGATAACTTTGGAAACGAGGCGTTCAGCACGAAAATCCTTGAATTCATGGCCATGAGCGTGCCAGTAATTGTATCGGACACCATGATCGATCAGTATTATTTTAACGATTCGATCGTTAAATTTTTCCGTAGTGGCGATGACAATGATTTGGCCCGCTGCATGTTGGAAATGATCGAAAAGTCTGAGGCGCGAAAACTGCAAATCGAGATTGCAAATCGATTCGTTGCAGCCTTCGACTGGAGCGTAAGGCAGCACGAATATCTTGAACTGGTCGATCGGTTGACCCGAAATACTCTCGCCTGAAACCATCCCAACCTCTAGAGCGGCTGGAGTTATCCCCGCTAGCTCTTCCTTAATAGACACAGAGCCCGCTGGCCTTCGAGCCTTCCCCTCCAAGAAATATATACTCAAGAAATGGAGCAGGGTCTTGTGGATCACGTAGGCTGTCGTCTCCGTTTGAACAGAGAGGACTGGTTGGAAGAACAAGGGGTCTGAGGAACTCATCTCCAACGAGTTATAACGGTTTTTGATTACTTCTCACTGTCCCATCAGATTCTGGAACACCGGTTGTTTTCAAATGGAAGGTCTATTCACCCGAAGGGAGAAGATACTCAAATGAAGGGTGTCGTTCTAGCCGGAGGCAAGGGGTCCAGACTTTATCCTCTCACACGAGTAACTAACAAGCATCTCTTGCCTGTGTACGACAGGCCGATGGTTTTCTATCCCATCCAAACCCTCGTGGACGCTGGCATTAAAGACATTATCATTGTCACCGGGGGACAGAATTCCGGCGATTTCCTGCGATTGCTGTCCAACGGCAAGGATTTTGATCTGCATCGCGTTCACTACACGTATCAGGAAGGCGAGGGCGGCATCGCCGATGCCCTGCGTCTCGCGGAACCTTTTGTCGAAGGGGAGAAGATCTGCGTCGTCCTGGGCGACAACATCATCGAAAACAACATTATTGCTTCGAAACAGACCTTTGAGAAACAGGAGCGCGGTGCCCACATTATCTTGAAAGAAGTTCCCGACCCCGAGAGATTCGGTTGCCCTGAGATCGCTAGCGGACAAATTCTTGGCATTGAGGAAAAACCCAAGCAGCCGAAATCAAAGTATGCCGTCACCGGCATCTACTTTTACGATCAAAGCG